>SWCD01022946.1_pt1 | contig 9998 bp, 12 predicted proteins | sample 4693011 | NCBI WGS metagenome assembly SWCD01 (sample SAMN10267278, study PRJNA491770) | bioreactor metagenome | isolation source: DHS bioreactor inoculated with marine | place: Japan: Omine Ridge, Nankai Trough | reverse complement strand
GGTCAACGCCATTGACGCTTCCATTGCAAATGCTCAGGAACATGACGTGCTGGTCCCCATGCACCTGCCGGTAGACATCCGTGTCAGTATAAAGCGCCAGACAATCCGCAATAACCGGGTCGCAGCCGTTCCTGGAGCCGGCACGAAAGCGGAGAGAGCGGACCTTCCCAGTTTGAAAGCGTCTATTGAAGCGACGGAAAAGCGTTATTTACAAACTCTCATGACACGCATCCAGGGGGACATCAAAGCGGCATGTCGGATTTCCGGCCTTTCCCGTTCAGGGTTATATGCCCGCTTGAAGAAGTACGATATCGAACGGCATGCCTGACGTTCTTTTCTTCCCCCTTTCCTGCTTTTTTTATGTCCAGATATTTGGACGCGTCCACGGATTGGGACGGTCCTCATCCAGGGATCTGGACAACAGCTTTTCATCACAATCGTCGAACACCTTCCCGAAAGTTTTAACCTCCCGTAATTTAATAGTAATGAAAAAATAACGGATCCGGTCAAGCCGTTGGCACACGATTTGTTATTCCTTTGGACCTGAATGCCTGTGCGGGAATCTATTAACGCATCGGGTCAAGAGGAAAAATTGGAAATACTATTTCATCAAACAACACAAACCGATTTCACGGATAAACTGCTGGACACGCTATCCTCAGCGGCAGCGGATCGACCGGTACACGTCACTTGCGATATCGATTCGTTTGTAAGCGCACTGCTCAAATACCGCATCGAGTTGCCCACTGTGGTTATTCAGGTCGGCACGATAGAGGACGTTTCGAAAATCAAAGGCCTGGGTGATATCCTGGACGGCCTTTTTCTCATCATTGCCGTCAACGGAAATGATGAAGGGTTGTTGAAGAACTGCCGACAGCTCTATCCGCGTTTATTGACCTGCAACAAAAAAGATTTTGGGGTGATTGCCGCTGTAATTGAGAAGCGCCTGGCAAGAAATGACCGACCGGCAACTCGGTTTATCACATAAATAAGGAACTCATTATGAATTCTGGATTCTTGAAAAGCTTGTCTGTTTTCAAGAAACGCATGGGCGGTTTTCTGATTGCCACCCTGATCACCGCCATTGTCGGCGGAATCGGCCACCGGATCATTTCCAGCAACATGGCCACATTGGGTGAGCCGGTGTCCGAAGATATCCGGTTCATGGCTAATGCCGGCGCACTGCCCAAGCTTTCCGAAAGCCTCAAGCAGATGGTGGAGCAGTTTAACATCTAACCCGTGTTGCCGGCAGTGGAGCATGGGGGTCATGCTCCCGCTGTTTGGCGGTAAATTAAATGAAAAGGAGAATGAAATGAAAAAAATTATCATGATGGCAACCGTAGCATTGTTGATTGCAATGAACGCTCAATGCGAAACAATTACAATTGTTGCAGATGAGTTTTGCCCCTATAACTGCACGCCCGGCTCTGCCGAACCTGGCTTCATGATTGAAGCGGCGACCGAAATTCTCAACGCCTCGGGTCACCAGGTCAACTATTCCTTGATTGCTTGGGATCAGGCCGTCGAAGAGGCCGGTGCCGGTAAATACAATGCAGTCGTTGGTGCGGCAAAAGAGGATGCTCCCGGATTTATTTTTCCTGAAGAATCGATGGGCAGCGCAAGTAATGCCTTTTACACCCGAAAAGAAGACAACTGGACCTATGCCGGAGTGGAATCTTTGAAAGGGAAAAAAATCGTTGGAATCACATCATACACCTACGATGACAATGTCGACGCCCTAATCGCCAGCAAAGGCCTTTACGTCGATTCCTTGGAGCAGGCGATGGAAGCATTGTTGAGCGGCAAGGCAGACATCCTTCCTGAAAACCAATATGTCATTTCCATGTTTACCATGAAAAACTTCATTACTGACGCGATCCGAAAAGCGGGCGATGTCGATGGTGGAGAGGCCCTGGTTTATGTTGCCTTTTCGCCAGCCGACCCGAAATCCAAGACATATGCTGACATTCTTTCGCAGGGTATCAGGAAAATGAAGGCGGACGGCACGTGGAGCAAACTGCTTGAAAACTACGGGCTGGAATTCAAATAGGTTGTGCAAAAAAGCAAAAAGCTGAAAACATGAACTACGGTTTGAGGACGAAGTTTTTGGTTCCAGAACGGTCCACCCTAACCCCAAACCCAAGATGTCCTCTACTATAGTGGAGATTGCAAAAAATGACGAAAAAGCCTGAGGAATTTCCGATAAGGCGGCTCACAAGGCGTCCGGTGCATCGGCCAATATGGACTTATTGGGGGGGGGGCGCAGCATAGTCCATCGGCAAGGTAATCGAAACCATCACGGATATTTCCGAAACGTGGCCGTCCTGGTGCTGTTCGCCACCATGGTTATGTTTGCTGGAAATCCAGTAACGGAGTCAAGGATCTGGGCCTCCAGAAAAGCGGTGAGATGATGCTTGTGGACCAGAAGGTTAAGCAAGATCCAGGGGTCGAGGGTTTAGCTATGAATTCAACGATAGGTATAATGATGGAGAAGGAACGGATACTGCAAGGTTTTGTCAGCATTGGACGGAGCATATTGCATGGCTCGGTCGAGAATATAGCAATCCGTTCGGATGCATTATTTGAGTTAAAATCTTTGGTGGAAAAGGCTGACAGAATTGGCGTTCATGGGATGGCTTTTTCCAGTATCGATCCAATTGAAGAATCAACAGGGTTGGCATATAAGACTCGTAAAAAATGCAAAGGATAATTAGCCCCAACGTATCACACAGATTTTGCTGCTGTATGTACAAAACACCTGCGTAAAATTGAGCGACCACAATATCTGGGGGTGGGGGTTTAGGGCAAATTAGCTGACTTTAAATTTACTAACACAGTCGATCCTGAAAAAGCGCTTATCCAACAGAAATCATTGGTAAAAAGCAACCAAATAGGCTATGGTTTTTGCAAGATTTCAACCTGTTATCCACTCCTTTCTTGCAAATTTCAGCCATGAAACCCAAACAATCTGCTCAAAAAAACAGGCAAAGGGATTTGTTCCGACCTGAGCTCGTGAAAATTATCGATTCCGGGCATGGGTTGGTCAAACTGGCCAAGGCGGCCAATTGGGATCGCCTGGATGAGATGTTCGGTAGAACCTATTGCCCGGACAATGGTCGCCCCGCTATCAGCACAAGGTTGATGGTGTCGCTGCAATACCTGAAGTACACCTACAATCTCAGTGATGACGATGTGGTTGCCGGATGGGTGGAAAATCCATACTGGCAATATCTGAGCGGGATGCAGTTTTTTGAGCACGACCCGCCGATCAATTCGTCAAGCATGACCCGATGGCGCAAGCGCATCGGTGAGGCCGGCGCAGAAGAACTGCTGAAAGAAACCATCGCTGCCGGGCTAAGGCACAAGGTCGTTAAAACCCATCAACTCAAACGGGTGAATGTGGATACGACCGTGCAGGAAAAAGACATTCGTTTTCCTGCCGACGCCAGACTGTATTACCGAGCCCGACAACGACTGGTAGATTCCGCCAAACAGCGTGATATTCCACTTCGGCAGAAATACAGCCGGAATGCAAAACACCTTTTAGCCCAGCAAAGCCGTTATGCCCATGCCCGCCTGATGAAACGGGCCAGACGGTGCACCCGAAAGCTGAGAACTTATCTGGGTCGTGTAATCCGTGACATTGAGAGAAAACCCTTATCCGAATGAAGAATTACAGTCACTGTTGGATATCGCCACTGGTATTTTTCATCAACAACGCAAAGACAAGAACAAGATATACAGCGTCCATGAACCGGAAGTAGAGTGCATCAGCAAAGGCAAAGCACACAATCGTTATGAGTTCGGCTGCAAAGTCAGCGTTGCCGCCACCAGCCGCGGAGGCTGGTTCGTCGGTGCTAAAGCGATTCACGGCAATCCATACGATGGTCATACCCTAAAAGACGCTCTCAAACAGATCGAACGAATTACCCGACCTCCGGCGCATGTGTTTGTGGACATGGGCTACCGCTGTCACGGATACACAGGAGACGTCAATGTTCATGGTGATAAGCGCAGACGCGTTCGAACCGCTAAAAGCCTGTGGCGTTGGATGAAGCGTCGGGCAGCAGTTGAACCTGGCATCGGGCATTTAAAACAGGAACATCGAATGGACCGTTGCCGCCTGAAAAGAACACTTGGCGATTGTATGAATGCCATCTTCAGCGCTGCTGGTATGAACTTCCGGAAGCTGCTGCGGTTAGCAGGAGACGTTTTGCGCCAGTTTTACTTCTGGGTATTATTTGCCAAAGATCAGAGCTCAGAATTGGCTTTGTCGCGTAACAGGTTTTTCAGTGCCGACTAGATATTCTCAATCCACCTTATCGCTTCAACATCACTGATCGTTCCCAGGTAACGCTGTGTCGTTGACAGATTCGCATGGCGTAGGATGACCTTGCTAACAATTTCGATCGGCACGCCGGAACGTGATGCAAAGGTTGCAGAATGACGGCGCAGATCATGCGATCGGAGTTTGATCCCTACCAGTTTTCCGGATTTAATCACCATCACCCTGGCGGCTTCATAGGCAATCGGAATACACGATTATTGTGGGCATTGAACACCTTCAGTGCGTATCCGCGCAATCGGTCTCCCGATATCCAGGAATTATTTTCCCCAATTAGAAGGCATCAAATAGATATGGATACTGGTGATGGAACAGACAAACGCACAATGGAATTAGGCAAGACTTTAATTCCATCTACTAATCGAAACCCTTGTGGCAGAAGCCGTGCGCGGGGGATCCACGGAGACTTATCCAACGGAGTTTTTGGATTCTGCACATCGGTGCCCCATAAAAAACATGCCGCCACGCGACTTTTCCTATCCGACCTGCCATCGTCGGCGCCGACCGTGGGTTTAACAACTCAGGTGCACATTCATCCTTCAGGGTTATTTTTGAGATCAGCTTTAAACTAGGGGAAAATCCCATCAAGGAGTTTTTCCCTGACAAATTAAGGCCTCCCCCCCATGGATAAATTAAGGGGAATTGGTATTATTCAAATACTTATCAATCCTATCTTACAAGATCAGGCTGAATCTTATTCAGCATGAGCTGTCATCCAAGAGCAACAATGATTCTGGTGGCAATCATTCAAAGCTAACCTGTTTCATCGAAAGTATTCAACACATTGAAGGTAATGATAATTGCTTTGCCAAACCGATACCACGGCAAATTGGAAGATACAGGGCATCACTTTAAGGCTGCGTGCGATTTATGCCATTGCTATATAAATTACCCTTAAATCCCACCGGTCACCGGTTTTCTTATCAAAGATGATCATTCCCCAGCGCCTGTCGAAAAATGCCACGACCGATGGGAACGGTGGTAGCGCATGTCAACTAAGATATTTTACGTATCGGAACCTTCGCCCGACAAGCGCTTGCCTGTGCCGTCCGGAACCTTTCACCCGTCGCTGAATGATCATCCCGCGCAGACGGCAGGTGGGTTAACGATTGAATCTGAAGCCAGCCGGATCCTCATCGTGGCGACGATCCGGAAATCCTGAAACTGGTGTCTATGATGGCCGCGCATTGCGGTAAAGCAAGATGCTGCAATCTGCTTGGTGGTCGTATCAATGGTTTTTAGCCAGTAAAATATGCTGACACCCGGCAGGATCAGCAGCCGTCCCGGCAGATATAAATTAGGTAGTAAAATTAAGGTAATAGAGTCATTTAACACGATGGTATGTGCTTTGCTATCGGTTTAATAGGGATGATCAAGGCAGTTGTACCCATCTTAATGGAGATGAGAATATGGCAGTAAATTTTCGAGTTCGTACAAAAGAAGTCAGCAACCAATCCCTGGCGCTTCAGCTGTTCGGCGATTTTGATGCCTCATCGGCGTTTGAATTAATCAACATTCTGGATGAAAGTGTCAAGAAATCCAGGAGATTAGCCATCAACACGGATGGATTGAAAACGGTCTATGAGTTCGGTATCAACGTCTTTCTCCCTCAGATGTTTAAACTGAACAACAGCCGGGTAGATATTAAAGTGACCGGGCGGTTCAGTGATGTTTTTAGAGAAGCGTAATCCGCAATAGAGAAGAGGCTACCCAATTGGAAAAATTAGTCACTTATATCGCGCAGTCGTTAGTTGACCGGCCTGAGAAAGTCTTGGTTACAACCGTCAATAGCGACCACACCATGGTGCTGGAACTGCGTGTTGCCAAGGCAGATATTGGCAAAATCATCGGAAGGCAGGGCCGCACCGTCCAAGCCATTAGAACCCTTATCGGAGCCGTATCTTCAAAAATCAAAAAGCGCACTTTTCTTGAAATAATAGAATAGACCTCCCCGGGCATGCCCGGAGTACTTACGGTATACGACGCCTGCGGACCCTACCTCACCTCTGCTACCGCAGAGACGAGGCTAAGCGCATTCATCCGCGGACGAACCCGTGTTGTTCTGCCTTTGACCGCATAAATAAGCATCGCCGAGAGGGTGGCTTTCATCGGCGGTCGAGAAGAGCCCTAATGGTTTCCAAAGATATTCATTTGAAGAAAGGAGCCGGAATGCCTCGAATGGAAGAATGTCTCACCCCTTTTTGCAGGAAGATGAGAGGAGAAAACTTACCCGAAATAGCGATCAAAACCTTCAATCATTATTACAAACAGTTGGCTGAAGGCCGGACCGGGCTTATACCTGAAACAGACATTCTTCCCATCGACACACTGGCTGATGTCGAATCCATGGCGCCAAAAGGATCGGCCGAACTGGGGAGACAAAATATTCATAAAACGGTCATCATCAAGCTAAATGGCGGGCTGGGAACGGGCATGGGCAGGGACCAAACGGTATCCAAATAGATTCAGAAAAATGGGTTCACATTTCTTGATATCATCGTCAGACAGGCCAGAAGCCTCAGCGTTCCTGTACCTGTTATATTCATGAACAGTTTTTCGACACAGATGGACACGCTGGAAGCTCTGAAGGCATACCCCCACATGGGAGGAGGGCATGTTCCGCTGGACTTCCTCCAACACAAAATTCCCAAAGTAGTTGCAAGTGACTTGAGTCCAGTTGATTGCCCCGACAATCCAGAACTTGAATGGTGTCCACCGGGCCACGGGGATATCTACTCTTCCCTGCTGACCAGCGGTGTGCTGGATAAACTGCTGCAGGCGGGATACGAATATGCATTCGTGTCTAATTCAGACAATTTAGGTGCCGCCCTGGATCCTTGTCTTTTGGGCTATTTCGTAAAAAGCGGCATATCTTTTATGATGGAAGTGGCCGATCGGACCAAAGCGGACAGAAAGGGCGGCCACCTGTCACAACTGAAATCGGGCCGCTTTGTGCTGCGGGAAATTGCTCAGACGCCTCAGGCGGACATGACTTCCTTTCAAGATGTGCAACGACATAAATACTTCAATACAAACAACATCTGGGTCCACCTGCCATCATTGAACGATATTATGGACAGAAAAAAAGGCATATTGGGACTGCCCATGATTCGAAATCTTAAAACACTTGATCCCCGTGATCCGGAATCGACACCGGTATTTCAGTTGGAAACGGCAATGGGCGCCGCTATCTCGGTTTTCGATGCGGCTGGCGCGATCCGCGTTCCCCGGACTCGCTTCATGCCCGTTAAAAACACCAACGACTTATTGGCCATCCGCTCCAACAGGTTCATACTAAACGATAATTTTCAGCTTGTTGCGAATCCGAAACGGAAGCAGAACCAGATCCTCATCGATTTGGACCCAACCTACTATAAATTCATCGATCACTTTGAAAACCGGTTTCCCTTTGACGTCCCCTCCTTGTTGGATTGTGAGTCGCTGAAGGTCAATGGCGATGTTCGATTCGGCAGCGGCATCACACTCAAAGGAGAGGTAACTTTTTGTAATGACAACGGAGATACTTATGACATGGGCAACCGGCGCATGATTCAAGGGACGTTGCGCGTTTAGATTGCGGCGTATAAGTAGCGTCAAGAATCTTTCGCACTTTTGCGTGCGGTGGCCAAATCATTCAGGCAGCGACGTCTTCTTTCTTCATCTCCTTGAGTAATTCCATATTCAGATAGCGACGGGTTCCCCACTGGCTAGTGCTGCAGCGAATGCTAAATGGCCTTACCGATGGCCGCAGAATACCAACTTACTGTGGAGACATGCCGCATTTGCGGATAATGCAAGGATTTTTAACTGTTGGGAGCAGCCCTAAAAACGATTTCTGGGAAATCGAAATGACGGGATAAAATTCGTTTTTACAACTCAAAAAAATAGAGTCCAGCCTTCTGTCTGGATAAAATAATGTTACCCTTCAAAACTGTTCCGGCAATGAGTCTCGCTAACCCTGAAAGCTGCTACCAGGGCCAGAATCGATAAAAGGATCATAGCGATGAGCCCGTTCTGGTAATCAACGGGGCTGTATATCCGGACGTCGTTTGCTATGGTACCATCCCAAGTCAAATCCGCAATATATCCGAATAGAGGCTGGGCCAGGGCCGTGCCGATGAAACAGCCCGTGTTGACAACGCTGACCCCCATGCCGGAAAGTTGTGGGTGGACAATCTCTTTGGCTGCGGCAAAAGTAATGACAAAGCCGGATGCTGAGAATCCCATAAAGGCAAAGATGGCGAAACCGGTTATTCCCGGTGTCCAGGGCAAATACATTAGTATGATCCAGGACAGGACATAAGCCGCAGCAGCCGATATAAGAAATGGTTTTCTTCTACCGATTTTATCAGAGATCCATCCCCAGAACAGCGCCCCTAAGGCGAAGCTCAGTAACTGTATGGTCATGTGATCTGCTGCAAAAGACCGGTTAAGGTTGTGAACATCTCTTAAATAAGGCATACCCCATAGTCCCATGAAGGTATAACTGCTACCGATCATGCCAAATTGCACCCAAAATCCTGGCCAGACCCTTAATGTCATAACCACACTCTTGAGATTGGTCAGCCAATTATTGTTTATCGCTTGGGATTGGCCGGAATAGGTATTCGGTGCGGTAAATCCCATATCCTGAGGTTTGTTTCGGACCAGTAAAAAACCGACAAGTGCGAGGCAGAGTGAAAGGAGGCCGATCCCTATGAAAACAGTGCGCCAATGAAAGACAGTCAAGACCTGAGCCAGAGGGCCAGCAGCCATGACCGCCCCCAGATTTCCGAAAAAGAGAGTTAGTCCGCTCAAGATGCCAAAAACTCTTTCGTGAAACCAGACCGAGTTGTTTTTCATAATGGCAATAAATACTACGGAGACTCCGAGCCCTACCAAAAAGCGGCCAGCACATGCCATTTCAAATCCGGTCGCTATACCGAATAGGATCGAGCCTAAGCCGGCCACAAGGTTCCCTGAGATAATCGATGTTCGAGTTCCCAGGGTGTCGGCTATAACACCGGAGGGGATTTGCATCAGGGCATATACGGCAAAATAGATGGCAGAAAGGGCTCCCAATCGGGTTCCACTAATTCTAAAATCGGCCATGAGAAATTCGGAGACCACTCCGGGGGCCATGCGGTGAAAATAAACTAAAATGTATGTGAGCATTAGAATAACAAATATGGACCATCTAACCAGCTCAAATCGGAAATTTGCTGCTTCAGAAGAAATGACTACCGTTTTTTTCATGTGGGAGGATCCTTATGTTCCTGATAATAGTAAATCGGGCAGGCTAAAGGTGTGTTATATAAAAGTCAACTATAATCTTCAGGGATTTTTGAAATGGCTTGCAAGGTGCAAGGATAATTATCCTATTCATAAATCTCATCAAGTTTGTCGAATAGACATTACCAATGCAAAGCGCAAACACCCGACTCACAGATCCACCTTTCCGACCGTACACCCCAATATCTTGTATTCCCGTTATAATCTGATATGCTGCGATATTCCCAATCTGAGTGACCGCTGTTGATGTGTGCTCCATCGGATCGCTGTTGAATAACAGATTTGCGAAACAAAATCGGTTTTCGAATACCAAAACTATTGTAAAAACGTGCTGAGCTTTTCGGATAATGCAAGAATGCATAACTGAAAGCTTTTATTATTG
>SWCD01020093.1_pt1 | contig 9999 bp, 13 predicted proteins | sample 4693011 | NCBI WGS metagenome assembly SWCD01 (sample SAMN10267278, study PRJNA491770) | bioreactor metagenome | isolation source: DHS bioreactor inoculated with marine | place: Japan: Omine Ridge, Nankai Trough | reverse complement strand
AAAAAAACGCGTCGTAGTAAAACGACCGGTGCAGGCAGCCCCAGTTCAAACAGGGGCGCCTGGTGAAAAAAAACCAAACACCTGCATCAAAAGCAAAAAAACGCGGTATGATATTTACACCATAGAAAAAATGTAAAAAATGACTGAATACGGAAACGAAAACTTGCCTGAACAAACGCCTGAAAATATAAAACCCGAGCGTCGCAGCAGCTGGCTGGACAAACACAGCAACAACCAACAGGGCGACGTCATCTATGTGCTGCGAACCACGCAACAGCATCACGTCATGCTGGGCATGATCGCCGATCAGAAAGCCAATATTGTTCTCGGTGCGTTTTTGATCTTCATCACGGTCACACAGAGAATGTCAGACAACAGCGCAGATTTTGGCATGCCGTTGTGGATATTAACCGGCTTTTTTACCCTGTCAGCACTGTTCGCCCTGATGGTAATCGCACCCAGATTTCGCCACAGGCTAAAAGATTCAAGCAGCGGGAATCTGCTGTTTTTCGGCACCTTTGCCGACATGGAGCAGGAAGAATATATCGAACAACTCAACAACCGCTTGCAGGATAACAAGCAGGCACGCCACCTGATCATGAACGACATCTATCAGATCGGCCAGGTGCTGAACAAAAAGTACAAAAATCTGCGTTACAGTTATGCCTCGCTGGCGCTGGGCATCGTTGGTTCAGTGCTAAGCTTCACAGTTCTGAACATCCCGCACTAAAATCAATCCCTGAAATTATTAAACTGCAAAGGCAGGTCGATTTCTGCGCCTTTCAGGTAAGCCATAACTGCCTGTAACTCATCACGCTTTTTGCCCGTGACACGTACCTGTTCACCCTGAATCGCCGCCTGCACTTTAAACTTCTGTTCCTTGATCATCTTGGTAATCTTCTTCGCGTCTTCCTTATCGATGCCATGTTTTACCGTGATGGTCTGATAAGCGCGCAAACCTCTCTCATCGACCTTGCCGCGATCAAGACAGCGATTATCGATACCACGTTTCGATAATTTATTCACCATGATATCGCGCATCTGTTTCAGCTGAAAGTCGCTGCCCGCTTCAAAGTTCATCTCATAGTCTTTTAGCGTGACCTTTGCATCACTACCTTTAAAATCGAACCGGTTCGAAACTTCACGGTTCATCTGATCGACCGCGTTGGTTAATTCGTGGCTGTCGACTTCAGCAACAATATCAAAAGATGGCATGTAGATTCTCCGCTGGCTTAATAAGGCAATAGATTAAAATAAAAACTTTATCAGAGTATATTACTATACGAGATTACTATTCAAGAGTTTCAAATCAAGGGCTTCAAACATGGCTAAATCAAACACCATTAATCTGATCATCGCTGCTGGCGCGTTCAACGCATTCATTGCCGTAGCAACAGGCGCATTCGCCGCCCATGGTTTAAAAAATATCTTAAGTTTCGAATATATCAGCACCTTCAGGACTGCCGCAGATTATCAGATGATACACGGCATCGGCTTAATACTTATCGGCATCTTAAACAGGCAGAACACAAACCGCTGCAATATTGTTTCTGCCATCTTTATGTTCACCGGCATAATTTTATTCAGTGGCAGTTTGTACGCCCTGGCGCTGACAGAAATCAGCTGGCTCGGCATTATTACGCCGTTTGGCGGCATATGTTTTTTAATCGCGTGGTTAACGCTCGGGTTTAATTATTTGTCGAGTAAAGACTGATGACAAAATCAGGCTACGTGACGAAATGATTCATCCGCCGTTTTCCGCCCGAAATCTATAAACCGTTTAATATAAGACGTGTTCTGATCACTCACTCGCAAAGCAATCAGCAATTCTTTGTGTATACCTGCCTTACCAACATGTGTTACTCAGAATTTAATGACATCATAGAAGCTATCGCAGATATGGATGCCGATGTCATCACCATAGAAACATCCCGTTCTGATATGGAATTACTCGATGTGTTCGATAAATTTGATTACCCGAATCAGGTCGGCCCTGGTGTCTACGATATTCATTCACCGAATATACCAACTGTCGATTCGATTATTGAACTGATGGAAAAAGCCACGCAGCGTATCCCGGCGCAAAGATTATGGGTTAATCCTGACTGCGGACTAAAAACCAGGCATTGGCATGAAGTGAAGCCGGCACTCATAAACATGGTAGCCGCAAGTAAAAAACTATCGGGAGGAACAATTTCAAATAAAAACCAGCTAACGTAACAGGTAAATCTCCGTTGTGATCAGGGCTGATAAAAAAGCCCTGATCACAACTTAATTTATTTAAAACATTCATTTCTCTGTAATGATTCTAGTTTGTTGCTAAGATTCCAGTTACTCATGGATCTTACAACAAAATATAATACGGCCCCCGATCTGTCAGTACTGGTACAGTCAGATAAGTTGCGGCTACTTTATCACCAGTCTTTCCCGGCAATCTTTATCAGCCTGTTTAATGCGACACTGCTGACGGTCTTACTCTGGTCGGCGCAGGATCACAATGTACTGCTTACCTGGTTTGGCGTTCTTACGGCTACCGCTGTAGTTCGACTGATACTCTTTAGTCGATACCATAAAGCAGCACCACAGGGGGCTGATATCCTCACATGGGAAAAACCCTATTTCATAACACTCATGCTGTCATCACTTGTCTGGGGTATTGGCTGCATACTGATCATGCCGATTGACTCCCCGGTGCATCAGACAGTCATCTTTTTTGTTTTGACCGGCATGTCAGGCGGCGCTATCTCTGTTTATTCAGCACATCGTGTAATGACCCTGGCAACAATTGCTGCGGTGTTATTACCCGTAACCGTTTTTTTTCTTATTAGTGGCGAGTTTATTTTTATAGGCATGGCGATCGGCGCAATCGTTTTCTTTCTTTCTGCCATACGCGCCACTAAAGTTCTCAGCCTTGCCCTGCATCAAAATTTCCTGATGACGCATCAGCTCAAATTTTCCAAAGATGAAGCTGAACGGATGGCTCGCATCGATGACCTGACCTGCCTGTTCAATCGGCGCGCATTCTATGAATATGGTGAAGTACTAGCGAACAATAGCCTGCGCGGCAAAGATGAGTTGGCGATGATCCTGATGGACATCGATAACTTCAAGACCATCAACGATCGTTATGGTCATGCCGCTGGCGACGCCGCATTAAAGCAGATCGGTCAGATTCTGCTTCAGCGGCTAAGAAAATCCGATATCTTCGCACGAATCGGCGGCGAAGAATTCGGCATGCTGTTACCACTCACCCCCCTGGGTAAAGCTGCCCAACTGGCAGAAGAATTGCGACAGGTCATCGCAAACACACCGATCACATATGGAAACGACAGTTTCACCATCACCGCCAGTTTTGGTGTGACCAGCGGCGTGTGTGATATCGATACACTTGTCCGGCAGGCCGACCTAACCATGTATCAATCAAAAGATTCCGGCCGTAATGCCGTCATCTGTGATAAATAACGCCCTCTTCCACCGTTGAACTTTTCAACGCGGTATCACTGATACAGATCGCATTACAAAATGATAAATCTGGTCTTCAAAAGAAGTCCTTTATCGTTTAAGTTTTTTGCCCTGTATAGCCGAACAGATTCCGCGCACGATGCTTAATTCACGTTGCGTGACACTGGCGCGATTGAACAAGCCCTTCAAACGACGCATCACAACATCCGAATTATTCACGCCAAAGAATTCGAGAGAACTTAAAGCCTCGTGCAAATGATCGTACATGCCATCCATCTGCTCGGCGTTCGCCAGCGCATCGAAACGATGTTTGTTGCCCTTTTTCTTGATTATCTTATCGTGCAATAAAGCCTGGCGATATTCGTAACAGACCACCTGCACCGCCGCCGCCAGATTTAATGAACTGTAATCCGGATTAGTCGGAATATGCAGAAGCGCATTACACTTTGCCATCTCATCATTGGTCAGGCCACTGTTCTCGCGACCGAACACGATAGCGATTTCGCCCTGCTCGATGAATTCAAGTGAGGTCTGCACACATTCTCCAGGTTCTAAAATCGGCCACTCGATGGTTCGTAACCGCGCGCTGGTGCCAGCCACCCAGACACAGTCTGAAATCGCCTGATTTAAATCCTTCACCACCACCGCATTATCCAGCAGATCGATCGCACCAACCGACCGGCTCAGCGCTTCTAACGACGGAAAGTCTTTTGGCTGCACCAGATATAATCGAGACAGTCCCATGTTTTTCATCGCCCTCGCGGCGGCGCCGATATTGCCGGGATGCGAGGTATTCACCAGTACGATGCGGATATTTTTTAGTAGAGCGAGATTTGCTTGCTGTGTCATGGCGGCAATTCTGCTATGCTACGCATCAAATTAAAAGCACTTTCTGCAAAGTGCTTTTAAAACTCTTCCAACTCTAGCTCTTTTAAAAAACTGTCATGCAAGCAATGGTAAATATAGCGGTGCGCGCTGCGCGTGCTGCCGGCGACGTTATAACCCGCAACATGGATCGACTCGATCGCCTCAAAATCGTCACCAAACAGAACAATGATTTCGTCAGCGACGTCGACCACATGGCCGAAGAAATCATCATCGCCACCATCAAAGACGCCTTCCCCGATCACGGCATTCTCGCCGAAGAAAGCGGCGCCCAGGCGGAAAATTCAGAATATCAGTGGATCATCGACCCGCTTGACGGCACCACCAACTACCTGCATGGCTTTCCACAATTCGCCGTTTCCATCGCCCTGCAAGTAAAAGGTCGCCTCGAAGTGGGTGTCATCTACGACCCGCTGGCACAGGAACTATTCACCGCCTCACGCGGCAACGGCGCTTTGCTCAACGACAAAAAAATCCGCGTTACCAGCCACAAAGGCCTGAAAAACGCCCTGCTCGGCACCGGCTTCCCGTATTACGACCAGAGCTACCTGGATACCTATCTGGAAACCATGAAAGCCCTGATGCAAAAAACCGCCGGCCTGCGCCGCCCCGGTTCTGCCGCCCTCGACCTCGCCTGGCTGGCCGCCGGCCGCATCGACGGTTTCTGGGAATTTAATCTGAAAGCCTGGGACATCGCCGCCGGTGCCCTCATCGTTCGCGAAGCCGGTGGCATCGTCAGTGATTTTGAAAATAAAGACGGTTATCTGAAAAGTGGTGACATCATCGCTGCGGCACCTAAAGTTTATCCTGAGATGATGAAGATTATTCAGGAGAAAGTCGGCGCCAGTAACTATCTGAAAAAATAACAGCACGCCATCGACTAACAAAGATTAAACAGAATTGTCTCCAGCACATGGCCTGACTACACCGCTGTTTAAATCTAACGTTATAATCAGAAGTGTCAGATGATTGATAACAAACAATTCTTAAAAATCATAGACTCCACTCCTCTGGTATCCATCGATCTAATCCTTGAAGACCGACAGGGAAGAATATTGCTCGGAAAACGCACTAACCGCCCTGCCCAAGATTACTGGTTTGTTCCCGGTGGCAGAATACAAAAAAATGAAAAGCTGGCAGATGCGATAAAAAGAATCTCACTAGCTGAACTAGGCACTGAAATTTCGCTGAGTGATAGCCGATTGCTCGGTGCATTCGATCATATTTATGATGATAATTTTTCAGGTATCGACGGAATTAACACCCACTATGTCGTACTGGCATACAAGATCAGGCTGAAAGATGATTTTGAAATTGTGACCGACGATCAGCATTCAGAGATAAAGTGGTGGCACGTTGATGCTTTGCTCAGTGCCGCTGACGCTCATGAAAACACAAAGTTGTATTTTCTGAACACATAAACATCCAACTACAGTGCTATCTCAGCATGACCAACACAAAAAAGCCGCAATCACCCGGGGCGACTGCGGCATTTACTATCTCACCTGGACAATTACTTCACTGGTAACGCGTCAACCCGGTAACCTGCATGGCAGGCAACACAATTTTGCATCAACGTACCCAGCTGTTTCAAGCTTACAGCGGTATCACCGAACTCTTCTGCATCCATCGCTAACTGATCAAACTTGCCATGGGTATCGAAGCCTAATTTCTTAAACTCCAGCGGCAACTTCTTCATCAATGAACCGGGAACCGCTTGCTGTGCAGCGCGACCAACTTCTCTGGCAGCTTTCGCCACCGCTTCAGCATCACCTTCGTTTGCCGCCTGGATAATCTGCTGTGCTGCGCTTAGAAACATACGCATTTCTGCCAGCACCAGATTTCTTTCACCGACTTCCAGCATCAATGATTGCCTGCCATCTTCTGCAACGATAGTTTCACCGGCAATAATAAATTTATATGCCATTGCACCGATAACAAGCAGTGCTCCTAACAACAATACCCAACATAATTTACACATATAATTCCTGTTTTTTATCTTTAAGTTTTAATTGAACACCCTATGCTCGCACAAGGTAAACGGCTATCACCGCAGTAATGAACCAGAGGATTATAGCCATAACCTTCAGTCTTCTTTTTAACATTAAAAAGACCTGATTGCTTTAGCAACAGCTCCCGTCTTTCACACCGGCTTTCTTTAAGATACTGGCAAGGGGGCAAAAATTTGTTATTCCACTCTGCGCCAGGCTAATACCGACAAAGGCTGCCAGGACTATCCAGTAAGGGTGAACAAAGTGTGCAAGTGCGATGCTAAGCAGTATCATCGAACCAGCTACCAGGTGAACGATTTTATCAACTGTCATAATAATCTCCCGGATTACATTATGTAAGATATTTGAAAATTAAGAATATTCTGTTCCAGCTCTATGGTGTTGCCGGAACCGCTATTCGAAGTAAGTTTGTTATTGAAAGCACGCAGATATGAGATCGAACCTTCGACACGTTTACCCAACTTGCGGGTAGCACCGAGTGAAAGATGTGTCTCGGTAATCGCCAGTGAACCTATGTTGTTATCAACATCTTCTTCTTTGATAGGCGACTCACCGTAGTTAAGGCCGGCACGTAATGTGGTTTTTTCACTGATTTTTTTCTGCACACCCAAAGCAAAGACGACCTGATCATCCCAGCCGAAATTCATCACTGTTTTTCCTGCCGGCGTATCGAAATCGACTTTATCCAGCACATCTGAAAAACCGATGTATTTAACATCAGCCTCAATCAGCAAGCCACCACCTGGCTGATACGCGAGACCCAGACTCATGGTTTGCGGGGCATCCATCGTCATCGAATAATGTCCGGCGGTGGTATTCCATTCGAACGCGCTCATGGACTGTTTACTCACATACGATGCGCCGAGCTGCATGCTGTCAGATAACTTGTAGATCAGACCCAGTGTCACGCCAAAACCATACACCTGATTTTGCGGCAGGTGCATCTGTGAATTATCCAGTGCCAGACTCTGGTAATCGATATTTAAAGCAGCACCAAGCGTAAAACTGTTATTGATCTTGTAGGAGAAACCGGGAGCAATTCGATAGAACTGTTTGGTCGTCACCACGTTCTGATTACCCGGTGCACCGGGCATAATATCCGCGAAGTCCACACCCATACCGGACAATCCAGCCATACCCATACCAAAGGTAAGCTGCTCATCAATCTTGAATGCAACAGCGCCCGACGGAATCAGATAAAGATCTGAATCACTGTCTGTGCCGTTCGCCTTGCGTGGCGGATTCAGAAAACCGAAACCCATATCAAAACGCACATCTTCGATATCGAGCAAGGCGAGACCCGCCGGGTTGGTCAATATTGTTCCACTATCCTGCGGTGCCGCGACAACGGCACCAGCCATCCCCCACTGGGTGGCTGTCACACCTAACATCTGGTCACCATTGGTTGCATATACTGCATGGCTGGTACCGATCATTGTTGTGACGGCGGTTACTTTAATCAATGTTTTATTTATCATTGCTTTCCTCATTTGGTAGTAATCTGTTTTTTGTGATTATTATTTTTATTAGGGTTTAAATGATGTTTCGCTTTTAAAACAACAGGTCTAACGTAAACGGTTTGAGATACCGGGCTGGCCTCTGAATACCTGATGACAGGCAACACAACCTTCCATGATTTTTCCGAGATACATCGCCGCTTCACCGGTATTGCCTTTGTCCGCTGCAGCAGCAAGACGCAAAGCGTTGCCTTCGACCAGATCATTAAAACCTACGAGGCTGGCAAGCCTGGCATCATTAATATCTTCTTTGGCCATGTAGGGCAGTAGACCACCAACAGGTAAACGGTGGTTGGCCACGCGCCGTGCCGCGTCGGCAGCCTGTTCATTGTTCTGGGTCGCCAGACCGGAGGCGATGCTCTGGTAGTCGGCCAGCACTTCGTGCATCACCTGGCGTAATGTAAGTTGTTTGCTGCGACGAGTATGTCCGGAAAGAATTTTCATCAATTCTTTTTTAGTTTGCTTCGACAGACCTTTAACCTGTTTTTGCAGATCAGGTTTCATCAAGCTCATATCAGACTTCATGACTTTCTGCATAGCCATCATGGTCGCTTTATCCATCGTCGATGCTGGCGTTTTTTCTTCCGCATGGACTGAAACAACGGATGTTAATAAAAGCGTTGTGATGACTGTGTTTCGAATGGCTTTACTTACGGACGTAATCGTAAGATTATTGTTTGCGCTGGATGACATATCTCTACTCCGGTTTTAGTATCAGGCAGTTGTGTGCTACCGTTATTTAACAAATTTCATGCTTGAATACTGAAGCAAACATGTTTCTCTGGTATTTCAGAAACCACCCAAAATGTAACAAATTGTTACAGAACGCAGATCGAGGAATAAATTGGACAGCACACCGGATAAAATACTGATAGTCGATGATGACGAAGCATTGTGTGACCTGCTCAAACGTTATCTGTCTGAAAATGGTTACACGACACAATCGGTAAAAGATGGTGATGAGATGCGCCAGTTTCTGACACAGACAACACCTGACCTCATCATCCTTGATCTCATGTTGCCGGGCGACGACGGCCTGACTCTGGCGAAGGAGATCAGAAACAATCAGAACACTCCTATCATCATACTTTCCGCACGCGGTGATGAAGTCGACCGTATCGTCGGACTGGAAGTGGGCGCCGATGATTACCTGCCAAAACCTTTTAACCCCAGAGAACTGCTGGCGCGTATCCGTTCGGTGCTAAGACGCAGCCACAACTGTCCAGATACTGAAACAGCAGAGACTGATAACAAAACTTTTGATAACTACCGGATGCTTATGACGACCCGGCAGTTGTTTTATGGCGATGAAGAAGTCATTTTAACCAACGGAGAATTCACCTTGCTGGAACTGTTCGCCAATAACCCGGGGCGAATACTGAACCGGGATTCCATCTTGCAGTTACTCAAAGGTTATGAGCACCAGCCGTATGATCGAAGCATCGATGTACGCATCGCACGCCTGCGCCGGAAGATCGAAAAAAACCCGTCAAACCCTGCCTATATCCGCACCATATGGGGTGAAGGTTATCTGTTCACACCCTGCCCTGAAGATCATTAACTTTCACAATGTTGCCCAAAACATTATTTTCCAGGACGCTCACGGTGATAACGACCGTCTCGGTTTTTTACCTGCTGTTCGCTTTCTCGGTCATTGCCTATTTCATGCTGGTGCCGGTCGGAAAACAGTCCGCCGATGACCTCGCGGCATTGATGTTATTCAGCGCACAGTCATGGACAGAGACAAAACCTGAAGAGAAAAAAATATTTGAACAGCATCTGCTGGACAATTATCAGTTACGCATCGCCGCCGGAGAGCATCTGGAATCCGTTAGTTTTAAACCTTTGCCCTATTACTATTTTCTGGAGTCAGCCTTAAAAAACCGCACCGGCCAGAGCATCCGCCTCAAGATCTCGCAGGACACAACAGGTGTCAACTGGTACTGGGCAGATTTTATTATTAACAATCAAAATGTGCGTATAGGGTTTTCCAGTACGCATATCAATGCACAGCCACCACTGGTTTTGATTTTATTGCTTGTTGTCGGTGGCCTGGCAACACTGGTAACGGCAGCGGCGCTGGTTCGACACCTGACAACACCGCTGGAGTCATTATCAAAAAA
>SWCD01011878.1_pt1 | contig 10000 bp, 9 predicted proteins | sample 4693011 | NCBI WGS metagenome assembly SWCD01 (sample SAMN10267278, study PRJNA491770) | bioreactor metagenome | isolation source: DHS bioreactor inoculated with marine | place: Japan: Omine Ridge, Nankai Trough | reverse complement strand
CTGTACATAGGCATTGATCATTTCTTTGATCAGCCTTTTTATAATGGTTTTGTTATTGCAGGGTAGGAAGTAATCTTCCTTAATCTCAATTTTCATTTGTTTTAAGAACAATTCGATTTCGTTCTGTGTAAATACAGCACCACGATTCATGGCATTCAGATAGAAAAGGATCTCATTTTCCCGGTATTCTTCCACCTCTTTTACAGGAATCATGTCATCCATATAAGCCAAAATAAAATGACGTGGCAGATCCACGCCAAATACGGGTATGTCAAGATGTTGCGCAATCGCTAAAAAAATAATGCCCAGCGTAATGGCATTTCCGGTTCTCGTGTCGATCAGCTCATTGATAAAGCAGGCATTGAGTGTGCTTTTTTGTGAAGGTGGTTGTCCCCGGTAATGATGAATATCGAACAACACATGGTTAATGACTTTTACCTTTTCCAGTGCGGTCAGGTTATCATTGATTTCAAGCCAAACATCCTGTTTTAGTTTGTCGAGTTCCGCGTAATATTTGTCCTCATCCAGGTCAGGATAGCGGAATTTAGAGATGAGCATAAAAGCTTTGATCAGATCGTTGCTTTGAAACTGTGACCAACTTTTCAGTTCGTGGTATAGGTCGTTAAAACGGATCTCATCGATCAGGTCCTCAAGCCGATGTGCGTTTTCATCATTTTTTGAACTGAGCCAGGCTTCTTCCAACAAGGGAATGGCTTCGATGCCATAATCAGAAATCTTATTCCTGATGGCCAGGTACATTTCCTCATTTGGCTCATCAATCAGGCTGATGAGTGCATCCAGTTCTTTATTTGCTTTGTTTGTCATTTGCATGTTATAATGGTAAAAATAGCATAGTGGCAGCATCTTTTACAGAAGCTATAACTTTAGTTAACCACAGAAAATTGTTGAAAACGTGATTAAATTTTATCAGGATATATGGAGATAACTACAAGCGCAATGGCTATACCGGTTAATCCTGCCAGGAGAAAGAGCCAGCCCAGCAGGGCTTTCCTCTTCAAAAAATTGAAGACACCTATTAATGACAATATACCTGATATGACGAACAAAGACAAGATCATGATCTATACAATTTTAACAAGGAAATAGTTTTTCTTTCCTTTTTGTACGAGGATGTATTTGTCGTTCAAAAGATCCTGCACACCAATTTGATAGTCGTCCTTAATTTTTTCTTTATTAATGGCTACCGCATTTTCTTTCAGCATTCGCCTTGCCTCTCCATTTGATTTAAATGCACCAATTTTTTCCGAAAGAAAATCGAGCAATCCGATACCCGCTTCAAATTCATTGCGCGATACTTCAGATTGGGGAACACCTTCAAAAACAGATAATAACACATCCTCAGAAAGTTTTTTCAGTGTTTCGGTGGTACCTTTGCCAAATAATATTTCCGATGCTTCAACGGCCATATCGTAATCTTCTTTAGAATGTACGCGGATGGTTACATCTTTGGCCAGCGCTTTTTGCAGCAAACGCATATGCGGTGCTTCACGGTGTTGAGCAATAATATTATTTATTTCATCTTCAGGAAGTAGCGTGAAGAATTTGATCCATTTTTCAGCATCTTCATCCGACGCATTCAGCCAATATTGATAGAACTTATAGGGAGAAGTCCGTTCCGGGTCGAGCCATACATTGCCACCTTCACTCTTGCCGAATTTACTACCGTCTGCTTTGGTGATGAGCGGACAAGTGAGGGCGAAAGCATCTGCTTCGGTTTGTTCTTCAGCAAAATATTTCCTGCGTATCAGTTCGGTGCCGGTTACAATATTGCCCCATTGGTCGGATCCTCCCAATTGCAACCTGACATCCTTGTTTTTGTAGAGCCAGTAAAAGTCGTAGCCCTGTACCAACTGGTAGCTGAATTCGGTAAACGACATGCCGCTTTCAAGCCGCTTTTTTACGGAATCTTTCGACATCATATAATTGACGGTGATGTGTTTGCCCACATCCCTGATAAAATCGAGGAAACTGAAATCCTTGAACCAGTCGTAGTTGTTAACGACCTCCGCTTTGTTATCTCCTTCATTAAAATCCAGGAATTTCATCAGTTGATTTTTCTGGCTGTCGAGGTTGTGGTTGATCTGATCTACCGACAGTAATTGCCTTTCTTCTGTTTTTCCCGAAGGATCTCCCACACGTCCTGTGGCGCCGCCCACCAGCACAAAAGGTTTATGCCCACTTCGTTGTAAATGCACCAGCAGCATTACCGGAACCAGGTTGCCAATATGCAGCGAATCGGCGGTTGGGTCGAAGCCGATATAGCCTGATGTCATTTCTTTTTGCAGTTGTTCTTCCGTGCCTGGAGTCATATCGTGGATCATACCACGCCAGCGTAATTCTTCAACAAAATTCTTTATTTCACTCACGTTGCTTTCAATTTTGCGCAAAGATAAGTATTTGCTGATTTGTGGACAGGGAACAATAAGTAGATATTTCAATTACAAACCCCTCAGCCATTCAGGGCGCAGATTGGCATGCGCAGGGTCTTGCAATACGTGACTAATTCGATTCAGTAATTCTTCCTTATCACGATTCAGAATGCCTTTTAAAACCAGGTAATTGGAAGCGTGATCGCTGCGAAAAATGGTGTTTTCAAGGTGTAAATGGTTGATGAAATGGCCCATTTCCAGGATCAATTCTGCTTTGCTGAGTTCCTCGAAATCCCCGTCAAACCTATTTTTAAAATGATCTACACCATATGGAAAACTCAATACAAGTGTTGACAAATATTCAGGTTGAATGGCATTAACTACCTTAGCTGAATGTATCGCATGTTGTTCTGTATATTTTTCACCTCCCAATCCGTTTAAAATCATTACCGACAGTTTCATACCTGCCTGCCGGGCTTTTATCAAGGCCTTCGATGTGCTTTTAAAAGTTTCGCCTTTATGGATGCGTTCCAGCAATTCATCATCGCCGGTTTCAATGCCGACATACAATAATTTCAGGCCTTTTTCAGCGAGCGTCTGCAATTCTGTATCGGTTTTTGAAAGGATGTCTTTGGGTAAGGCATAGGCTGAAATCCTGGTTAATTTCGGAAAACTTTCATTCAGTTGATCCAGAATACGTGAAAGCTTTTCAAATGATAACACAAACGCATTGCCATCGGCCAGAAATATTTTCCTTATCGAGCTGCTATATTCACTAAAAGCTTCAATTTCCTTAAAAATATCCACTTCTTTTTTAATGCTGAACTTTTTAGACGTGTACATTTCACAAAAGGCGCATTGGTTCCACGAGCAGCCCAGGGTCACCTGGTATATGAGTGAATTGGCTTCGCTGGGTGGCCTGAACAAAGGCTCATCATATGAAAAATAGGGTGTCATGGTCCGCAAAATTACGTTATTTTCGTCGCATGATTTTGGTAACAGGTGGAACAGGATTTTTAGGAGCGCATCTTTTGTATCGTTTGGTATCAGAAGGTGCTGAGGTAAAAGCTTTAAAGCGACCGGAATCATCAACAGCATTAACAGAAAAAATCTTTTCATATTATACACAGTACCCTTCCGATTTATTAAAAAAAATAACATGGATTGAAGGTGATCTATTGGATGTTTTTTCACTTCTTGAAGCATTTGAAGGTGTGGATCAATTGTATCATACAGCAGCAATGGTTTCGCTTGATTCGGGAGATGGCCTGGAATTGCTGCATACCAATGTGGAGGGAACTGCCAATGTAGTGAATGCGGCGTTGGAAAAGAATGTTGGAAAGCTGTGCAATGTCAGCTCAATAGGTGCTTTGGGTTACGAGGCAGATCATGAGGTGATTGATGAGGAAACACCCTGGGACCCATCCAAAAACAAATCGCTGTATTCAAAAAGCAAGTATGAGGCCGAAAGGGAAGTATGGCGGGGTATGGCTGAGGGTTTGAATGCCGTGATTGTAAATCCAAGCGTCATATTAGGACCCGGAAACTGGCACCATGGCAGTCCGAAAATCTTTACAACCGTGTTTAAAGGATTGAAATTCTATCCACAGGGGACTAACGGCTTTGTAGATGTGCAGGATGTTGTAACTGCGATGATAAAACTTATGAACAGCGATGTTTCAGGCGATCGCTTTGTTGTGAATTCTGAGAACATACCTTATCGACTGCTTTTTGAATGGATGGCCGATGCATTGCATGTGACTGCTCCAACATATAAAGCGGGAAAATTTCTGGGTGAAACAGGGTGGAGGTTCTCGAAAATGCTGAGTCTTCTGAATGGCCGCCCACAAACCATCACAAAATCAGCCATCAGGTCTTCCAATCGATATTATATATATTCAAACAGCAAGTTGCTCCATACTACAGGCATGCACTTTAAAACTGTAAAGGAAAGTGTCGACAACACTGCGATGCAATTTTTAATAGATCATGCTTGATTCATTATCTTTCTCTACAATATTCAGCAATTTACTGACGTTATTTTAAAAATCATCTGCCAATAAAGCATATCTACGTTTAGATTTATTAACTAAAAACTTTCATCATGAAACACGTAATGCTTATTGTCATTTTATCCTTTATTGTTTTCCAGGCCTGTAAAAAGGATGAACCCGATCCCAATCCAGTACCACGAGAATCTGTTTTAGATTATTTTCCGCTGACTGTTGGAAATTATTGGATTTATGAAACATTCCAATGTGACTCAGGATTGATAAACTGTGAACACGTATCTATCGATACGAATGTAGTTTCAAAGGATACTTTAATTGACGGGGAATTGTATTATAAAATTGAGGGAATGAGATTATATTATAATGAGCCAGTTTATTACAGAGATTCTGGAGAATTTATTGTTAATTCAAATGGTGAAATAATATTTACCATAAATCAAAGCAATGACAAGTATAATGTCAGATATGTAATTAATCAAAATGATACTATCTTTTATTGGTATTACAAATTATACGATGATGTGATCAATGTGAATACTTCTATTGGCGACTTTGAGTGCTTGGATTTTAGATTATCATTCTTCAGATTAGCTGATAATTATGAAATTGAACACAATACCAATCGTATGTATTCCAAAGATATTGGTTTGATTGAAGAGTCGGCTGTTTTTGCTTCAAGTTTAAGTGGCAGAAAAAGGTTGTTGACTGGTTATCATGTCCAGCCAATGCAAATTACACCATAAAACTTCTAAATCATTTCTCAAGTACCACAAACGCGTTGGCCATCTTCTTTACATGGGAGATGGTCAGGTGGATGTGGCCAACTTTATTGCTTTCAAGGTATTCTTTTACCTTGCCATGTGGTTTGATGTAGGGTTTTCCCAATTCATCATTGAGCACTTCAATCTCATGGAAAGCCATCCCGTAGCGGTATCCGGTGCCAAGAGCCTTGAAAAAAGCTTCCTTGGCGGCAAAACGTGCGGCATAACTTTGGTATTTCACTACCTTACCGCTTTCACAATAGACTTGCTCTGCTTCGGTATATAATTTTTGGCGCAGGGCATCATTATCCTCCAAACGCTTTTTTATGCGTTTTACTTCAATTATATCTGTGCCAATGCCAAAAATCATATTTGTTGGTTATTTGATAACATTTAATTCCTTGCCCACTTTGGTAAATGCGGTAATCGCTTTATCCAGGTGTTCCTTTTCGTGACCTGCCGAAAGTTGCACCCTGATGCGGGCTTCGCCTTTTGGAACTACAGGGAAGTAAAAAGCGATAACGTAAATACCTTCTTCAAGTAGTTTAGCTGCCATATCCTGCGATAATTTGGCATCGTATAACATGACTGCGCAAATAGCAGACTGTGTCGGTTTGATATCGAAACCTGCAGCGGTCATTTTCTTCATGAAATAATCCGTATTCTCGTGCAACTTATCCTGCAACTCATTGGTTTCGTTCATCATATCAAACATGCGGATGCCTGCATTCACTACTGCCGGGGGTAAGGAATTTGAAAACAAATACGGGCGTGAACGCTGTCGTAACATTTCAATGATTTCTTTATGACCCGTAGTAAATCCACCCACGGCGCCGCCAAACGCTTTACCCAGGGTACCAGTGATGACATCCAGTTTGCCCATGATGTTGAAATGTTCACTCACGCCTCTTCCGGTTTTACCAACAACGCCTGCCGAGTGGCATTCATCCACCATCACCATGGCGTTGTATTTCTCGGCCAGTTCCACCATTTTATCCACAGGTGCCACATTGCCATCCATCGAAAATACGCCATCGGTAACAATGATCCTGAAACGCTGTGCTTGCGACTCAATAAGTACTTTTTCCAGTGCTTCCATATCGGCATTTGGGTAACGATAGCGTTGTGCCTTACACAATCTTACACCATCAATAATTGAAGCATGATTCAGGCTGTCAGAAATGATGGCATCCTCGGCTGTTAAAAGTGGTTCAAATACACCTCCATTGGCATCAAAAGCTGCTGCGTAAAGGATGGTATCTTCCGTTTTGAAAAATTCAGCGATCTTTTTTTCCAGTTTCTTGTGAAGGTCAGTTGTACCACAAATAAAACGTACGGATGACATGCCGTAACCATGTGAATCTAGTGCTTCGTTGGCAGCCTTGATCAATTCGGGATGGTTGGATAATCCCAGGTAATTGTTGGCGCAAAAGTTCAATACTTCCTGTCCGCTATCCAGCTTTATTTCAGCTTTTTGTGGGCTTACTATGATGCGTTCGTTTTTATACAGCCCTGCTTCTTTAATATCTTTGATTTCTTTGCTCAGGTGGTCTTTGAATTTTCCGTACATAATGATGTATTTAAAAGTATTTGAATGTTTTATTTGTCACCAAAAGTAAAAAATCTTGCTGTGTGAATCACACTTGATACATATTTAGAAACACTCTTTTTATAAGAAAATGAATCTTTTAGCGATCTTTGCCAAAAATTTACGCAATGAAGATAGCCGCGTTGGTTTCAGGAGGTGTTGATAGCTCGGTAACCATTCCGCTTTTAAAGGAGCAGGGATATGATCCGCATATTTTTTATATCAAAATCGGGATGGAAGATGAGGACGCTTTCTTGGATTGTCCATCAGAAGAAGATATTGAAATCACCACCTGGATTGCCAGCAAGTATGGCTGTAAAATGGATATCATCGACCTGCAGCAGGAATACTGGTCGACGGTCGTAAAATACACACTTGACACAGTAAAACGGGGGCTGACACCCAACCCGGACATCATGTGCAACCTGCTGATCAAGTTCGGCGCATTTAACGACCGGATGGGAAAGGATTTCGATAAGATTGCTACGGGACATTATGCTTCAACTATTGAAAATAATGAAGGTGTGTTTCTTTCAACCGCAACTGATAAAGTAAAAGACCAGACCTATTTTTTAGGACAGATTAATTATGATCAACTTCAGAAAGTGATGTTCCCAATTGGCCATCTCCAAAAGGAGGAAGTCAGAAAAACAGCCATTGCAATGAAATTGCCCAGCGCACACCGACCTGATAGCCAGGGAATATGTTTCCTGGGAAAGATAAATTATACAGATTTTATAAAGAAATACGCGGGTGAGCAACCCGGGGAGATTATCGAATTAGAAACTGGAAAAATATTGGGTGAACATAAAGGCATCTGGTTTCATACTATTGGGCAACGGCGTGGCCTCAGGTTGGGCGGCGGACCATGGTTTGTTGTGGAAAAAGATATTCCAAAAAATATTGTCTTTGTGTCCAATGGTTATGATCCTATCGCCCAGTATAATGATAAAATTTGGTTGGATGAGCTTCATTTTTTAAATCCCAACCATGATTACAGTAACTTGTCAGAAATCAAATTCAAGATCAGGCACCAGCCTGAATTTAATTCAGGTAAACTGCGAATAGATGATCAGGGTATTCGTATTATTTCAGAGGAGAAAATTTCGGGAATTGCACCAGGTCAATTTGCTGTGATGTATGATACAGCAGAAAAAATATGTATCGGAAGCGGGATGATTAAATCTGTCCCTTAATCGTATTAAAATCTAAAGGTATTTTGATTCAGTAAGATATTTCTTCACATAATCATCAATACCTTTCTGAAGGGAATAAAAAGGTTTATCGTACCCTGCTGCAAAAAGCTTGGCCATATCTGCCTGTGTAAAATACTGGTATTTATCGCGTATATCAGCGGGTGTGTCGATAAACTCAATTACAGGTTCCTTATCCATTGCGGAAAATGTGGCATTCGCCAGGTCGAGAAAAGTTCTGGCTTTTCCGGTGCCCAGGTTGTATAAAGCTGAATCTGGCCTGTTGTTCATAAGGAAATAGATCACGTCAGTCACATCTTTTACATACACGAAATCGCGTAATTGCTCGCCGTTTTTAAAATCGGGATTGTGGGAATTGAATAGCTTCACTTTACCGGTTTTTTTAATTTGGCTGAACGCATGCATGATCACCGATGCCATCCGGTTTTTATGATACTCATTTGGTCCGTATACATTAAAGAATTTCAAACCGGCCCAGAATGGAGGTTCATCGGCTTGATCCAACACCCATTTGTCGAAATCATTTTTTGATTCGCCGTAAGGGTTCAGCGGCTTGAGCTTTTCAACAATATGGTGGTCATCTTTATAGCCAAGTTCTCCCATCCCGTATGTCGCTGCTGATGAAGCATAAATGAGTGGAATCCTATATTCGGAGCAACGTTGCCAAACCTGCTTGGAATAATTCAGGTTTAACACATCAAATATTTCTTTTTTGAATTCCGTAGTATCAGTGCGGGCACCTATATGTAATACGAAGTGAACATCCAGGTAATGTGCATCGAACCATTGGAAAAAATCATCTCTATGAACCTTCTGCTCAAATACCTTGTTCTCAAGGTTTTTATTTTTGTCTTCTCTTGAAAAATCATCAACCACAATCAAATCCTTTCGGCCTTCAAGATTCAACTTTTTAACAAGTACGCTTCCTATAAAACCTGCCGCTCCTGTAATTGCAATCATTCCTTCTGAATTTGCCGCAAAAGTATAGAATAATTAAACAAAATAGTGGTAAATTCGTATAAAATCATGTTGCAAATTAATTTTGGAATCGTATAACTGAATTGAAATTGATATTCGTTACATTTGTGTGATGAATATGTGGTCTCTATTTATTCACTGACCAACAGTTTAAGGGCAAAATATTTGAAAAACAACAAGATAACATACAGGTTTTTCTTTTTTTTATGGATAGCTCCAATCATATTGATGGGCCAGCCCGAAACACCAATCGAGCCAGCATCTTTTAGTTCAAACTCGCTTCAGTCTTTGCATCTTGCCATACTAAGGCTCTCGGAAATGCCAAATGAGGAACCACCAAAGAATATTGTTCTGCCGCTATCGGCTGGACAAACAATTGTATTAGATACTTCTTTTCAGAATCTCGGAATTTGGGAAAAAACAACAAAAGGCTCTTATATTTATCGAATTGGTTTTGAAGCCGCAGGTGCTTATGGAATCAATGCCTATTTCCGAAAACTGGATTTGAAAGGGGGTGATCATCTTTTTATTTATAATGGCGATCGAACACATGTGATGGGTCCTTATGATTTGAATGAGAATGCATCACAATTTGCAATTGGCTTTTTAAAGGGACCACAATTGATCATCGAATTGAATACGGAAAAAAAATACGATATATTGCCTTTTGAGATTGTCGAAATTGGGACAACAAATGTAATTCACGGTAATACTGATCGTGATTATGGTGATGCAGGAAGTTGCGAAGTACCCGTGAATTGTAAAGAGGGGGAGAATTGGCAGTTTCAAAAAGATGGTGTGGCAAGGATACTTGTTAAAGAGGGCACCAAATTATTCTGGTGCACTGGAACGCTGGTGAATAATACCAGAAATGATGGTACACCTTATTTGATAACAGCCAACCACTGCGGCAAAAATGCCACTGCTTATGATTATGCTGGCTGGATATTCGATTTCAATTATGAAGTTGAAGGTTGCGAAATGCCTTCGTACGAGCCTGATTTTGAAAATAGCATGATTGGAGCGAAATTGCTAGCTCACAGCGAATTTGATGTCG
>SWCD01008011.1_pt1 | contig 10004 bp, 10 predicted proteins | sample 4693011 | NCBI WGS metagenome assembly SWCD01 (sample SAMN10267278, study PRJNA491770) | bioreactor metagenome | isolation source: DHS bioreactor inoculated with marine | place: Japan: Omine Ridge, Nankai Trough | reverse complement strand
AGCCCTCTTTTGAAAGTTTTTTCATTCCGGTATTTTCTCCATGGTGGGATTATACCGATTGGACCCTGTGGTAAGATAGCCACAAATTATGTAAGGACGATATTCATGAAATTGGCTGTACCTCGATTTGATAAAGCTCAGGTTTTGGTAGTGGGTGATCTTATGTTGGATCGGTATTGGCATGGGGTGGCCGCACGTATTTCTCCTGAGGCGCCGGTACCGGTTGTTAATGTTGGGCAATCTGAAGATCGTATCGGTGGTGCAGGTAATGTGGCGCTGAACATTGCATCCCTGGGAGCAGGCGCTTCTCTTGTAGGTGTTGTTGGACAAGATGAAGCTGCTGATTCTCTTAAAACTCGGCTTTCCTCTGCAGGCATACACTGTGATTTTCAAGTGTCAGAGTCCAAGCCGACGATCACTAAGCTAAGGGTTGTTAGTCGTCACCAGCAATTGCTACGCCTAGACTTTGAAGAATTGTTTGAAGAGGCAGACTGTGTTCATCTGCCCCAAAAGACCGAAATGTTATTGCCCAATGTGGGAGCGCTTGTACTTTCTGACTATGCTCAAGGTGCTCTGAGCGATCCACAGCCATTGATTAAATTAGCCCGTCAACAAAGTGTTCCTGTTCTGGTTGATCCGAAGGGGACCGATTTTGAACGTTACCGTGGTGCAACTGTGCTGACGCCAAATCTTGCAGAATTTGAGGCTGTGGTTGGTGACTGTCCCAATGAGCATTCCTTAGTGGAAAAGGGTGTTGCATTGTTGGAGAGTCTTGATATCGATGCCTTATTGATTACTCGCAGTGAGCAAGGAATGACATTGTTGCGTCAGGATATACAGGCATTACATTTGCCCGCTCGTGCACGAGAAGTATTTGATGTGACTGGCGCCGGTGACACGGTGATTGCTGTGTTGGCCACGGCCCTAGCGGCCGGTGAAGCGTTACCCGAAGCTGTGGCTATGGCAAATGTTGCTGCTGGTATCGTGGTGGGTAAGTTGGGTACAGCCATTGTTAGCATGCCTGAGCTGCGGCGTGCCATTTCTCAAGAGCAGGGCTCAGAACGAGGAGTGGTTAATGAAGAGCAGCTATTAGTTGATGTGGACGATGCGCGCGCCCATGGTGAAAAAGTTGTGTTTACCAACGGTTGCTTCGATATTCTCCATGCTGGACATGTTGGTTATCTTGAGCAGGCCCGAAAGCAAGGAGATCGGCTGGTCCTAGCTATAAATTCTGATGCTTCGGTAACACGGTTGAAAGGTGAAGGTCGCCCCATCAACCCGGTAGAGCGTCGTATGGCAGTCTTGGCCGGTTTGGAAGCAGTAGATTGGGTTGTTTCTTTTGAGGACGATACCCCCGAACGCCTGCTTGAGTTGATTAAACCTGATATTCTGGTGAAAGGCGGTGATTACACTCGAAAGGAAGTGGTTGGTTGGGAGATCGTAGAAGGTTACGGTGGTGAGATTGCGGTTCTAGATTTTTTGGACGATTGTTCTACGACGGCAATTGTTGAAAAGATTCAGGAAAAGTAAGGCTTCTTATCTTAAAATTTTTATATCAAGGTTTCCTGTTTTTTGCCGCAGCACTTATAGCCTTTGCTACATTACCCCTTAAGTGTCCAGGGTTGATGGTGCCAACAATGGCACTGCTCGTGCCAGGATGCCCGAAAATCATTTCAAAGCTTTGTTGCACGGGATCTTCATCGGCGGTTTGTGTGGCATGACCGCTGGCGAGAGCTTTTTTAATCAACACTCCCTTGTTATGAGTCTGGCAATAATCAATAACTGGAACTTCTTCTTTATATTGCAGATTCCAGGTCACCATAACAGCATCTGATTGTTCAGCAGCGAGTAGGCCACCTTTTGCTGTTTTAGTTGACATGCCAAAGGCTCGTATTTTGCCTTCAGCTTTTAGCTGGGCTAGGGCCTCCAATGTGCCATATTCCCGAATAATTTTTTCATCTTCGCCATTGGAATGCACTAAAACAATATCAATTACATCTGTGTTGAGTCTTTTTAGGCTTCGCTCAATGCTAAAACTTGTGTGCTCCGGAGAGAAGTCGAAATAGGACTGGCCCGATTTAAATTCTTCTCCCACTTTACTGCAAATAATCCATTGCTCTCTTTGCTCTTTAAGTAACTTGCCAAGCCGTTCTTCGCTATTGCCATAGGCGGGTGCAGTGTCGATAAGGTTGATTCCAAGATCTTGTGACAATGCGATTAAATTGGCAGCCTCTCGATCATTTGGAATAGTAAAGTTGTGGGGATATTTTACCCCCTGATCCCTCCCCAGCTTTACGGTGCCGAGACCAAGAATACTGACATGAATACCGGTACTTCCAAAGGGTCTTTTAGGGAGCAAGATTAATCTCCAAAGGCTATTTGCCAGGGTGTGAGAGCCATAGGCGGTGTGCTTAAAAAATGCAGATTTGGGGCGGGGTTTGAACTGGCTGTTATCTGCTGTTGATCCAGTAGTGCAATGACTTCATCGGCTAAGTTGGGGCACAGAGTTAGTTTTGTCGGCCAGGCCACAATAATATTGGGGCATTCTTTGGTGATTCTAGCAAAAGCTTTATCTGGGCGGGCAAAATTGAGTTGCTTGGGTTCAGCACGATTCACTGGCAGTGTTGCCCATTGGGCTTTAGATAAATCTACCCAGGGCATTAATTCTGCCAGTTCATTTTTTGCATTGGCAATGACTGTATCTGCAGATAAATCTGCACCTTTTTCAGCCAGGGTGCCACCGAGGTACCAGACTTGGCCTTGCTCATCATTACCTTGTTCATTGTTACAGGGATGGCTTGAGAGCGTCAGTCTTGGGGTGGTTGCTGCTCCCAAGCAGTGGCCATAAAAAGTATGTGGGTAGTGGTGTTTGATCATGACTTGTTGCAGTGGGCGGCATTGCATTTTGGGTGAATCTACACCGAGTTCTTGTAATATACTTTCGTTACCCTGCCCGGCAGTTAAGACGAACTGATTGGCTTCCAGGCGGTAATTCTGACCATCATAGAGAAAATCTAGTGCCACTTGTTTGTTATTGTCGTGATGCCACTGGGCCTTATTCCAATCAATTTTAAAGATGCGTCCCTGGCAATTGTCAGCTAATGTTTTCACCACACTGGGGACATCCAGCACCATGTCTACAAGCCTATAGAGACTGCCTTTAAATTGGCCATGCTGGAATATAGCTGGACGCTCATTATTGTGAACTTTATTAATGCGTCCTCGAGTGGCTTTGCTTGCCAAAAAGGTGGTCATTTTTGACAGGGCACTATTGCTAGACCACATGTAAAAGTGGTCGCTGAGAATTTGTGCACCTTGTAGGTCTACATTACCTTTGCCTTCCATGCAGGCTTGCCAGTGTGCTGGCATATCGGCAATGGCTTCGGATGCACCGGTGAATGCACCGCTTAATGTGTATTTAATACCGCCATGAATCATGCCCTGGCTGGCGACAGTCTGGTCGCTTCCTAATGCTTTGCTTTCAAATAATATGGCGTTGTAGCCACTATTAATTAATCTATTCAACAACCACAGACCTGCTATGCCGCCACCAATAATAGCGACATCACAGCTCATAGAGTGTTGCTTGATTGAGGGCATGTAAGCTGGATTCCTGCAATTATTAATTTGGAAAATAAGCTTGGCAATTAAGGATTGCCGTGTCGGTATCGGTGGGGGCTAGTATAGCCTGAGTAATGTCTTTATGCTTTCACAACAATAGCTAGCTAGTGGTTGTGCTAGGCCGATATTTATCAGTAGTTTTCTCCCTTGGTAAGTTATGGGTTGGCGGTTATATCAACTGGTGGATTGTATTAGTTGGTGCTGGTACAAAGTTAGTACTAGTATTAACTTTGTAACGGTTTTTTGTGTTCGTAACTATTAACGTAAGGCATGGTTCATTTCTATGGTTCGCCTCCTGTATACCCTGTTGTTTTATTTATTACTGCCGTTGGTGTTGTTGCGGTTGTTGTGGCGCAGTCGTAAAGCGCCGGAGTATCGCAAACGTTGGGGTGAACGATTTGGGTTTCTGCCAGCTGTGCCTGTGAATCAGAAGGTGATTTGGGTGCATGCCGTCTCTGTGGGTGAAGCTCTGGCAGCTGTGCCCATGATTAAACAGTTGCAGTCACAATATCCTGAGCATTTGCTCGTTGTCACAACTATGACCCCAACGGGCTCGGCCCGGGTCAAATCTGTGTTTGGTGATAGTGTGTACCATGTCTATGCACCTTATGATTTGCCTGATATTTTGAATCGGTTCTTCCGGGCAGTTCATCCTGATTTGCTGGTGATTATGGAAACTGAGCTGTGGCCAAACCTGATCCACCATTGTCATATTAGAGATATTCCAGTTGTGGTGGCTAACGCCAGGTTGTCTGAAAAATCGGCAAAGGGGTATCAAAAGTTCTCTAGCTTGACCGCCCCTATGTTGCAAAAACTTAGTTGTGTAGCAGCTCAGCATCAGAATGATAGCGCGCGCTTTATGACTTTGGGGTTAGGTGGCACACAACGGTCTGTTACCGGTAATATTAAGTTTGATGTCAATTTGGATGATGATGTTAAAACTCAGGCCGGGTTACTGAAATCCCAGTGGCAAGGTGAGACGCAGCGCCCAATATTCCTTGCCGCCAGTACTCACCGTGGCGAGGATCTGATTATTCTCAATAGTTTTGAGCAGATACATAGTCATTTCCCCGAGTTACTGTTGGTATTGGTGCCACGTCATCCCGAGCGGTTTGATGAGGTGGCAGAGCTTTGCATTCAGCAAGGTTTGAGCGTTTGCCGCCGTAGCTCAGTGGCCATACCGTCTTCCAGTGATCAGGCGCTGCTTGGTGACACTATGGGAGAATTACTACTGTTTTTTGGAGCCTGTGATATTGCATTTGTGGGTGGAAGTCTGGTTCCTGTGGGTGGTCACAATTTGATTGAGCCAGCTATATGGGCCGTCCCTGTACTCAGTGGCCCTCATTTGTTTAATTTTTCTGAGGCTTCAAGATTGCTGAGAGAATCACAAGGCATGGTGATTTGTGAGGATGCCAATGCGATTGCTGAAGAGGTTGTAGCATTGCTGCAAGATCCTCAAGCAGCAACGCGTATGGGTAATGCCGCCAAGTCTGTTACAGACAATAATCGCGGCGCTCTCGACAAGCTGCTGGCAATTATTGAACACCAGCTTTTATTACACTGATCTGAGGGTCCAGCCAGGCATTGAGCTGGTAAATATCTTCCGGGCTCAATTGTCCCGCTACTTCTTTAAGCTGCAATAAGCTACTGATGTAGTCATATCGCGCGTTAGCGTAATCTCTCCTGGCCTGGTATAGGACGCGCTGTGCTAGTAACACATCCACAATATTGCGTGTCCCCGCTTCATAACCCGCCTGGGTTGCTTCGAGTGCACTTGTGGCGGAGGTGATGGACTGGTTGCGGGCATTAACTCTGGCCGTATTTGTCAGCACTTGAAGGTGTTGGGAGCGGGCTTGTTGCACCGTATTCCGCTGAGTGCTGATATGGTTTTCTGATGCTTGTACAGACTGCTGGAAAGCCTGGCGGCGCTCTGCGCTAGCCAAGCCGCCGGTAAAAATAGGGACATTCAATTCCACTCCAATCGAATGGCCATCTTGCTCAGACTCCGACGGGCTATTAAAGCCTTGGTTTGTATTCAGGTCAGTGCCCCTGAAATCATTGGTTGAGCGATTATCATAGTAGGACAGAGAGCCAGTTAACGTTGGCATATGCTCATATTTTTTTGATTGAGCATTACTGTTGGCAGCTTCTTTGGCATGCTTGGCTACTTGCAAGGCAAAATTATTTTGCAATGCAAACTGTACCCATTCCTCGCGGTTGAGCGGTTCTGGGCTTTTTATGGGGAAGTCGGGCATAAGGCCTGCCAGTTGTTCATGGGGCTGTCCGGTCAATACCGTCAATCCTTCAAAGGCGATATCCAGCGCGCCTTCTGATTCCAGGGTGTTGACGGTGGCATTGTCGTAAGCTGCCTGGGCTTCATGCACATCAGTGATCGGTAGAAGTCCAACTTCGAAGCGTTCTCTGGTCTGTTCCAGTTGGCGCTTAATGGCTTTTTCCTCGGCCAATGCAGTTTCAAGATTGTCTCTGGCCCGTAACACCTCAAAATAGTTGTTAGCACTTCTTAATACCAATGATTGCTGGTCTGCCGAAAATTGCAGCTTTGCCTGTTGGCTTAGTTCTTTGCCCTGTTGAAAGGAAAACCAGGCGGGTAAATCAAAAATGGGTTGTGAAAGTGTTACGGAGTAATTTTTGGCGTCGGTATCAGTTTGCCCCTTGCGCCCAAATACAGCACCTTGGCCCAGCACTTGTGTGGATGAACCTTCGTATTCATCTTCTGTATATTGGCCCACGGCACTAATTTGTGGCAATAGGCTGGCACGACTTATATTTTTGACTTCAGCGCCAGCCAGAAATGCTGCTTTTGCAGCTCTCAATTGAGGGTCATTTTGTAGAGCCAGTTCGTAAATGTCTGAGAGCGTATTGGCGCCCCAAGACATGGAGGTTGTCAGGCTGAGAATCAGGCTAACAGTGGTAATAATTGTGTAATGACGCAATCAGGATTCTTCCAGTTCTAGTGCTAAAGGAATTCTATCAGATTTCTATATACAGTTGATGTTTGCTAGGCCAGCGTTTATAGATTAGCGTTACTGGACAGTGAAGAAGTGGCTGTGTAGTGTGGTTTTAGAAAGGTTTGTATAACAGGGGGGGGGTAGTTGGTGACATTGTCCGATAAAAAATTTACCTCAAAAGACGTCAAATTGCTGAAGAAAGAAGAGGTGTTCAGCAGTTTTTTTAAAATGATTCGCTTTACGATCAGTCATAGACTTTTTGCTGGTGGTTGGAGTCAGCCTATTCAGAGGGAGTTGCTCGAGCGTGGCACCTGTGTTGGAGTTTTGCTATATGACCCGGTACACAGGTTGGTCGGTTTGGTGGAGCAGTTTCGTATTGGGGCCCTTGAACAGGCTGATGGGCCTTGGTTGTTTGAGGTGGTTGCTGGCATGGTAGAAGCTGGTGAATCCTTGGAGGGAGTGGCTTGCAGAGAAGTGGAAGAAGAAGCAGGTATTAAAACTCACCAGTTAGTACCAATATGCGATTATTGGGTTAGCCCTGGTGGCACAAGTGAAAGAATGCACCTCTATTGTGCTTTAACGGACCTGACTGGAGGTGGAGGTAATTTTGGTTTAGACCATGAATCGGAAGATATTTTACTCCATGTTCTGCCTCAGAATGAGTCTTTTGTATGGCTTGATCAGGGGCAATGTAACAATGCTGCGACTACTATTTGTTTGATGTGGTTGCGGGCAAATTGTGATCGCTTCTTTGAATTAGCCCAATGATTACCTTTATGCGATATTAAGCTAAAGAAAATGTGAACAGGTACCGTGATTAATAAAGTAAAAATGCGATACAAAGTAGACCTGAAACGATACATGGCAGATTGTGATGCTAACTATGTTCGTTTGATGAGATTGTTCCCCGAAATGGGTGAAGGCCAAGAGCGAAAAATAGGTCTACATCATGGCGAAGATTGTGTGCTGTGTCTCAGTGTCTTGGAGCAGACGCCTTATACTACGCTGGTACAGTTTGGCCAGGAAATGGAAGGCCAAGATATAGAAGATCTGGAGTATGAGCACAACAGCTCCAATACTTGGCTTAGGTTGCCAGTATTAAGATTGAGGTTATACCACGATGCCAGAGTGGCTGAAGTGGTGTTATGTGAAGGGGATAGACGTGCTTATCCACGTTATGAATATCCAAATAAGAGGATGTACCATCAGGATGAGAAGGCCCAGTGGAATCAGTTTCTTGCCGAATGGTTGTCACACTGCCTTGAGCATGGTTATGACATCATTGAGCCTTCCTTTGGGGCAGATAACGTTTTATAAGAGTATTTTTAATTTTGTTCGTAGCCGCAAAAACTTTAAAAATAACATTTCTATTCCTCACAATTTATCTACTCAGTTTTTTACTGAGAGTCGCCTAACAACAACTTTTTTATGGTTAATGAGCACCTTTAGCGTCTATGACTATAGGGTGGATTGGATGGGTGTATCTAAATGAGCACACCTACAGGAAAGCAACAAATAAGAAAGCAGCAGAACATTGGCGGTCAACGCTTAGGTAACGGTGCCGTCCGCCTTGTACAGTTGTCTGATTGTCATTTGGGTCATGATCAGGACTTTACTTTAGCAGGTGTAAATACCTATCAAAGTTTTTCTCAGGTACTAACTGAAGTTACCTCAACGCTTCACCCTTCTTTGATTTTCTTTACTGGAGATATTGCATGTGAAGGTGAAAAACCTTCTTACCAGTTATTTTCTGAGATGATAGCATCGGCTAGGCGGAGCTATAACCAGTTAGATTATCGGTGGTTGCCAGGAAACCACGATGATTTTCAAGCAATGAAAGACGTTCTGACTCAGCCTTTTGTAAAAGCACAGGTGTTAGGTGGATGGGTTGCTATCTCGATGGTGAGTGCAATATCTGGTCGTGTGGATGGGGAATTGATTGATGCTGAGCTACAAGAATTAAATGACTTGTTAGCAAAGCATAAAGATAAATATATTTTGCTGTTTGTTCATCACCCGCCTGTGGAGATCGATTGTAAGTGGCTTGATCAGCAGCGAATATCGAACAGCAAGAAATTCAAGGAAGTGTTAGCTCAGCACAGTCGTGTAAAAGCAATTTTCACCGGGCACGTGCATCAAGAAAGCACAACGGATTGGTGCGGTATTCCTGTCTACAGCACACCGTCGACCTGTTTCCAATTTACAGGTCATAGTGAGACCTTTGATATCAGCGATCAGTCTCCAGGTTATCGCTGGATAGAGCTCTACCCAGATGGCCAGATAAAAACAGAAGTTGAACATATTGCCTATGGCGATCAAAATATAGATCGTAGTTGTATCGGATACTGAAGACCTTCGTTGTCGTCTGGATTTACTAGCTATTTCGATTAAAGTGTTTGTCCACTCTTTGCATTTCTACTTATCGTCACAGTTCTCTCAACCTTGTTAATCCCGCTATAATGCCAGCATACGGAGAGAGTCCCTCGTCATGGCATTAATTTACATTCATGGGTTTAATAGTTCTCCGGCTTCTTTAAAGGCTAGGCAAACCCAGCAATGGCTAGAAATCCAGTCTCTGCCTATATCGTTTGAATGTCCGGCCCTCAGTAGTGAGCCGGATAAAGCTATTGATCAGTTAAAGTTGCTCATTGAAAGTTTAGACGAACCAGTCGGGTTGATAGGCAGTTCGATGGGTGGGTATTACGCCACTTGGTTAGGTGAAAAATATGGTTTGAAATGTGTGCTTATTAACCCAGCTGTTCGCCCTTATGATTTTATGGTGGAGTACTTGGGAGAAAATGCTAACTACCACACCGGAGAGAGCTATATTCTTGAGCAGCGCCATGTGGATGTTACACGTACACTGGACGTGGAACACTTAAAAAACCCAAAAAATATTTGGGTGCTATTGCAAACGGGGGACGAAGTGCTGGATTATCACCAAGCTGAAATTAAGTACGCTCAATGTACTTTGAACATTGAGCAGGGTGGTGATCATAGCTTCCAACGCTACGAGCGGCATTTACCTGCCATCATTGATTTCTTACAAGGCTAATTTACTCAACGTTAACTCATCTAACTTTAAATTCACCCAACAGTAATCGACCGATTTATGAGTAATTACACCGCAGAAGATATTGAAGTTCTTACAGGTCTTGATCCGGTACGAAAGCGTCCGGGGATGTATACGGATACCACACGCCCTAATCACCTGGCCCAGGAGGTCATCGACAACAGCGTCGATGAGGCTCTTGCTGGCCATGCCAGCAAGATAGAAGTGGTATTAAGTAAAGACGGCTCATTATCCGTGGCCGACAATGGCCGAGGTATGCCGGTAGACATACATCCGGAGCAGGGTTTGCCCGGGGTGGAGGTGATTCTGTCCACCCTCCATGCCGGAGGTAAGTTTTCCAG
>SWCD01003879.1_pt1 | contig 10011 bp, 6 predicted proteins | sample 4693011 | NCBI WGS metagenome assembly SWCD01 (sample SAMN10267278, study PRJNA491770) | bioreactor metagenome | isolation source: DHS bioreactor inoculated with marine | place: Japan: Omine Ridge, Nankai Trough | reverse complement strand
TACAACGCAGCAACCAAATGTCGACAAAGGCAGCTAAGGGCCGTTAGCCGACATGGTAACTAAGGGCGGGAAGCGGTCTTTCGCTGCACACTGATCGGATGGCAGCCTTGCAGACTTTGCTGCCGTTCGCGACCATGCCTAGAAGGTACGCAAACGGACCAAACCTATTCCACCAAAACCGGATAGTTTCGTGGTTCACATCGATACCCCGCTCGTGTAGCAGATTTTCTACATTTCTCAGCGAAAGTGGAAGTCGGACTTACAGCATCATCGCCAGGTGGGTTATTTCGGGATATGCTTTGAAATATTTGAATGGGTTTTTAAGCGCCATCTACAAAATCTACCCCGCTGAAATTGCATACTCAAGATTCTTCTGACAGTGCCGTTCAATCTATCACTACCCAGATTTTCTAAATCAGACATCAAAACGATCCATCATGGAATGCCAGCGTAAGATTGCGGGCAAGAACCACGGTTTGCCTGTGTAAAGTGGCCGTGTTGGAAATTCCAACCCGTCGAGTTCAGTTTTACCATCTTTTGATCCCAGTATTTTCAAGGCGGCTTTGTGCCCGAAATAGGTGGATCGGCCAACGCCGGAGCCGCAATATCCCATGGCGTAATGCAGGCCGTCGTGGGTTCCCAGATGCGGTGTATGATCGAATGTATATGCAACTGTTCCCGACCATGCGTGGGTAATTGCCGAGTCGTTTAGTTGCGGAAAAATGCGGGTCATAAGACGTTTCAAATCTGGGGCGTAACGGTTCGGTCGGTCGGCCTGATCAAATGTGCGCCCGCCGAAAACCATGCGTTTTTTGTCCGGGGACGGTCGAAAATATAACACCACACGTGACATTTCGTTAAATGACCGGCCTTTGGGGCTAAGCTCATTCATTATGGCAGCCGGTAGTGGTTCTGTTGCGATCATTGCCGAGCGGATGGGTATTACCCGTTTTTGAAAGAATGGCAGTTCCGGGCCCGAATACCCGTTGGTCGCAATCAAAACCTGATCCGCCCGTACACGCTGCCCGCCGACATCAACCTCAAAACTCTTGCCCTCCCTTTTTACGCCGGTCATACGCGCCGGTGCAAAAATACGAACGCCCTCCGCCAGAACGCGTTCAGCCAAGCCAGCCAGATAACGCCCCGGGTGAAGATGCCCATCGTTGGGATAGACGATGCCGCCATGGTATCGGTCTGACCCGATTTCGTTTCGCTGATCGGCTTGCGATATCATTTCAAATTCCAAACCGACAGCTTTGTGCAACAGCTCTGCCTCACGTGCCGCCGATTCATATTTCTTGGGGGTGGGTGCGCCGCTGAACTTTCCGTTTAGATGTAGCCCGCAATCAATATTTTCAGTTGCTATCAGGCTTTTCAGATGTTGCAGGGTATTCATGCTTTCGTGCAGTAATGCATGGGCTTTGGCAGTGCCGAAGGCATGAGTTAAGCCAGCCATTCCAAGCTTGTGAAATGATGGCCCGATATTGCCGCCATTGCGTGCCGAACACCCAAATCCGATCGCTTGCGCATCAATGACAACCACTTCACGGCCAGCTCTTGCAAGCGTCAGTGCGGCTGACAAGCCGCTGTATCCGGCACCTACAATAAGCGTTCCAACTGTAGCGGGCAATTGTTCGGCAGGTTCAGCACGCTGAGCGGCTTTATAGGCTGCGTCATCCCACCAATACGGGTGTTTTTGTATCAGTTGCATTTCCTATGTGACCTTATTCCGGCGGTTTATCCAGTTAACCTAACAGTGTTTGAAGGGCATTGTCAGGGGAAACTTGAGTTTGAAATTTTAGTGGCGTGGATTTTCAGTCGCCATTTTACGAAAATTTGGTGCGATTTCAAAATCATCAAGCTCCTTTGACAACACCGTTATAGGGCATAAATCCCGCATATGGTGTACGCAAGACAACATTGTGTACCATCGTTGCTAAAGTTGTCAGATCAAAAATTGGTAGCTGTAATTCTCTTTGCAAACGATACGCATAGGGTGGTATGTCTGTGCATTCCAGAACCAATGAGCGTATGCTTGGGTTTTCGGCCAGCATCTCCTTTGCTGCAAGTAAAACCTCTTCTTCGACCTTTGCGGTGTCCATATCATGACGCAAATCTTTTAGAATGACGTCTTCGAACTCTGGCTTGCCTTCCATGCCTTTAATCACGACGGGGATATCGAATATGCCGATGGCATCAAGATGTGCCTGTGTCATGCTGGATTTACTGGCAGTCAATATGCCTACAGGGGCGTTGCGGCCCGTCATGTTATAGGCAAGCGGTACTTGGATCAGGCTGGAACTGAACACCGGAATGTTGACCGCTCCGGCCAGTTCTTTTTGAAACAGTGCCAGAAACCCGCAACTGCCGGTGATTGCACGTACGCCTTCTGCTTCCAACCGTTTGGCCGCTTCGATAAACGGAGCGATGAATTCTGCGGTCGGATTTTTCAACAGGGTTTGAACCGTGGCACCCTGAACCGTTTCATAAATCACCGGAAACGGAAGGCTTGATGGGTTTTTGATATGACCGGGTGGTTTCGGGAATTTGCTATCAAGACATAAAACGCCGATGGAAACTCCACAAATGTTCTGCCCGCCTGCGTGATGTGCCATAATCTGATCCTTGGCTTAAGTGTTGAACCTGTTAACTTGAAACGGTGAATAGTCGGAATTTACCGAGCGGTTCAACAGCATATCCGTTACAACCTCGCCCGTCTTGGGTGCCATCATCAACCCGTAGTGGCTATGTCCAAAAGCTGCAAACAGGCCTTTGTGCGATGGAACTTCTCCCAGAAACGGTAGGCTGTCGGGTGACGATGGGCGCATGCCTGACCATGAATTTACACCTTCAAAATTGATGTCGGGCACGATCCGCTTGGCACATGACATCAGCATATCGATCCGTTTTTGGTTAGGGGGTGCATCCAGCCCCGCGAACTCCGCAGTTCCAGCTATTCTCAAACCTGAGTTCATAGAACTGGCGACGCATTTCAGCTCCATATCCATCACGGAATTGTTCAACGTGGCGCCCGCATCCGGGAATTCCACGTGATAACCGCGTTCCGCTTCCAGCGGGACTTTCACACCCAACGGGGCCAGTAACCTGCCGGACCATGCGCCGGCAGCCAACACAATCTTGGTGGCTTCATATGCCCCTTTCGATGTCTCTACCATCCATACATCATTTACTTTCGGCTTAATTTGCGTGACATCTGCGCGTAAAAATTCTCCGCCCAACGCGGTAAATTGCTGGAACAATACTTGACCAATTTTACCCGGTTCCAGACTGCGCGCCTGACCTTTGGTCACAATTGCCGTTTTAAAGTCCGGTGAAAGTGCTGGTTCCAGCTGTCGCAACTCTGTGCCATCAATTTTTTCGATCGTGGCGCCCTTTTCCCTTTTCAAGACATATTCCAACGCATCAATATTCGCTTTGTCCGGGTTGCGAAATGCATGGATATAATAGCTGTCCGTGATCAGCGCCTCAAACCCGGTACCCACCAACAATTTTCTGTAAAGCTCGATGTTGTTTTGGTTCAAGGTTTCCATCGCATCGGAGATTTCGCGAACACGTCGCATTTTACCCTGCTTCAAGAAGACCCATGTCCACGGAAAAAGCCGTGTAAAATACGATGGCTGAATAAAGAGCGGTCCATCCTCTTTTAACAACCAGCCAGGAATGTTCAGCCAAGTTCCAGGAATGGATTGCGGCACCACCGACCAAGGAGATATCACACCCGCATTACCGTAAGATGCGCCCTGTCCGGGTTCATCGCGGTCGATCAAGCGCACATCCACGCCTTCTTTTGCCAAAGCCAACGCTGTGCAAATGCCGACAATTCCAGCGCCCACAACCGTGGTTTTCGGATCATTCACCCTGCTCATAACAGTACCTTTATGCTTTATCCTGCGTTTGATGCAGGCGTGTTTTCACGGCGTTGGCTTAAGATTTGCTGCAGAATTACAGGCGCAAACAACACCAGAGAAAGCAGATCACTGCTGCCGCTTGGCGCAACCAATAGCAACCCTGCAATCGCCATCATCAAGCGCCAAAGGCCCTTCAACGGTGTCATATAATATCCGGAAACGGCTGTGGCGATTGCAAAGACCCCCAACGCACACGTCAGGGATACCTGTAAGAATGAGGTTAGCGTAAAATACTCAGGTAGAACGATCAGCATTGTCGGTGCGTATACAAACACCATAGGAACCATCAACTTGCCCAAGCCCAATGTAAACGCACTGACCCCTGTTCGAAACGGATTTGCGTTGGCAATACCCGCAGCGGCATAGGCGGATGCACATACCGGTGGCGTTATTTCAGAAATCACCCCGTAGTAAAGTACAAACATGTGCGTCGCCAAAGGCGGCACACCTAGCCCTGTCAGTGCTGGTTGGGCCACAGAGACCAACATAATATAAAGTGCCGTCGTCGGCAGGCCAGCCCCCATCAGGATACATGCAATTGCAATCATCACAAGTGATAGGAATTGCTGGATGGATGCTTGTGAAAACGTCTCGGACGGGATCCAACCCAACAGCGCGTGGAAGAATACCGACAAGTCTGCAGCACCTTCGGTGACCATAAAGCCCAAACGAAAACCGATACCCGTGGTGTTTATCACGCCCACGACGATCCCCACGGCGGCCGATGCAGCCCCCACAGCCAGTGCATATTGCACACCAACATGGCAACTGTCGAACAGCTCTGAAAAGCCTTTGCGTTCACCCTTATGCATCATGGATATGGCAACACAGGCCGCAAGTACCCCTGCAATTTCAGGCGAGAACCCTTCTCCACTATAGGGTGATGCCTTCCAAAATATAAAAGCGAGTAATGCAAAAGGTGCGGTTAAAGTAAGTGGACTTTTGAACGAACAAAATCCCACAACAATGCATAAAGACAATCCCATAAAAGCAGCCATATTCGGTGAATAACCAGAAAAAAGGACAACCAGTAATGCGATCAAAGGAATGATCGTGTACCAGCCATTACGCCAAATCTCTATGAAATGTGGTAATTCCTCCTTGGCGTATGATCTTAACCCCAAGCGTTTGGCTGTAAAATGTACGATCGACATCACACCGATGTAATGCATCGTTGCGGGCACGATCGCGGCAATCACAATCGTTGTGTAAGGGACTTCAAGATACTCGGCCATCAGAAAGCTTGCAGCACCCATAATAGGTGGCGTTATTTGTCCACCAGCACTTGCAGCGGCTTCAACACCGCCCGCAAAATGCCCCGGATATCCCATGCGTTTCATATTCGGAATTGTCAGTGAGCCTGTGGATACGGTATTTGCGATTGAAGAACCTGAAATGGTTCCGAAAAATGCGGATGACACAACAGAAACTTTTGCAGGGCCGCCAGTATATCTGCCCGCGAGCATCATCGCGTTATCGACGAAAAACTGGCCCAGCCCCATCCGTTGGGCTACCACACCGAACAGCACAAAGTGAAACACGACGGTGGACACTACCCAAAGAGTAACACCAAAGATGCCTTCGAACGGGAAGTACATATTGTTCACAAACTGCACCCAGTTCACACCCGGGTGCCGCAGGATTTGTGCGGGCATATAAGGACCAAACAAGGCATAGCTCATAAAAACAAGGATAATCAGCGGCAGCACAAACCCGATAGTTCGGCGCGCTATTTCAAGAACGGCTAAAATAAGAATAGTACCAAAAACAACGTCAATTTTTGTGGGATTACCTTGTCGCAGCATTTGTTCGGGAATTTCCAGACCAAAGCCAGAATAACCAGTCCAGCTAAACCACAGAAACATCGAAGCCGCGATACCCAACACCGCGAAAGCCCAATCATAAAGCGGAATATTACCGGGTTTGAAGGTTGAATGCGGATTGTATGCTAGGTTTTTCGCACTTTTAAATATGGGAAATCCGATGAAGATGAACAAGAACAAGCCAGACAGATGTATTCCCATATGAACGTAATCAACGGGTGTCCCAAACCCAGCAGTCCAAAAATGGTAAACGGCGAAAGCGACAGTTGCCCAATAAATCACTTTGGTAATTATTGGGCCGTTCTCGCGCGTGTTCAGAGATGTATCGTATTTTTTTTCAATCTCTTCGAGCGTTTTTTGGTCTATTTCAGTATTTAGTGACATAATGATCTCGGACGCATAATTGTTGAGGGTAAGCCGTATCAGAATACCCTAAACGGGCTGTCGGCGGGTAAAAAAAAGGGCGGCAATTACGCCGCCCGATCTCAGGGAGATTACTTAAGCATGCCCATTTCTTTGTAGAAACGTTCTGCGCCTGGGTGCAATGGCACACCGATACCTGCGACACCGTCCAACGAAGTTTCCAGTGTGATCGCTTTACCTTTAGCATGACCGTTATCCAACAACTTGCGGGCTGTATCTGACCATAAGGCTTTGGTGATTTCATAAATCAGTTCTTCGTCCTGATTTGCGTTTGTTACAAATATTCCGCTTACCGCCAATGTGTTCACGTCGTAATCAATACCAGCATAAGTGCCTGCCGGAATTTGTGATCGGATGTAGTATGGAACACTTTTGTTGCCCATTGTTATCTCTTCGTCAGTCCAATTGTACAGTTCCATGCCTTTGGTATTATCCAACTGGATCATCGCGGCCACTGGTGTACCCGCTGCGTAGAAATAAGCATCCAACTGGCCATCAGCAATACGTTCGGCGCTTTGAGAATTGTTCAATTCCGCTTCATCGATGTTGTCTCGGTTCACACCGTGATCCGCAAGAATAAGCTCAACGGCGATTTGTGTTCCTGAGCCCGCTTGCGCAATACCAACACGTTTGCCCTTTAGATCGGCAATGCCGTTCAACTTGACACCTTTTGGCGATACCAAATGCAGGTCTTCTGGGTATAAGTTTGCAATGATACGAAGATCAGGTTTTGCGTTGCCTTCGAACTTTCCAATACCGTTATAGGCAAAATGCAATGTGGCTGCACCCGACAAACCCGCTTCCATTTGGCCAGCTTGAATGGCGTTTACGTTATGTGCGGACGCATTAGTTGATTGCGCCATCGCCACAAGACCGGGAACGCCGCAGTTACCACCTTCACCACAAGCACGAGAGCCCGGAGGGTTTGAGATCGCGTTGGCAATAATGCCGCCAATTGGGAAGTAGGTGCCGCCAGCACCGCCCGTACCGATGCGAAAGAATTTCATCTCTTGGGCGATTGCAGATGTGCCCAACAATGCGGCGCCCAATATTGCGGCACCCGCTATTTTTCTAATTGTCTTCATTAGTATTCTCCCTTGTAAACTCTGCCGCCTTAAAACCTTCAGTTAGGGAATCAGATCGGCTTTTCATGTGTTAGAAGGGCGATGCTAGACAAAATTCATATAAAAACAAATTTTAAATACTTTGATATCCATTAGTTTACCTTATACCCTAGTTTAAGCATAAGAAAAATGGACATAAAATCGTGAACTTAAAACAACTTACTGCATTCAGAGAAGTAATGCTGACAGGATCGGTATCCGAGGCTGCGCGAAACCTTTTTCGCACACAGCCCGCTATCAGTTCTCAGCTGTCTAGCCTCGAACGCGAACTTGGAAACCCCTTATTCATAAGGCGTAGTGGGCGCTTGCATCCCGTGCCTGAGGCGAATTACCTGTTTGAAGAGGCTGGCTCCATCCTAGATCAACTCTCGGCAACCGAGCGCAATATGAAAAGCCTGCACGAGTTAAAAAGCGGTATGCTCACGATTGTCTGCATGCCAGGCCCGTCTGTGTTCTTTTTGCCCAAACTCATCAGTGAATTTGTCAAAGACCATGAAGATATCGATGTAAAACTTATCACCCGCACCTCTCGGCAAGTGGAACAAATTGTATCCTCGCAGCATTACGATGTGGGTCTTGCTGATGGAAATTTAACAACAGTGGCCTTCACAAGCCTTGTGGAACATGATGTCATTGATTGCGATTGCCTATGTGCGATGCCAGTAAATGACCCCTTGGCAAAAAAAGATTTTATCACGCCTCAGGATTTGTCAGGTCGGCCCATGTCCAGTCTCTATTCGGATCACCCCCTGAGTACTAAAATCGAAAGCACGTTCCAACAGGCAGGCGCAGAGTACAACCTGCGTTTTGAAGCCCAGTTTTTTATTCCGCTTTTTACGTTTGTGGAAAACGAATTGGCCTATGCCATCGTGGATGCAATCAGTGCGAAAAGCTATAGTATATACAAAGAGGGTAATGAAAAACTTATCTTCAAACCCATGCATCCGAACATACCCCTTGCAGTTTCAATCATGACCCCATCACACCGCCCAATTTCCAATTTGGCTAAAGCGTTTTCACAATTCTTGCGCACAGAATTACGCTGTATTGCAAAATGTGATCCAAACACAAAGACACCATCGTCAGCTGAATGAAAAGCGCATCCATAACCGACACCCCAGAATTGCTATTTCGATTTGTACGCGCAAACCTGATTACAGGTGCCACTTCGTTAGAGCCTCTGCATTGATTATCTTTTCATCTTGGTTTTGATCTGTAGATCAAGCGCGACGATCTTAGCGGTCAAGTCGACCAGTGTAGGCAGTCCCATTGTGCTTTACAATTTCGTTCATCCTTTGTGATGCCTTTATTCGCTCAATCACGATGTTATCTCTTTTTCTGATACAGCTGCCAGTGAGGCCAATTCCCCCAAGGTGACGGGCTTTAGTGGCGCGCGAATGCGGTATGATCCAATCTGCTCTGGGTGAATACCTGTTTCCTCGGCCAATATTTCAGTCACGGTAGCCCCGCAATAACGGCCCTGACACGGCCCCATCCCGGAGCGTCCAAATGCTTTTGTTTGATTAGGCCCTTTGCAGCCTAATGCAACATAGCTGCGAATTTCATCTGCAGTCACTTCTTCACACCGGCACACAATTGTTTTGCCTTTTGGGCGTAATATTTCGGGTGGCGGCGCATAGAGTGCATCAAGAAATGGGCGGATCGCAGCCTCTTTCGTATAGCCCCAACGTAATGCGCGCGTTTCTTGGTCGCGGATTGCAGGGGAAATGATCTCGAGTAAAGCCAATGCGTTGCTGGCCGCGATCCGGCCCGAATATTCAGCGGCTTTCGCGCCCAGTATTCCAGCGCCGTCGCCCGCGATGCTGATAGTTTTAGATGAACTTTGTCCGAACGCATCTGTGACGGGATGAAAACAACGCTGTTTTTCGTCCCATCGGTGTTTCAACCCCAATGAGCGTGTGATCTGTGTGTTGGGAACCACACCTTGATGCAAGAGAACGGCGTCTGTTTCAATGCAGTGGGTGCGGCCCTTTACGGTGAAAGAAATTGCTTGGGCACGCTTTGTACCCAGGATTTCAATATTTGATGCTCCTTTGTATCGAGTCACCCCTGATTTTCGAATTTTCTCAATCAATTTCAGCCCTTTAAGCAATTGTTTCCAGCAAGAGAATGCACCCCCGATATGGTGCATCGCGTCGTAAAACTGGCCGCTGGTTTGGGTTTCTATCAATGCCTTTGGCGGACGACCTGCCGCAATCAATTGGGCAGCTATCAGATATAGCAACGGGCCTGACCCTGCCAGAACCGCGTCGCGTGCCACCAGCCCGCTGGTTTTAAGCAGGATTTGAGCGGCCCCAGCGGTCATCACTCCCGGCAGTGTCCATCCGGGAAGCGGAATAGGACGTTCCAAGGCACCGTTTGCAAGCAAGATGTGACGCCCGTATACCTGTTGCGCCACGCCGTTTTGGTTGAATGCAACAGAGCAATCGGTGCCGACTTTCCAAACCATGGCATTAGGGTGGTAATCAATGCTCTTGGTGTCGATGTCCGCAGCCAAAGACCGCCCAGCGATGTAATCACTGCCAAGTATGGTGTCTTGTTGTGCTGAAGCGCTTAAAATATTCCGGTAAATTTGACCGCCCGGCGCGGACTGTTCATCCAGCAACATGACTTTCGCTCCGTGACCTGCCGCTTGTGATGCGGCGGCTAACCCTGCAGGGCCGGCGCCGATCACTATCAGGTCAGTTTTTT
>SWCD01022933.1_pt1 | contig 10012 bp, 11 predicted proteins | sample 4693011 | NCBI WGS metagenome assembly SWCD01 (sample SAMN10267278, study PRJNA491770) | bioreactor metagenome | isolation source: DHS bioreactor inoculated with marine | place: Japan: Omine Ridge, Nankai Trough | reverse complement strand
CAAGGGCAATCGCGATGGAAACGGGGATCGTGGCACCCGCATAGATCAGGTTGTTCGTGACAACCTTCCAAAAGGTCGGATCGGCGAAGAGATCCGCGTAATTTTCCGTGCCAACGAATTCACTGGGTTTGCGGCGCGTTTCCCGGCTGAAAAGGCTGGTCCAGAGCGTCGCCAGCGACGGGTAAAAGGCAAAGGCCGTCAGCAAAATCGCGGCAGGGAATAGCAGAAGCCATCCGTAAATCGCCTGTCTGCGGCGTTCGATATTCACGTGCTGCGCCATGTTCGGCCTTTTTAGAGTTCAATGTCGACGCCGGACCAAGCCCGACGCCGACAAACGGGACTTCCGGTCAGAAATTACCGGTAGTCTTTCAACAGCCGCTCGGCGGCCTCTTGTGCCTCGGCCAAGGCATCGGCAGGCGCTTTGCCGCCCGTCAATGCCGCCTGAATGGCGTTGTTGAGCCCATCGCGCACGCGCGCCGTCTCGAAGGTCGAGAATTCGGCAACGGCGTTTTCAAGCTGGTTGCGCGCGACAAGAGCCGGCGGGAACTCTGCTGTATAGGCCTTGAGCGCTTCGGTGTCATAGGATGCGGGCGACACACCCATATAGCCGGTGGCAATCGACCATTCTGCGGCCTGTTCGGGCGCGGTCATGAACTCGATCAGCTTGAGCGCTGCGGCCCGCTCTTCTTCAGTCGTGTCCTGAAAGACATAGAAATTGCCCCCACCGGTGGGCGAGCCGGGCCGCACATTCGCCGGAAGGACCGACACCCCGAAATCAAAGCTGGCTTCTTTCTTGACCGCCGTCAGGTTGCCGGTGGAATGCCACATCATTGCCGTCTGGCCTTCGAGAAAGGCCTGACGCAGCGTGCCCCATTCCACCGTCCCTTCGGGCATGATGCCATGCTCGGTCGAGAGCGATTTCCAGAATTCCAAGGTCTCGACAACCGCGGGGTCGTCAAAATAGGTCTCCAGCCCGTCACTGGACATCAGTTCCTTGCCATTCTGAATGGCGAGCGCCTGGAACATCCAATAGGGATAGCCGGTCGAGGGGATCATCAGACCATAGGTGCCATCTTTGGTCAGGGCCTTGCCCATGCTCACCATCTCGTCCCACGTGGCCGGGGGCGCCTCGGGATCAAGACCTGCGGCACGGAACATATCCTTGTTGTAATAGGCCACGATGGTCGAACGCTGGAACGGGATACCCCATGTCTTGCCCTCGATCCGGCCATTGGCCATCAACGCGGGATAAAAGCTGTCGAGCCAGCCTTGGTCCACACCTTCGATATCCTCCAAGGCGACAATCTTTTCCTGCTCGATCAGGTCATAGGCGTCGATCGAAAAGAGCACCGCCAATTGCGCGGGCTCGCCCGAGGCCATGGCCGAAAGCGCCCGCACGCGCGTGTCATCGTAATTGCCCGAATAGATCGCGTTGACCTTGATATCCGGGTTGGCCTCTTCGAACTTGGCGACGATACCATCCACGACCTCGGTCAGCGCACCGCCAACCGCAATCGGGTAATACATCGTCAACTCGGTTTGCGCCGCGACCGGCGCGGCGGTCAGGGTCGCCAATGCCGTTGCTAGACTGATCTTTCTGAAGGTGTTCATGATTTTCTCCCTTGAATTAAACGTGGTCATTCGAACGTGACCTCACACAGTCACGCCATTCGGATGCCGAAGCCTGTTTCCCTCTGCGTCGAAGAAATGCAGGTCCTCATCGGCAAAATCTATTTCGAGGTCCTCACCCGCCGAAATGTGCCGCAGGCCCGGCATCGAAATCGTAAGCCCGCGCGCGCCCGGATGCGTCAGACCCACAAAGGTCTCCGATCCCAGGAACTCACACTCTGAAACCCGGCATTTCAGCCGCCCCTTGCCCGGTGCGGCCAATCGCAGGCTTTCCGCGCGCAGGCCGATCATGGTCGCGCGTTCGAAACCCGGCAGCATCGCACTGTCGATCAGCGCCATCGGCGGTGCGCCGACGAATTCCGCGACGAAGGTATTGGCTGGGCGGTAATAGAGATCCTCTGGCGCGCCGGATTGCTGGATGCGCCCATCCCGCATCAGCACGACATGATCGGCCATGCTCATGGCTTCGGTCTGATCATGGGTCACGTAGACGACGGTGATGCCCAGATCGAGCTGCAGCTTCTTGATGTCCTTGCGCACAGACGCGCGCAGCTTGGCATCGAGGTTCGACAGCGGCTCGTCCATCAGGCAAAGCGGCTGGTTCGCCACGATAGCGCGGGCAAGGGCCACGCGCTGTCGCTGGCCACCTGACAACGCACCGGGCTTGCGCGCCTCATAGCCCAAAAGCCCGGTGATCTCGAGCGCGCGCTTGAGCTTCTCGCGCCGTTCGGCGGCCGGTACGCGGCGCACTTTGAGGCCAAACACCACATTCTCGGCAACGCTCAGATGCGGAAAGAGCGCGTAGGATTGAAACACCATCGACAGATTGCGCTCTGACGGCGCGGCTGTGGTCACGTCCTTGCCGTCGATGATGATCCGCCCCTCGTCCGGCAACTCCAACCCCGACAGCAGCCGCAGCGTGGTCGATTTCCCGCACCCGGACGGACCAAGCAGCGCAACAAACGACCCACGCGGGATGGACAGGGAAACGCCCTCGACACCAAGCTGCCCATTCCAGCGCTTGGCGACATTCTGCACCTCGACGAACGTGTCAGGCATCACTCGGCATCCTCTGCAAAGGTGATGCGGTCGCCCAACTGCTCGACCAGCCCGCCAAACGGCGCGGCTGGCGGGCGGTCGCATATGATGTGGTCGATCCGTGCGATATTGCCGCCAACGGCAGGGGCAAGGCGCCCGAACTTGCTGTGGTCGATCACAAGGATGGATTTCCGCGCGTTCTGCCACATGCGGTGGGTGGCGCGCACTTCGGCCTGATGAAATTCCAGCAACTCGCCCTCCGCTCCGATTCCCGCCGTTCCAAAGAGGGCGAATTCTGCGCGATAGCGATCAAAGAATTCGACCACCTCCTCGCCCACGAAATCGCGGTCAGGCAGGCGGAGCTCGCCGCCCGGAAGGATGATGCGGTTGGAAATCTCTTCACTCAGCGCCATCGCCGCGCTGAGATTGTTGGTGACGATGGTCAACTCCTTCTTGCGATGCAGCGCCCGCGCCACGCTAAGAACAGTCGATCCGATCGAGATGAAAACGGTGGAGCCATTCGGGATCAGCGCCGCCGCGGCATTGGCAATCGCGCGCTTGCCCACGAGATTCGTACCGGCCCGCTGATCGAACGGTGTGTTGCGCCGCCCCTCGGCCAGCTCGATACGCCCGTGCGAGCGTTGCAGCGTGTCGCCATCGCAGAGCATATCGAGATCGCGTCGGATCGTCTGCATCGACACGCCAAACATCTCGGCAAGCGCGCCCACGCTCACCCCTCCCTGTTCCTGAACGACCTCTTGAATGAGGTCGTGTCGCCTGCTTTTCTTGGACGCCATTTCAGCCCCGTTGGTGTTGGTCGATTGTTGGACACGAAATGCAACAAAGCAACATTTTTCTACTCGAATCGCTTGCCGATTTTCGCCAACTCTTGCGCCATCTGATAAGAATCGCCTGTTTCGGTGGGGTTTTCCGTTGCACCCCCTGCTATCGCGGATATGTGACAGAGGTATGAAATGTCGCTTTGTTGTTTTGACTTTAATTTTTTTACTTACGCTGTAAGTTTTCCCCAAGCTGGATGTCGTTCCAGCGCTGCGGCACACGCAGTTTGACCAAGCCAAGGGACCAGCCAAGCCGATGGATACTGCCGCAACCGTTTTCGACCGCTACGAGGCTGTGCGCCATCGCCTGCCTTCGGCCAGCCCTCCGACCAGCACATCGCAAATCGCATCGCTGCACGACATTGCGGCCCATGCCGATGCCTTTGTCTTTGACGCCTACGGTGTGCTCAATATCGGCGAGGCGGCAATTCCCGGCGCCGCGCAACGCCTGCGGGAATTGCGCGAGATCGGGTGTCAGATTCGTATTCTCTCCAACGCGGCCAGCTACACGCATACAGGGGCCGTGACCAAGTTTCAGAAACTGGGCATGGGGGTAAAGGACCACGAGATCATCACCAGCCGCGACGCGACATTGGCGCATCTGGACGAGCGTTTGTGGGGATGCATCGCCGCACCACAAGACAACCTGTCCGACATCACGGCCCCCACACGGCGTCTGGTTGATGACCCCTCAAGCTATGATCAGGTCGAGGGGTTCTTGTTCCTCTCGACCGAAGTCTGGTCTCTGGACAGACAGGCTTTGCTCGAATCCGCGTTGTTAAAGCGGCCAAGGCCCGTGATCATCGCCAATGCCGATCTGGTTGCCCCACGCGAACATGGGTTCTCTCTGGAACCCGGTTACTTCGGGCATCAACTCGCGGATCGCGGCATTCAGGATGTGCGGTTCTTTGGCAAACCTTTTCCCGCGGTCTATGAGATGGTCGAGGCTTCGCTGCCCAACCTCTCACCCGAGCGCATCGTCATGTGCGGTGACACGCTGCACACGGATATTCTCGGAGCCGCATCACGGGGCTGGCAAACGGTCCTTGTGGAAAAGGACGGTCTCTTTTCGGGCCAAGACACCGGTGCCTATCTTTGCCAAGCCAACCTCTTTCCGACGTGGCGCCTGCCGCGCATCTGAGACAGGCGCAAACGCGCATACCACGCCGGCCAAAGGAGGTTATTGCGCGTAATCCGAACCCTCTGCGTCCAGAATAGCCTTGAGTTCCGACAGGTGGCGCTCTGCCTGACCGGGATAATCATCGAGTTCCTGCGCTGTCTTTTCTGCAACCGCGTCGGACAGCACCCGCAAGGGCCGCCCGGTTTGCAAGGCGCGAATATAGGTCTCGGCGGCACGCTCGAAATAATAAAGCCTGTTGAACGTGTCGGCGACGCTGTCGCCGATCACCATCACACCATGATTGCCCATGATCAGAACCTTGTGTTTCGGGTTGGTCAAAAGCCGCGCACAGCGCGCGCCCTCATCCTCGAATGCCAGCCCACCATAGCTCTCATCCACCACATGCCGATTGTAGAAGGTGGCGCAATTCTGGTCGATGGGCGGCAAACGGCTATCGGCGAGGCTGGCCAGAACCGTGGCATGGATGGAATGCACATGCATGGCGCAACGGGCATGGGCGCAATGCCGGTGCAGACCGCCATGCAGGCCCCAGGCGGTCGGATCAGGCGCATTCGGACCCTCCAGCGTTTCGGGATCATAGGCATCCACGACGATCAGGTCACTGGCCCGAATCCGGGCAAAATGCATCTGGTTGGGGTTCATCAGGAACCGCGTGCCGTCCTCATTGATCGACAGGCTGAAATGATTGGCCACCGCCTCGTGCATGTTAAGGCGCGCAGTCCAGCGAAAGGCGGCGGCAAGATCAACGCGCTCTTGCCAGTGGTCCATGTTGGGGCGCAGATTGGTCACGGTCATGTCGCGTTCCTTTCAGTCTCGGTGAGGGGCCGTGAGGCGACCCAGGCATAGCCATCGGGGCACAGGATGCAGCATTCGCGCAGCCCATGGGGTTTGTTGGTGGGGGGTTGAAGGATCATGCCGCCCGCACCCGTCGCGCGGGCGGCGGCAATGTCTGGATCTGTGTCGAAGAGGTGAATCGATGCCCCGGCCCCACGCGGCGGGCTCTCGGGCACAAGGCCAAAGATCGGATTGGCGGCATAGGTGTGATCTGCGTGGAGTTGCATCACCTGATCACCGTAGACCATGATCGCAAAATCCGCGCTGATCCGGTGGGCAGTCATGCCATAGACATTCACGAGGAACGCCGCCTCACCCCGCACATCGCGCACCAAGAGGTTAAGGCCAAGCCCGCGCAGGCCCGCGCCGAAATCCTGTGGTGAAATGCTCTCGTAATCCATTGACGCCCCTTTGACCGCAGCTTGATCATGCCCCCGGCGCGTGTCAACCTGAGACCATGGCGCAGGAGACAGGCATGAGCATCCACACCCCCGACCGGATTGCCCCGGAGGCTTTCACAGAGGCGCGCGCGGCGGTGGACCGGCTCTGCCAGCTTTACGCGGCAAGCACGGCCTTTCTCTGTGACGCCTTTGCGCGCGCTTTGGCCGGGGATCTGCCGCAGGGCCGCGTGCGCGCCTTTTATCCCGAAATTCGCCTGACCACCGCGACCTACGCCAAGGTCGATAGTCGCCTCAGTTTCGGCCATGTCTCCAACCCAGGAACCTATGCCGCAACGATCACGCGCCCGGACCTCTTTCGCGCTTATCTGGAACAGCAGATCGGCTTGCTCTTGGTCAACCATGGCGTCGGGGTGACAATCGGCCTCTCCGACACGGCAATGCCAGTGCATTTCGCTGTCGCAGGCGATGCGGGGTTGAGCGTGCCGCAAGAGGGCGCAGCCGAGTTCACCTTGCGCGATTACTTTGACGTGCCGGATCTTGCGACCACCAATGATGACATCGTCAATGGTACATGGACGTCGGGGCTGGATGGCGCGGCCCCACTGGCGCCCTTTACCGCGCAACGTGTTGATTATTCGCTGGCGCGGCTCACGCATTATACCGCGACCGATCCCTGCCACTTCCAGAACTACGTTCTTTTCACCAATTACCAATTCTATGTCTCGGAGTTCGAGACCTATGCCCGGCGCATGTTGGCCGATAGGACAAGCGGCTATACAGCCTTTGTCAGCACCGGCAATGCCGAGATCAGCGGGCCGGATGACCCCTTGCCCGCGCCCGAGCGCTTGCCACAGATGCCCGCCTATCACCTCAAACGGGCGGATGGGTCTGGGATCACGCTGGTCAATATCGGAGTGGGCCCCTCCAATGCCAAGACCGCGACCGACCACATCGCCGTGCTGCGCCCGCATGCCTGGGTTATGGTGGGTCATTGCGCGGGGCTGCGCAATTCGCAGTCCTTGGGCGATTTCGTGCTGGCTCATGCCTATCTGCGCGAGGATCGCGTACTTGATGCCGACCTGCCCGCCTGGGTGCCCATTCCCGCGCTGGCCGAAATCCAGATCGCCCTGCAAGAGGCGGTGGCAGCAGAGACGCAGTTGGAGGGGTTTGACCTCAAGCGCGTCATGCGCACCGGGACCGTGGCCAGTGTGGACAACCGCAACTGGGAACTGCGCGAGCAATCGGGGCCGGTGCAGCGCCTCAGCCAATCGCGCGCCATAGCGCTCGACATGGAGAGCGCCACGATTGCCGCCAACGGATTCAGGTTCCGGGTGCCCTATGGAACCTTGCTATGTGTGTCGGACAAGCCTTTGCAGGGCGAGTTGAAATTGCCCGGCATGGCCTCGGAATTCTATAAATCACAGGTCTCACGCCACCTGATGATCGGGATTCGCGCCATGGAATCACTCCGCCGGATGCCGCTCGAACGCATCCACAGCCGCAAATTGCGCAGTTTTGAAGAGACGGCCTTCCTTTGACCCTACGGAAATCCGCACAAAATCCGGCAAAAGGGCTTGCTTTTGCCCACTAGTCGTTGTGTTTAGCCACATCATAGCGTTTAATCGCGCGCATGAGGCCCAAGGGACGGGCAGTTGCAAGGAGACCATAAAATGGCAAAACCCATGACCAAGACCCAACTTGTCGCCGCTCTGGCCGATGATATGGGCAGTGACAAGAAGACAGCAGGCGCAGCTCTGGACGCCGTGATCGCGATCATCACTCGTGAAGTATCCGCAGGCGGTGCCGTGACCCTGCCCGGAATTGGCAAGATCTATTGCCGCGAGCGCCCCGAGCGTATGGTGCGCAACCCCGCCACTGGCGAGCAAATGAAGAAAGAGGCCGACAAGGTGGTCAAGATGACCATTGCCAAGGCGCTCAAGGACAGCGTTAACGGCTGATCCCCGTCCCGCTGGCAGGATTTCTGCAAAGCCAGCCTATACCAGAGACCAGAAGGGCCGCCCAATGGGGCGGCTTTTTATTTGTCTGACCGCAAGATCGGGTCACGCCACCTTGAGGACGATCTTGCCGATGTGCCCGCTCGATTCAAGGCGGGCATGGGCGGCAGCGGCCTCGGCCAAGGGAAACTCGGAATCCATAACCGGGGCGATTTTTCCAGCCTCGAGCAAGGGCCAGACATGGGTGCGCAACGCCTCTGCAATCCGGGCCTTGGCCAGATCGCTTTGCGGTCGCAGGGTGCTGCCGGTGATCGTCAGGCGGCGCATCATCACCTGAGAGAAGTTCAACTCGACCTTGGGCCCCTGGAGGAAAGCAATCTGCACCAGACGCCCATCGTCGGCCAAGGCATTGACATTGCGCGGCAGATAATCGCCACCGACCATGTCGAGGATGAGATTGGCCCCACCTTGGGCGCGCAGCACCTCAACGAAATCTTCCTCGCGGTAGTTGATGGCGTGTTCGGCGCCCAGATCTGCGCAGGCCTTGCATTTCTCGGCGCTGCCGGCAGTGGCAAACACCCGCGCGCCAAAGCTATGGGCGAGTTGAATGGCGGTCGTACCAATCCCGGATGAACCGCCATGCACAAGGAAACGCTCGCCAGACTTGAGCCCGCCGCGCTGAAAGACATTGGACCAGACCGTATAGAAGGTTTCCGGCAGGCAAGCGGCCTCTTTGAGGCTGAGGCCACGCGGCACGGGCAAGCAATGCGCAGCAGACGTGGCGACGTATTCGGCATAGCCCCCGCCGGGCAGAAGGGCGCAAACCTGATCGCCAAGCGCCCACTCACTGACGCCCGCGCCAAGCGCCACGATTTCACCAGCCCCTTCTAGGCCCGGCAGGTCAGAAGCCGAGGGCGGCGGCGCATAGAGCCCGGCGCGCTGCAACGCATCTGGACGGTTGACGCCCGCATAGGCCAGCCGGATCACCACCTCGCCTGCGCGCGGTGTTGGAACGGGGCGTGTCGTCAGTTTCAAGACATCTGGGCCGCCCGCCTGCGTGATTTCGACGGCCTGCATCGTTTCAGTCATGGGTCTGTCCTTGTTCTCAGTTCGGCCCGTTCCAACGACCCGGCATCCCGGTCTGCGCACTTGCTTGGGGCGCACGGATGCGGCTCAAAAAGTTGAGCGGTCCCGCCATGAGGCCCGACATCCACCGGTTGTCACGGGCCTGTGCCTTGAGTTTCTCGATCTGCATCACATCCTCGATGCGACGATCCAGAAACTCCCATGTGCGGGTTTGACCTTCGCTGTCGTCGCCCAACCAATAAAGAACGGTCGCGCCATAGACGCCGGACAGCGTGGCGCGTTTGGTGTACCAATTCACATCCTCGGATGTATCGCCAAGCGCCATCCAGATGTGATCCGCAGTTTGCCAGAGCGCGCGCGCGCCATCGGCAGCATAGGGCGGCAGGGAAAAGAGGGTCATGCCCCGGCGGACAAGTTCACGATCCTCGACCACCTCAAGCCGGGCACGCACGGCAAAGGCCACGCGGTCGCGGAACCGCAAGCTGCTCAGATCGGTTTCGGCCAATCGTTTGAGCATCGCGGCATCGCCCGCCGCATGATAGGCAAGCGCCAGGTCCACCGCGCCACGTGGGCAGATAGCAGCCACGAGGCCGGGGGCAATCCCAGCATCCTCGGCAGCGAGGCGCAGGGTGGTCTCGCTCCAGCCATCGAACGGCACATGCATCGCTGCAGCCGCGAGCAGACGGGTCATCAGATCGGGTTCGGACATCGGCGTTTCTCCTTGCGGCGCACCCTAGACAAATCCGGGATGCTTTGCTATACGGCGCCTTCCTGCAATCTATTGCAACTTTAACTTAGGAAGGTGGTGACACCACATGCAGGTTAGTGTTCGCGACAACAATGTCGATCAGGCGCTCCGCGCTCTGAAGAAAAAACTGCAGCGCGAAGGCGTTTTTCGTGAAATGAAGCTCAAGCAACATTTCGAAAAGCCGTCCGAGAAGAAAGCGCGCGAGAAGGCCGAAGCGATTCGCCGTGCCCGGAAACTGGCGCGCAAGAAAGCGCAGCGCGAAGGCATGCTCTAAGAGCGCTCTCCGCAGGTTTTTGCGGCACGTTTGACGACCCCCGGGCAGATGCTTCGGGGGTTTGTCG
>SWCD01023834.1_pt1 | contig 10013 bp, 8 predicted proteins | sample 4693011 | NCBI WGS metagenome assembly SWCD01 (sample SAMN10267278, study PRJNA491770) | bioreactor metagenome | isolation source: DHS bioreactor inoculated with marine | place: Japan: Omine Ridge, Nankai Trough | reverse complement strand
TGGAATGTCATCATGATGACAGCACTTTTGGCGATGTTGCCGCCCATACTGGTGGTGATCGGAATGCAAAAACTGTTTGTGCAAGGCCTGACAGAAACTGATAAATAGGATGCCCTGAATATGGCTGAAATTAAGTTTGAGAACCTGACGAAATCTTATGGTGCAACTGATGTTTTGCACCATATTGAAGGTGAGATAACGGATGGTGAGTTCATCGTGATTGTCGGCCCGTCGGGGTGTGGTAAGTCTACATTATTGCGTATGGTTGCAGGGCTTGAAGCTGTGTCATCCGGCCAGATTTCCATCAGCAACAAAGTGGTCAATGATCTGGAACCTGCTGATCGCGATATTGCAATGGTATTTCAGAACTACGCACTTTATCCACATATGACGGTGCGCGACAACATGGCTTATGGTCTGAAGATCCGCAAAATCCCCAAAGATGAAATCAACCGCCGTGTGGAAGAGGCTGCCGATATTCTGGAAATCCGCGATTACCTTGATCGTCGCCCACGCCAATTATCTGGCGGGCAGCGTCAAAGGGTTGCCATGGGGCGTGCCATTGTGCGCGAACCGTCGGTATTTTTATTTGACGAACCTTTGTCGAACCTGGATGCAAAGCTGCGGGTGCAGATGCGCCTGGAAATTCGCAAGCTGCAAAAACGACTGGGGGTGACCTCTATTTACGTGACCCACGATCAGGTGGAAGCAATGACATTGGGTGACCGTTTGATGGTCTTGAACGGTGGTTATGTTGAACAGTTCGGCACACCGATTGAACTGTATCAACGCCCGGCCAGTCTGTTCGTCGCAGGGTTCATCGGAAGTCCATCAATGAATTTCCTGCCTGCGCAGGTCGCAAACGGAAAAGCTGTGCTTGAAAGTGGAGCGCAGCTTCAAACTAGCGCGAAAACTTCCGGCGGTGTGATCCTTGGCATTCGACCTGAACATCTTGTGTTAGACGAAAAGGGGCAAATAAAGGTAGAGGTGGATTTGCTGGAACAGCTGGGCTCTAATACTTTGGTGCATGGCCGTTTGGAAGGTACGCAATCCCCAATTGTTGTCAGTTTGGATGGAATACAAACGATTGACGCGGGTGTTGTATTATCCTTTGATGCTCCATCGTTAGCGTTGCACTTGTTTGATACTGTAACTGAAAAGCGGATAGAATAGTGGAATGTATATTTGGGTATTTTGCAAAAAGACGCGATATTTCATTTAAATGCCGTTAGCATTCAGGCTTTATTGAGTATGCTATGATATTCTTAAATTACTCTGATGGACTTTAGACCATAAGCTATGATAACCAACCTGCTTTAGTGTAAAGAACAAGGCGCCAAGTTGTCGCTTTTGAAAGAATAAACGTATGGACATACTACAGTTTTTAATCTCGCTTATGGGTGCAATCATGCTTTTGCTTTATGCAGTACGCATGGTTCAAACCGGGATTGAACGGGCGTTCGGGGCGTCTTTCAAAAGGATTGTCACACAAAATCAAAGCCCGCTTAAATCCGCTGCAATGGGTACAGTTCTGGCAATGGTTTTACAAAGCTCGGCTGCTGTGGCTTTGCTGGTGGCGGGCTTTGCCAGTGTTGGTACGCTTGGTTTTGGCGCGGGTCTATCGGTTGTATTAGGGGCGGATCTAGGATCTGCGATAGTGGTGCAACTACTGTCTTTCCGTTTGGATTGGCTGGTACCGATACTGTTGGCGTTGGGTGGGTGGTTTTTTGTAAAAACCGATCGACGCATTCTGAAGCAGGCCGGTAGGATATTGCTTGGGATTGCATTTATTCTGATTTCGTTACGGTTTTTGCGCGAAACCATGGATCCAATCCGCGAAAGCAGCTTTTTGCCGGCTATAGCAGGTTATCTTGAAAGTGACTTTTTGACCGCTTTTCTGGTGGGGGCAAGTGTAGCGGTTTTAATGCATTCAAGTGTAGCTGTTGTGTTGCTTTGCGTGACCTTGGTTGCCATTGAAGCTATACCGCTGGCCGCCGGTGTTTCGCTTGTATTGGGGGCCAATTTGGGCAGTGCCGTGATCCCGATCTGGTTGTCCCGGGATATGAATGCCGCAGCAAGGCGCATACCTTATGCCAATTTATTCCTGCGCGGGGTGCTTGCGGTGATCGCACTTTTCACTGTGAACACATTTCACCTTACACAGTATTTGGACGGTATCAGACCACAACAAATCGTGGTTTATGCCCATCTGGCTTTTAACGCGCTTTTGCTGTTATTCCTGCCAATCACGGGACTTTTGAAAGGTCCTTTTGAACGGCTTGCACCAGATATCAATGTTAACGGGACTACTGAGGAAAACGTCATTGAAATCTCGGCGCTTGATGAAACGGCACTTTCATCGCCGCGGCTGGCCGTGGCCTGTCTGCGCCGCGAGGTGTTGCGTATGAGCCAGTTGCTGGAACATATGATGCGACCGGTAATGGATCGCTATAAGGATGGCGATCTAGATCAAATCAAGGCTACACGCCAAGAAGACGAGCATGTAAACCGTGCACTTGACGGTATCCGCCGTTATGTGTCCCAGATGCCAAATTCCAAGTTAAGCAAGGTTGATGGGCGTAAAGTGCGTGAACTGGCGGAGTATGCGATCAATCTGGAAACGGCTGGCGATATTGTTGCCAAGCAATTGATGAAATTGGCTGCGAACAAAGCCGATCAGGACATCCGGTTTTCAGAAGCGGGTTGGGAAGAGTTGCGCAATATGCACGAAAAGGTCGTGTCCAACATGACTCTGGCTTTTGACGTTCTGGTGTCCGAAGATCTGGAAGCGGCGCGTTTGTTGATGGAAGAAAAGAACGAGATGGCAAAGGCGGAGCGGCGCAGTCGCAAGAAGCACCTAAAACGCATTCGTCACAGTGAAGAGGTTAGTCTTGAAAGCAGTGATCTGCATCTGGAAACCTTGCGGGCCTTGAAAGATCTGAACTCGCAAATCGCCTCTATCGCCTATCCGATATTGTACCGTCACGGGCAATTGCTGGAGACGCGGTTGGTGTCGGAGATAGACGAAGATTAAGTGACTTAATTTTAAAAGCTTTGTATTAGGGTTTTTTCTTTTTAGAAAAAACCTTGCCGCGTTTCACAGCACTTGGGCTTTTTGTTGAACCGGTTTTGCCTTTAGCCATCTTATCCGATGGTTTGGGCTTTTCGCTTTTACGCTTTGGCTTTAATTCAGTGACGGCCCCTTCGAGGCGTTTTAATTCGGCTTCCCAGTTTTCACTGGAATGCGGTATGCCTTTTGATTTCTTCCGATTGGGTTTTTTATTTTTATCCCGCTCATCGCGGTTGGTATGATCTACCGCTTGTTGCTTGGAAGACTTGCGTTTTGGCCCTTTATCTTTTCGATCACGCTGACGATCCGAAAAGCTGGGGCGCGGAGTGTTTGCGGCTGCCGGTGGTTTCTCAAGCTGTGTCAGTGTGGCGTTATCTTCTACCTTTAGGTTAGGCCCGATAGCTTTGACAAATTTCGCGGCACTGGCTTGACGGATTTCAATAAAGGACACATTTTTTTGTACGCGGATGGCGCCGATGTCGTCTTTGGTAATATCGCCCGCTTTACAAAGCATTGGCAACAGACGGCGCGGTTCAGCCCCTGCCTCACGACCACCTGTCAGGGCAAACCAAACGGTTGGGCCAAAGGCGGAACGTGCGCGTGGCTCGCCACCGGCACCTGATGCGGATAGCTCTTCTGGTGCGGATTGGCCGGATTTATAAAGGCGCAAATATGCGGCTGCAATTTTCTCCGGGCTATGCAATTCAAGTAATTTTTCGATAGCCGGGTTTTCAGAGGCAGTGATCTCCTGTTCCCATGTGGGATCCGTCATCAGGCGTTCATCATCACGCTGGCTGACGGCGTTTGCAGACGGGGCTTCGCACCATTCGGCTTTGACCTTGGCGCCTTGCAAAATCCGTTCAGCTTTGCGGCGTGCTTTGCCCGGTACGATCAGCGCACTGACACCTTTGCGTCCTGCGCGACCTGTGCGACCAGAGCGGTGCAACAGGGTTTCATGGCTTTGCGGGATATCCGCATGAACCACCAGATCAAGGTTGGGCAAATCAATACCACGTGCAGCCACATCAGTGGCAACACAGATCCGCGCACGCCCGTCACGCATGGCTTGCAACGCGTGGGTGCGTTCATTCTGGGATAGCTCACCTGATAAAGCGACAACAGAAAATCCGCGATTGGATAGCCGTGTCGTTAAACGATTGACCATGTCGCGCGTGTTGCAAAAGACCAGCGCATTCGGGGCTTCATAGAAGCGTAAAACATTAATAATAGCATTTTCACCATCACGCGGTGCTACGTTCATGGCGCGGTACTCAATATCTGCGTGCTGGGTTTCTTCGTTTTTTGTCACCACACGTACAGCATCTTTTTGGTAACTTTTCGCAAGATTGGCGATGGCGCGTGGAACCGTGGCCGAGAACATCAATGTGCGGCGTTCTTTGGGGGCCTCGCCCAGAATAAATTCCAGATCTTCGCGAAAACCCAGATCAAGCATCTCGTCAGCTTCGTCCAGTATAACTGCGCGCAAGTCGTTCATATTTAGTGAACCGCGCATAATATGATCGCGTAAACGCCCTGGTGTTGCGACAACGATATGCGCACCTTTGTCCAAAGCACGGCGCTCTTCGCGCATGTCCATGCCGCCCACACAAGACGCCATGACTACACCCGCTTTGGCGTATAACCATGCAAGTTCACGTTTGACCTGCAGGGCCAGTTCGCGGGTCGGGGCGATGATCAATGCCAGAGGTTTGCCTGCGCGTTCAAACTTTACCGCATCCCCCAGTAACGTGGGCGCAATTGCCAGACCGAAACCGACGGTTTTGCCGGAACCTGTCTGGGCTGAAACCAGAAGGTCAGAAGTTTCAAGATCGGCATCTGTCACAGCAACTTGCACAGGGGTCAGGGCTGTATAGCCGCGCTGTTCAAGAGCGTCGCTTAGGGATTGTATCACGGGATTTGGCTTTTCATAGGTTCAGGGGCTGGCAGCTATAGGGTTTACACCTGTTTGTATAGCACGAATGTGTGAGAGATCTAAATTCGCAAAATACCCTGTGATTTTGGAAAGACGGCTTTGACATCCATTAGCACATGTGTGGATTTTCCGTAGCTTTGTACACTTTCAAGTCCAAGCGTTTTAAAAGCGTCATGCCCGACCGCCAGAATGATTGCATCATAAGTCCCGATTTCGGGGCAAGTGATCGTATCAATGCTGCAATCGACTTCCGGCATGGCAGTCACCCAAGGGTCATACACATCCACCTGCATACCAAAATCACAGCATTCGTCGATAATGTCCACCACGCGTGAATTACGGGTGTCGGGGCAGTTTTCCTTGAATGTGGCCCCCATCACCAAAGCCCGCGATCCCTTTACAGAGATGTCGCGGTTGATCATTTCGCGCACAACGCGAGATACCACATAGGCCCCCATACCATCGTTGATACGTCGACCCGCCAGAACCACCTCGGGTGTATAGCCGACTTGTTGTGCCTTATGGGTCAGGTAGTAAGGGTCAACCCCGATACAATGCCCGCCGACAAGGCCGGGGCGAAAGGGTAGAAAATTCCATTTGGTTTGGGCCGCTTCCAGTACATCCATAGTATCAATATCAAGCCTGTTGAAAATCAGAGCCAGCTCATTGATCAGGGCGATATTCACATCGCGCTGGGTATTTTCGATCACTTTGGCCGCTTCCGCAACTTTAATTGACGGGGCAAGATGTGTACCGGCGGTGATGATGGTCCGGTAAAGCCCATCGACAAAGCGTGCGGCATTCGGTGTTGATCCCGATGTTACCTTTTTAATGTCAGGCAGGCGGTGGGTTTTGTCTCCGGGGTTGATGCGTTCAGGGCTGTAGCCGGCAAAAAAATCCACATTGAAAGTCAGGCTGGATGCGGTTTCAATTACGGGAATACAATCGTCTTCGGTTGCGCCCGGATAAACAGTGCTTTCAAAGATTACGAAATCACCTTTGGATATAACCTGCCCGACAGTATCCGAGGCGGCAAGAAGTGCAGTTAAATCGGGGCGTTTATAGGTATCAATCGGGGTGGGAACGGTGACGATATAAACGTTGCAATCGCGCAAGTCAGCCAGCGTGTTAGTAAATTGTATATATTGCGCTGCATCCAGATCGGACGCATCGGTTTCCAATGTGTTATCATATCCCACGTTTAGCTGCGAAATACGAGTTTCATTGATGTCGAAACCCACGGTCTGGCGCGATTTCCCAAATTCCACGGCCAAGGGCAGGCCAACATAGCCCAAACCAATCACGGCAATTTTGACGTCTTTTAAATCTAACACACGACTGTCCTTTTAGGTTTTATAAAAATAATACCGATCAGGGGCAATCCCGTCAGGCCCATTCACTTGGGTTATGCCAACCAATGGTTGGCCTGAAATAATGATACCGTTCGGGGCCATCACTGCTGCAATCAAGGGGCTAAGCATGGCGGCTTCTGCCACGTCTTTTTCCTTTACGCCCATGCCACAATCATAATGTGCCACGACAATTTTACGGTTCTCGGAAGCAAGACGCCCCAGCATATCACCCGCTTCGCCTTGCAGAAAATTTTCTGCGGGTGGCACGCAGGTATGGTGACATTGCAATATACGGTCAATGACCCAAATTCTGCGGTCTGGTGCGATCTCTCGTAGGTGATCATAGCTTCGCCCGTTGCCAAGCCCGATTTCCAGTGCATCGCCAGAAAGACCAGCCGTCATTTCCACAGCCCATTCCAGCCCCAGTTTCTGGGCGGTCAGGCGGCGCATCATACTTTCAAGACGGCTCATGTCGTGTTCCTTTTTAGGTTGTATACTGGGGTGCGGGTTTAGCGGAAAGGCTTAACCGGCCCTGTTAGCATGATTGTGAGGAATTGTTTCACGAAGTCCCATATCGCATCATCATGCACAAGGTGGTGGGTCAGCAATCCGAAGGGTTCGGTGTAGTCAGTATGCCCCAACCGACGATCCTGCATCAGCGTAACAGTTTGTGACACAAGCGTCTCGGGTGCAATCAATGAGCGATTTCTGCGCCATGCAATCGGGTCAATATGAGTGTTTATCTGGGTCAGGTTCGGGGCGGCAAATCGGTTTGTGCGCGGTGTATAAGTCGATAAACTGTTATAACCAACGGCCACAAGATGCTCACCAAGTTCAGGGTTGATGCGGTTCCACGGCGGCACGAACATACGATTTAGCCGATCACCAAATAGATCTGTCAGACGTTGTAGGGCAAAAATTGCATCCGAGGCACAGTCTTCAATAGGGCGGGACGCGCCAAACTCGGCGTTTTTTTGCCCCTTTGGTGCGTGACTGATATGCGCCCACCCGTGTACGACGGGAATTATTTGCGTGGTTGTTGAAATGCGTTTGGCAAGGGCTGAGGTCGCAAATTTCGGTATCACGGCCAGATGGCAGGGCATATCGAATTCAGTTGCGATTGTGATGAGGGTTTCAAGTTGCGGTGTTAATTCAACCGCATCATCATCACGCCACCAGAACGGCAGGATCATGTCTGCATCCTGCCAGTGCTGAAATTCTTCGGTTAAGGGTTGCCAGTTAATCTTTGTCATAAACTCTGCACCAGTTTGGATGTGATACGCACTGTTTCGTCTGCACCGTTGAACTCCAAATTACTGCTTTGGAACCGACCTGCTATTTGCACAGATTGCACCGCTGCCAACAGGTTTTGTGGTGTTAAGCTCTTACTCGGAACAACTGCAAATGACGGGTGTTTTGCCAAGCTTTTTGCACGTAACGTTTGTTCTACCTCACCACCATCATCAAATGGGATGAATACGCTTGGCGTGCCTGCTTGCAACAGATCAAGGGCAGTGTTGTAACCGCACATGCTGACTGAAGCGGCCGCGTGGTACAAGAGTTGGCGAAAATCAGGCCGTGCGCGCTCAACCCGAAGCCTGCTTCCTGTCGCCATGCTTTGTAAACGTGCTATTTCATCTTCGGGCTCAGCCCCGCCGATCAACATACGCCACTTCAGGGTAGGGTTCAAAAGGGCCGCTTTTACGGCACATTCAAACAAGGCAGTACCTACCGAACCACCGCCCGCACTGACAATAATCTCGTCTTTACCCAACTGATCGGGATGCGGTCCTGCAGGGGCAGGGGCGACATAGCCTGTGTAATGCAGTTTATCGGCCAGCATACTGGACACGGGCCAACTTTGATCAAGAGCAGTGGTGTTTGGGTCGGAATGCACGAGAACGCCATCATAATACCGTTCAATGATCTGATCTGTTTTTTCAGCTTTGGCATGTTTTGAAGGCGGCGCTAAAATGTCACGAACCGAACTTAGGACAAGACAGGGGGTTTCGCGAGCCTTGGCTGCCGTCAACAGGGCCGAAAATTCTGTCCGCAGGATACGGCGACCAAAGGGAAAGAGTTCGGTAATCACAACATCTGGTTGCAGATCATGAAATACGTCTAAAATTACCTTTTCACGCTGGCCCAAATAAGCCGCATCAACAGCCGTGTTGGTTGCAGTCAAAAGCGTGGTGAAATTGGTGCCGTCAGAGCGCAGAGCGGGTAGTTGATGCAAAGTCACACCGCCAGTTTTCAAATGCGGTGCAGGCAAACCACCGCTTATTACCGTCACGCCGTGGCCCGCTGCCTGAAAGGCTTTCGCAAGCGTCAGCGCGCGGCTTAGATGACCGGTTCCCAACAAATGCGTGACAAGGATTAGAACTTGCATGCGTTACCGCTTTTCCAGTCTGACAGGCTCATCACCCGCCAAATGCACACCATTATCCAATTCAATCACATAAAGACGGTTGCGTTTAATTTTAAACGGGGCAGGACTGTCGAAATTCCAACCTGTGGCCTTGGCCAATATCATCCGCATGATCCCAATGTGGCAAACTGCAATCGTATCGCCTGTCAGTCCCGCAACCCAAGGCTCAATTCTGTTCCAAACATCCCTTGGGCTTTCGCCATTGGGCGGCTGATAATCCCACCCCCAATTTTCAATATCGCGAAAGCCGGAGTTTGGGTCGGTTTTTAGATCAATGCCGCGTAAACCTTCCCAATCACCCCAGTTCATTTCTATCAGGCAGCTTTCCAATTCAGGATTACGCCCCGCAATCAATGCCGCAGTTTGGGCTGCACGCATCAAAGGGCTGGAAACCAAATCCGCTTTGGCCCATTCATCGGGTAGCTTGTAGCCCGACAATTCGACAATGGCGCTATCATCAAGTGCGATATTCGTGCGTCCTTGAATACGGCCTGCGCGGTTCCAAGGTGTATGGCCGTGGCGGATAAGTGCAAGTTTGGTCATAGCTTTGATCTTATCAACGGGGTGAGTATTGCCATTAGGTTTTTTCGGGCAGCCCCAAGTAAATGGTTCTGTCTGATGTGTTCGATGCCGGTCTGACTACGGTTTTGCCAATATGCAGTATCGTTCAAAAGGTGGTCAATATCTTGGGCCATGTCTGCAATCGTATCTACCGCAGACAATCTTGTCACTGGTGCAATGACATCGCGCAATCCTGGTCTGTCTTGTGCGACCACAGGCAAGCCCGCATCTTGGGCTTCCAGATAGACCATGCCAAACGCCTCATCCACGCCCGGCCATAAGAACACGGAAGCATTTCTATAAAGTGCGGCAATTGCGGGTTTGTCCAGTTGACCCAGAAAGGTAACCTGCTTGCCAAAAGGGGAAAATAACGTTTCAATATAGTCTCTTGCAGGGCCATCTCCGACAATGTTCAGGTGCCAGTCAGGGGTTTTGAGGGCATGAAGTGTTTGTGCAATCAAAGTATAAGACTGCGATTTTGCGCCTGCCCGCATCATCCCCACACTTAGAATTTTATTGCTTTTAGGTTTATCGCGGGATGACACGGTTTCAGTTTCAGCCAGAAAGGGTGGGAGGTGGACGATCTGTTGATCGTTATGGCGATATGCTTCTAACGCCTGACGGTCGTGTTGTGTGAAATAAAGGATTGCATCCGCATGATCGCACGCT
>SWCD01020387.1_pt1 | contig 10013 bp, 8 predicted proteins | sample 4693011 | NCBI WGS metagenome assembly SWCD01 (sample SAMN10267278, study PRJNA491770) | bioreactor metagenome | isolation source: DHS bioreactor inoculated with marine | place: Japan: Omine Ridge, Nankai Trough | reverse complement strand
CCAACAGTTGAAACTCCTCCGGCTGCAAAGCTGGGCGACGTCACGGCAAAACCTGAAGCTGAGCCCGAAGCCGCCACATTTGACATAGTGCGGGTTGAAGAAGACGGATCCGCAGTGCTTGCCGGCCGCGCAGAACCGGGGTCGACTGTTCGGCTTTTGATAGATGAGCAGGTCGCGGCCGAGACGCAGGCCAATGAGCGTGGCGAATGGGTGGTGATTCCCGATGAATCAATGTCGGCGGGTGCCCATCAAATGCAGATTGAGACTGAAAATGCGGCTGGTGACGTCAAGCGTGCACAGCAGAGCGTCGCGTTGACGGTTCCCGACACGCCAGGCACGCAACCGCTTATTGTTTTGAGCGAAACGGCCAAGCCGTCGATAGTGTTGCAGAAACCGCAACCACAGGAGAGCAAACAGGCTGACGTTGCTCAGGAAAGTCAGTCGCCGGCAGAACAGTCTCCAGCCGGCGAGGCTTCCGAACAAACCGCAGCCGCAGGCCAGATGCCTTCGGCTGAACCGGTTGTCGAACCAGGCCCCGAATCCAAAACCGCTGCTCTGCAGCCACCCGCCGCTGATGAAATGCCTGCGCCCCGGTCCACGCCTCGCAAGCTGACAGTGGATGTCGTCGATTATGACGAAGCCGGACTGACGACATTTTCCGGGCGGTCCGCACCTGACAACAGGGTGCGGGTATATGTAGACAACCAGTTTGCCGGTGAAACGACTGCGGGGCGCGATGGGGTATGGTCGTTTACTGCCGGTCGTGAAGTGACGCCGGGTCCTCATGCCTTGCGGACCGATGAAATCGCGTCGGACGGAAAGGTCGTTGAGCGCATTGAGTTGCCCTTCTTCCGGGAGTCTCAGGAGCGTATTGCCAGCCTTCAGGCACAGCGCAAGGCTGCCGCCGGCAACGAGGCAGCGAAACCGGAAGCAGCAGCAATTGCCGCCACAGACCCTGGCAAGACTGCAGAAGTTGCAATGGCTGATACCCAGGCCGAACCGACCGAAACAACGCCACCTGTGGATTCGCAAGCTGCAGATGAAACTGAAGCGGCGAACAATGCAGAGACAACTGAAGAGACGCAAGCTGCCCAGAATCTGATGACTGCGGAAACTCAGCAATCTTCCGAACCTAAAGCGGATGCAAAAACCGTTGCAGCACAAGATGCTCCTGTTGTCGCCAAACCCGAAGCGACACAGCAACAACCGGCAGTAGCCCAAGCGCTTGTTGAGCCGGCCAAGCCTGGAGCCAGCGATCAGACTGCCGCGGTTGAAGCGCCGGTTGAGCCAGCCAAGCCTGAAGCCGCCGAACAGACTGTCGCGGTTGAAGCGCCCGTTGAACCGGTCAAGCCCGAGACAACTCAGCAGCTTGCCGCACCTGAAACTGCGGTTGAGCCTGCCAAGCCGGATACAACCCGGCAGCAGGTCACAAATGCTGAACCTGTTGCCGAACCAGTCAAATCCGCAGAGGTCAACACATCTGCGGCGGGCAGTGCGTCAACTGGAGCAATGGCCAATACAGCCGGGGAGACAACGTCTGTCGAAACCGCAGCGGTGTCATCCGAAGCTGAGCAGGCCGTTACGGCCCCACCTGCGACCGGAAAAGTGGTTATTCAACCAGGCAACAATCTCTGGAACATCTCTCGTGTCATCTACGGCAAGGGTCGCCAGTACACGGTGATTTATGAAGCGAACAGGGATCAGATCCGCAATCCGGACAGGATTTATCCCGGGCAGATTTTTGAAACCCCGGGGTCAAATGCGCCGGAGTCCATTGATCCTGCATGCCGGGGTCCGCTGTCCGAGTGCAATTGATCGTTACCGAAAAGAATCTAGTGACCGTGCTTGTCGCCGGGTTCGCCGACGATGGCCTTGACCTTTACCTCGCCTGCCTTTTCGAAGCTTAGAGTGAGCGGCACGGTGGAGCCTTTTTCAGGCAGTTTGTTCACGTCGAATACCATGATGTGATAGCCGCCAGATTTAAGCATGGTCATCGCGTTGGCCGGCACGTCGATTTTCTCGACAGGCCGCATTTTCATGACGCCGTTGTCCATGGTGTGTGAGTGCAGTTCCAGCCGTTGCGACAATGGCGAGGATGCGGCAACCAGCTTGTCGGCACTGCCCCTGTTTTCGATGGTCAGGAAAATTGCGCCGGGGCGGCCTGCAATCAGGAAGCGCGCTGTTGCATTGCCGATTGACAATGAACCGGCAGTTGCCTGCACAGTCATCTCCTGATGTACATCGTTCATGAGGTGCATGACGGTATAGGCGCCACCGGCGATGCCAAGTGCAGCCAGGGCGGCAATCAGATAGGTTTTCTTCATGGAAAAGGGTGTCCTTGTGTTTAGCGGCACCGTGTCAAGCCGGTTAAGTCGCGGCCATGTGGCATACGGTCCTTGCAGCAGTGCATTTCATCGTATATCGTCGATTTACGATGAAAGTACGAATCGGCAATGAAAAAATGACAGTACCAGTGCTCCGGGACAGCGTTGACAGTGCCCGTATGACATCTGTCATGGCGGCGTTGGGACATCCCGCACGAGTGATGATTCTGCGCAGGCTGGCGTGCTGCGATGAATGTTGTTGCCGAGACGTGGTGGACCATCTTGATCTGGCGCAATCCACTGTGTCACAACATCTGAAAGTGCTGGTCGAGGCAGGTCTTGTCACCTATGAACCCCGGCGACCGAAATCGAGTTATGTATTGAACAAGCAGGCGCTGAAGTCCGTGTCGTTTGCGATCGGTGAGCTTGTCGATGATTGTTGTTCGCCCCAGCCGTCACCTGTTGGCAAAACCGCTAAACCCTAAGGCTTCTTGTTTTGACCGGTAAAAAAGTTTCCGCCGACAGCGGTTCGACGCTCCGTACGATCCGCAATCTATGGCCGTACATGTGGCCATCCGATCGTCCGGACCTGAAGGTCCGGGTGGTGTGGGCAACGCTGTTTCTGGTGCTTGCCAAGCTGGTGCTTATCGTGGTGCCGTACTTCTTCAAATACGCCACAGATGCCCTGAACGGCAAACCGGACGCGCCGGACCTTTTGCCGATCTGGCTGCTCACGCCGGTCATGCTGGTGCTTGCCTACAATGTCGCGCGGGTGACCCAATGGGGCCTGAACCAGTTGCGTGATGCCTTGTTCGCCCGTGTTGGCCAGCACGCGGTCCGGCAACTGGCTTTCCGCACGTTCAAGCACATGCACAAGCTGTCACTGCGCTTTCACCTGGAACGCAGAACCGGTGGCCTGTCGCGTATCATTGAACGCGGCACCAAGGGTATCGAAATCATTGTGCGGTTTACCATCTTGAACACCGCACCGACGATCCTGGAGTTTGCGCTCACCGCTGCAGTATTTGCCTACGCCTATGGCTGGAGCTATGTGGCCGTTATCGCAGCCGTGGTGTGGTTGTATTCCTGGTTCACCGTGCGCGCCAGCGACTGGCGCATCAACATCCGCAAGGAAATGAATGAGTCTGACAACGAGGCCAACACCAAGGCTATCGACAGCCTGCTGAATTTCGAAACCGTGAAGTACTTTGGCAACGAGGAAATGGAAGCCCGCCGCTTCGACGATTCCATGCGACTGTACGAATCCGCAGCTACCAAGACCTGGACTTCGCTTGGGTGGCTGAATTTCGGACAAGGACTGATATTCGGTACGGGCATGACCATTGTAATGGTGATGTCGGCGCTTGAAGTGCAACGTGGCAACCAGACGATCGGTGATTTTGTATTCATCAATGTCATGCTGATGCAACTGTCTGTCCCGCTGAACTTCATCGGCTTCGTGTATCGCGAAATCCGTCAGGGGCTTGCGGATATCGAGCAGATGTTCGACCTGCTGTCTGTCGAAGAGGAGATCGTTGATGCACCGGATGCAAAGCAGCTTGAAGTCAGCAATGGTGTCATCCGGTTCGACAATGTTGATTTTTTCTATGATGCCGAACGGGCCATACTCAAGGGGGTGGATTTCGAGGTTCCCGCGGGACAGACCGTTGCCATTGTTGGTCCGTCCGGTGCCGGAAAATCAACCATTTCACGGCTCATCTACAGGTTCTATGATGTAACCGGCGGCAGCATCACCATTGATGGTCAGGATGTCCGCGAGGTCACGCAACACTCGCTGCGCGCTGCTGTTGGCATGGTACCGCAGGATACGGTGCTGTTCAACGACACGATCCGCTACAATATCCGCTACGGTCGCCCTGACGCCACGGATGAAGAAGTCGAGGACGCCGCCAGGCTGGCCCAGATACACAATTTCATTGTTGATTTGCCGGACGGTTACGATGCGATGGTCGGCGAGCGCGGATTGAAGCTGTCCGGGGGCGAAAAACAGCGTGTCTCGATAGCGCGCACCATACTGAAAGGTCCGCCTATCCTGATACTGGACGAAGCCACCTCGGCACTCGATACCATGACCGAGCAGGACATCCAGACCGCACTCAAACTGGTGTCGAAAGACCGCACCACGCTGGTCATTGCCCACCGACTGTCAACCGTGGTTGACGCCGACCAGATTATTGTACTGGGTGAAGGCAGCATTGTGGAACGCGGCACTCATAATGAGTTGCTCGAGCACGACGGTGTCTATTCATCCATGTGGAACCGCCAGCGCGAGGCCGATGAGGCCTTGCGCAAGCTGGCAGAGAACTACGAAGCCCGCGGCCTGACGGCTGAAGAACTGGCTCTCAGTCTGAAAGCTGACAGCTAGCTCGGTTCAGCTTGAGCCAGCGACGGCAACCGCGCGCCCAATATTCATTGTCGCATGTCCTGATCTGTAAAATCCTATATACTTTTGCCAGACATGCTATAGGTGCCAGCCAAATCATTTTTTCACTGCCGGAGACATTTGCCAGCAATGTTGAGTTCAATCTTTTCGATATTCGTGCCTGTTCACCGTGAAGGCTATCGCTTCATCGCGATTTTCGCGGCCATCACGCTGGTGCTGTTCTGGCTGTTGCCGGATTTCTTCGGCTGGATCGGTGTTATCGCAACTGTTTGGTGCGCCTATTTCTATCGTGATCCCGAGCGTGTCACGCCGCAGGACCCAAACCTGGTCATATCACCGGCAGATGGTCGCATATCGGCCATTGAGCAGGTTGTCATTCCGCCGGAACTGGCGCTTGACGGCGACAGGCTGACCCGGATTTCGGTGTTCATGAATGTTTTCGATGTGCACGTGAACCGGTCTCCGGTTGATGGTGAAGTGCTGCAGATGAGTTATGTGCCGGGAAAATTCATAAATGCCGAACTGGACAAGGCGAGCGAGCACAATGAACGCCAGGCCCTGACGCTGGAAATGCCGGACAAACGTCGCATTGGCGTGGTACAGATTGCCGGGTTGGTGGCGCGCCGCATCGTCGGGTTTTCCAAGCAGGGTGATCGCCTGCAGACAGGCGAGCGGTTCGGGCTTATTCGCTTCGGGTCTCGTGTCGATGTCTATCTGCCTGAAGCAACTGCCGTGCGGGTCTGTGTTGGCCAGCGTGCCATTGCAGGCGAGACGGTGCTTGCCGATATGTCGGGTTCAAGGCCGGCACCAACCGGTCGCAAGGCCTGACGAACTCACGTCATACAGGGCAAACCGGATATGATGAACAAGGACGAACAACCACCTTACACAGGCGAACAGCGCCTGCGGCAGATACCGGTGCGGTATCTGGTACCCAACATTGTTACCCTGCTGGCGCTGTGTTCAGGCGTTACAGCCATTCGCCTCGGCATTGAAGGCCGCTTTGAACTGGCGGTGGCCTGCGTCATTCTGGCGACCGTTCTGGACGCACTGGACGGGCGCATCGCGCGGGCGCTGAAAGGCTCATCGAAATTTGGCGCCGAACTGGATTCCCTCGCCGACTTTGTGAATTTTGGCGTGGCACCGGGCCTGCTGATCTACATGTGGTCGCTGAGTGCATTGAAAAACCTGGGCTGGATCGTGGCCCTGGCACTTGCCATGTGCTGTGCGTTACGTCTGGCTCGCTTCAATGTGGCACTTGAGGACCCGGACCGCCCGGCCTGGAAGATAAACTATTTCACCGGTGTCAATGCTCCCGCTGGTGCCTTGCTGGCCATGTTGCCGATGTATATGGGGTTCCTGGACCTGCTGCCGCCGGGCAATGAGATATCGCATTTTGTACTGGTCTATATTGCCGTGATTGCCTTTTCCATGGTGTCGCGTGTGCCAACTTTTTCCGGCAAGGGTGTGGGCAGGGTCAGCCGGGAGTGGGTGTTGCCGATCCTTGCCGCGGTGACCATCCTTGCAGCACTTCTGGTGACCTATACCTGGGAAGTGGTGACATTCGTCGCGTTTACGTACATCGCCGCCATTCCTGTCTCCGTCGTGACCTATATGCGCCAGAAAAGTGCTTGGGAAAAACGCATTGCGAATGGCGAGGTAGAGGCGACTAGTGAAAATGATCCTGTGGGCCTTGATACGGCGGACACATTGGTTGGCGAAAAAGAAAAATGACAATTGTCGTGCATCACAACCCCGCGTGCGGCACATCGCGCAAAACCATTGAGCTTGTCAGGGCTGCCGGTGAAGAACCTGTGATCATCGAGTATCTCAAGGAAGGCTGGACCAGGCCCCAGTTGCTGGCATTGTTTGCCGCCGCCGGCCTGACGCCGCGCGCAGCACTGCGGATATCAAAGTCACCGGCAGAAGACCTTGGCCTGACCGATCCGGAGGTGGATGACGAGACGATCCTCGCGGCCATGCTGGTACATCCAGTGCTGGTCAATCGCCCGATCGTCGTGAGCCCGAAGGGCGTGCGCCTGTGCCGTCCGTCAGAGTTGGTTCTGGAACTTCTGGACGGTGAAGTTGTGCACAGTCAGGCCCGATCCGAGTAGAGTATGATGCCGGAACCCAGCGAAACACCCCCTTGTATCCTGTTGTTGTACGGGGCACTGCGCGAACGTTCGTCTTCCGGATTCACGGCTCTCGAGATGGAACGACTGTTGAAGTAGCATGGTTGCGAGACGCGGGTGTATGAGCCGGGCGGATTGCCCTTGCCGGATGCCAGGGTTGCCGGGTTGCGTGCACTGGCGTTTTGGTCGGAAGACATGGTGTGGGTATCGCTGGAACTTCATGGAGCGAGGAAGGGCATCATGAAATCGCAGATCGACTGGGTGCCCTTGTCTATTGCCGGCGTGCGCCCGAGCCAGGGAACAACACTTGCGTTCATGCAGGTGTCCGGCGGCTCGCAAAGCTTCACTGCACTTGATCATATGCGGGTTCTGGGTCGCTGGATGCGCAGTATCACAATCCCCAACCAGTCGTCGGTGCCGCGCGCATTCATGGAATTCGGCGATGATGATCGCATCAGGCCATCGCCATTTTACAATCGCATTGTGGATGTTGCCGAACCACTGGTGAAGTTCACTTATCTCACACGCGATGGCTCCGATCATCTGGTGAACCGGCACTCTGAGCGCGTTGAGAGTGCTGAAGACGTTGCCACGCGCGTCAACCAGCGCTCGATCTAGAGCATGCTTCACTTAGATAGAAGCGTTTGATGGAATTAAATCAGTTCATTCGGCTAGGCGCAAAGCGAAGCGCGATGTGGTGCATCGGGCAAGCTTTGCAACAACGCCGATGGGCTGATTCGGTCCACGAGATCAGGATGATTTTTGGTTGTTTCAACCAAAAATCATAAACCTGATCGCCCTCAAAGTGGCAGAGCAACTTTATGGGTTCGATTGAGCCCATGTTGCTCTGCAGGCCGGTTTACTGCGCCCGCTGGACTGCGTTACGGCTCCCTTTTGGTCAACCAGACCACGGCGCGAACCGTGCCTTGCCAGCAAACGCAGAAAACCGGTCAAACGTTTCCATCTAAGTGAAGCATGCTCTAGCCCCCACAATCTGACTTGACGAACGCGCCAGTGCAGGCCGAAAATGGGCGCCATGCGCAATCTCCATTCCAGTCTCTATACTGATCCTGCGGTGTTCACCCGGGAAAAGCAGTTCATCTTCCATGTGGACTGGCAAATGATCGGCCCGGCCTCTCGCTTGTCTGAAGCAGGCGACTATGTCGCTACAGAGATTGCCGGTGCGAAAATTGTTGCTGTTTGCGGTAAGGACGGCGTGCTGCGCGCATTCCGCAATGTGTGCCGCCATCGCGGTGCCCGCCTGTTTGAAGAAGGCGAAGGTCGCTGCAACATGATCCGCTGCCAATATCACAACTGGGTGTATGACCTTGATGGGTTGCTCCGGCAGGCACCCTGGTTTGGCGAAGACGCAGACTTTGACATGGGTGACTGGCCGCTGGAGCCAATCAGCATCGCGCGCTGGCGTGGATTGGTGTTTGTCGCCATTGCCCCGTCTATGCCGCTGGAAAAACAATTGGGGGCAACAGTGCCTGAATTGGCCGACGAACCCATTGAAGAATTCCGAGCGGTGGGTGAACATCGCATGGTGTTCGACGCAAACTGGAAAATCTATACCGACAACTTTGTTGAGGGTTATCATATTCCCGGCATCCATCCGGGTTTCTTCCAGGCTATCGATTTTGAGCACTTTGAGACAACTGCCCACGACAATCTGATCCGCATGACTGCACCACCACGCGAGGGTCTGTTTTACAAGGGAAAATGGTTGTGGATGTGGCCCAACTGGACATTGTCGCTGTTTGAAGGTGGCATGAATACGTCGCGCATAAATCCGGTTAGCGAGGGCCGCACAGAACTGGTCTATCACTTCTACTTTGCCGACACCTCAGATGCGACTCGCGCCCATCGAGAAGATACTATTGCCCGCAATCTGGCGGTCGTGGAAGAGGACTTCGGCATCTGCATTGAAACCCACAAGAATTATGCCTCGGGCGGCTACCGGCCGGGCCCGCTTTCCCCTCGCCATGAGCAGGGCGTCGCTTGGTTTCAAAACCGGGTCAGCGAGATGCTCGCAAGCTGAGATTTGGCCTGCCTTGCAGTCGGAATTGGGCAACTGCCGCGACACGGGTTCAAATCAACCTCTAGACCTTTTCCGGAGCATCCACCGATCATCTGAACTGTTGTGACCGGATACGGGTATCCGATTTCCGTGATGCTGGCGAACGGTAGAGCGCTGGTTTCAGATTTCGATTCATTCAGTTTCGTGCGCTCTGGTCCAAAACCTTGCCAATCACTCCGCTGCCTGCGGAAAGGCTTCAGGAACATCACCGGCAGGTTTGCGGCTTTTCCCGGCTTTGGCCTGAATCACCGCTGGTGTTCCGTCATCCCGCGTGCGCGAGAATTTTTGGCGCAAGCGCTGCCAGCTTTCCTTCCACACCGTTGGCGCCGACAGCATCACCGGTGCGAATACCAGGGTCAGGACGGTTGAAAAGGCAAGCCCGAACACCATCGCAGTGGACATGTGTACCCACCAGGAAGACGTCATCGACCCGATTGTCACTGTACGGTCGATGAAGTTCACGTTGAGCTGGAACATCAACGGCAACAGCCCGAGAATCGTGGTGACGGTTGTCAGCAGAATTGGCCGGATGCGCTGCGCCGCTGCGCGCAATGTCGCGTCTATCGAAGACATGCCACGCTTGAGCAGGCTTTGATAGGTGTCAATCAGCACAATGGCATTGTTCACCACCACACCGGCCAGTGCGACCAGTCCGGTCCCTGTCATGATGATCGAGAAATAGTGCCGCATTACCAGCATGCCGAGGATCACGCCGACCGCTGACATGATCACGGTGAGCAGCGTGAGCGCGGTGTGGTAGAACGAGTTGAACTGCACCACGAGGATCATGAACATCATGAACAGGGAGCCCAGCAGGGCCTTCTGCAGGAACTCTGCAGACTTCTGCTGATCCTCGTCAGCACCCCGGAATTTGAAGCTCACGCCGCTTTTCCAGGTCTGTTGCTTCAGCCACTTGTCCAGTTGGCCGATCTTGTCATTGGCCAGTACGCCCGGCCCGGCATTGGCCTTGACGAACAGGGACGGTTTCGAATTGAAACGATACAGCGTGTTGACCTGCTGCTTGATTTCCCGGGTTACGAAGTTGGACAGCGGTTGCTGTCCGGACGGTGTCT
>SWCD01005754.1_pt1 | contig 10016 bp, 7 predicted proteins | sample 4693011 | NCBI WGS metagenome assembly SWCD01 (sample SAMN10267278, study PRJNA491770) | bioreactor metagenome | isolation source: DHS bioreactor inoculated with marine | place: Japan: Omine Ridge, Nankai Trough | reverse complement strand
GACGGTCTATGACAATATCAAAAAGACGCTGGCCTTCATTTTGCCCACCAACGGCGCTCAGGCTGGTATCATCATTGCTTCGGTCATGATGGGCATTCCTTTGCCCATAACGCCGATTCAGATTTTATGGATCAATATGGTTACGGCTGTAACCCTTGGCCTTTCCCTGGCATTTGAGCCACCGGAAGGCGATGTGATGCGCAGGCCTCCCAGGTCTCCTGACGAACCGCTTTTAACCCAGCTTGTTGCCTGGCGGATTGTTTTTATTTCGGCAATTATGGTGATCGGCACCTTGGGGCTCTTCCTGTGGGATCGCTTCCATGGCGAGACGCTGGAGATGGCCCGGACAACAGCAGTGAACACGTTGATATTTTTCCAGATTTTCTATCTCTTTAACACGCGATATCTGACTACTTCAGTGCTTTCCGTCAAGGGCTTGTTTGGTAATCGTGCCGTTTTATGGGCCGCTTTTTCCATTACAATACTCCAGGTTCTTTTTACATACCTGCCGCTTTTTCAAAATATTTTCGGTACGGCAGCCATACCAATGGGGGATTGGCTCCGCCTCCTTCCCTTTACCATACTGATATTTGTCTTGGTCGAGGTGGAGAAGGTTATATTGCGAAAAATTGAGGAGCGACGCAGAAAGGGGGCCTGATCAACTAAATTTCGGCAGGTCGTCATCACTGCTTGGTCTTGGTGGGTAAGCACGACATAAAAAAGAGATTGACCGAGCCCGGCCTTTCAACCGTTTTGCTTCTGCAAGCCAATTTTTACCTTGAGTCATAACTAATTCTAGGAATATTGTCAGACACATTGAGTTGTCAGGCTATCCCTGCTATAATGGTGTACATGGGGGCAGTTTGGTACAAAAAAAGTGTTACGTTTTAGAGTGTTATGAAAAGTTTATTTTTAGCAACGGCCGAGGAAATTAGCGCGGAAATTGATCGGCTGATTAAAAAACAGGTAGGCTTGTTTTGTCTCTTTGAGAATAAGAAAACAAAAGAACTATTTGTAAAAGGAAAGGCACAGGCCGAAAACGGGCCACTTCTAGTGGTTGATAATCAAACCGGAACCGACTGCGCCTCAAAGAGTTACCTTTTCTTCTATCAGCTTCCTGGTGAAGCTTTGCGCCTGCGCAAAGGCTGCCCAGGAAAGCGCGTCGGCACTCTTGTCGGCCTCCAATATCCCACTGAAATTTATGAGATTCAACGCAGGAAATTTCCTCGGGTCCCTGCAACTTCTGACTCGACAGTGACTTTTTGTGTGCGCAATAAACAGAAATTTCATATCGGCAGGGTTGACAATGTCTGTATGGAAGGTGTCAAAATTAGTGGGGATTTTCCTGTTGCTATCTCAGAAGGCGAGACGCTGACTCCTTTGACCTTAAGGCTCTTGCTTAAGCACGCCAAGGATGTGGAAACCGAAGTGCATATCCCCGAGGGACGGGTGGTGAGGGTGTCCGGCACTGATGGGTTTACGAACGAAGTCGCCATCCATTTTGCCCTGCCTGAAAAAGAGCAGCTTTATCTTGCCAACTATGTCGAGATCAGGGCCTTGGAAGAATCCTATGCAGCCTAAATGGTGCGGTCCTCAAAACGGTTAGTTATACTTACAGCGTTTCTTCTGACTATTAGTCGCCATCATCTTCTCGATGATCTGGATCTTTAAGAAAGTCGATCATAAACTGGCAGCCAAAGACCATGGCTGCCACAAAAAGAAAAACCAGCAGCCAGTCAAGCAGGCCGCTGGTATGTCGAAGTATCCACTCTGCCATGTCACTCAGCGAATGGCCTTGCCCACGGTAATCTCATATTTTTTGAGCTGTTTCCATAATGTTACCCTGCTGATCCCTAAGATGCGGGCTGCTTCTGATTTATTGCCACCGGTCTGTTTGAGGGTGTCGAGCAGGAGCTGACGCCGGTCACTGCCGGGATCGCTTCTAAAGGCGCCGGAGCTGGCTGGCCTGGCATCTGCACTGGTGAAGTGAAGAGGGAGGTGGTCCGGGGTGATGGTGCCGCCTGGGCAGATAACAAAGGCGTATTCAATAACATTGATAAGCTCCCTGATATTACCGGGCCACGGATAGGTGACGAGGAGATCCAGGGCAGATTTATGGATAGCTGTAATATCTTTGCCGGTTTTCATGCGGGCCCGATCAAGAAAGGCCTCAATAAGCATGGGTACGTCTTCTTGGCGTTTGCGTAAAGGAGGAAGGATGATGGGAATGACGCCGATGCGGTAATAGAGGTCATCCCGGAATTTTTCTTCGCTCATCAGCTTGCCGAGGTCCTTGTTGGTGGCGGCAATAATCCGAACATCAATGGCAATGGGTTGATGGTCGCCGACCCTTTCTATTTCATGCTCTTGAAGTACCCTGAGTAATTTAGTCTGGGTGGCCAGGGGAAGATCACCGATCTCGTCAAGGAAGATGACACCGTTGTTGGCTGCTTCAAAACGACCTACTCTGGTACGATCTGCGCCTGTGAAGGCCCCTTTGATATGTCCAAAAAGTTCGCTCTCCAGGAGATTCTCATTAAGGGCCGCACAATTGACCTTGATAAGAGGAGAATCCTTTCTCTTGCTTAATGTATGAATGGCGCTTGCCACCAGCTCTTTGCCTGTCCCGCTTTCGCCGTAAATCACCACCGGCGCATCAGACTGGGCTGCGCTTTTGATAAGCTCAAAAACTTGAGTCATGGCCGGACTTTTGCCGATAATGCCGTGAAAGCCATCATCTTTGGCAATGTGATTGCGTAGGTCGGTAATGACCTTCTCCTGGGTGACAAGGGCTGTGAGGTCGGTGAGGTTTTCAACACCAGCCACTACCTGGCCGTTTGAATCAGTGAGAACCGTGGCATTTTTCAAAACGCTCACCCGGCTGCCGTCCTTACGCTTGAAGGTGCATTTAAGGTTGCGGACATCACCTTTTCTAAACAGGGCACAATGTTTATTGCCCTTTTTACGGCGCTGGTCAGCGCAGCTATCACATTCAAGATAGTCACAGCGTTTGCCAACCAGCTCGGCACGGGTATAAAGTAGGAGTTCTTCCATGGCCGCATTAACAAAGAGGATTTTCCCGGTGGGGTCAACAAGCATCAACCCTTCTGTCATCTTGTCAATGACATCTTTCCAGTTGTTGCAGAAATAGTCTTCGAAAACAGTATGTTGTGGCATGGAGTTCTCCAGTTTCTTGTTGGGTGAATCGCAAAAAAGTAGTTGCAATTTAAAACAAATGTTAACAAAATGCTAACGTTAATTTGGTGTTAACACTTGCTGCCGATTTGTTAAGCAATAGTGTTAACTTTTGCCCTGTCAGAAAAGTGAAATGACGGAACAACAGGAGCTTGTCTCTATGGCACATTCTTTGCCTTATAAGATGTGTTGCTGGCGGTAGGAGTCCTTTCTGTTGGTGAAGGGCAAATTGTTAGCCTTCCATTTCCACCAAGTTTTGATGATGGAAATGGGATTTTTAAAACTACTTATGCTGTGCCAGCCGGCGTAAGAAAATGTATTACTTACTTTGGGAGAGAAGTATGAAAAAGTTTATGATCGTACCCACGGCAGCTTTGGCCCTTCTGGCCGGAGCATCCATGGTATCTGCCAATGACCATCATGAAATCACAGGGCCCTTTGCCACTCCTATGGATGTGACAAAGAAATGTCTCGAGTGTCATGAGGATGCCTCCAAGCATGTGATGGCAACCAGTCATTGGACCTGGGAAAGCGAGCAGGTTGTCAATGGTAAGAAGGTTATGCGTGGTAAGAAAAATGCCATGAACAACTTCTGTATTTCCATTAATGGCAACTGGCCCCGTTGTACCAGCTGTCATGTCAGTTACGGCTGGAAGGATGCCAGCTTTGATTTTACTGATGAGTCACGGGTTGACTGTCTTGTTTGCCATGACACCACTGGCACCTATAAGAAGCCCGGTGCCGGAGCTGGTATGCCTGCCGGTTACACCGGAAAAGCCAGTATGGACAAGAAGCCTGTTGATCTTGTTAAAGTTGCCCAGAATGTCGGCAAGCCGGAGCGTGATGATTGTCTGCGCTGCCACGCCAACGGCGGTGGTGGCAACAACGTTAAGCATGGTGATATTGACCAGTCTCTGATCAATCCCACCAAGGCAGTTGATTTCCATATGGGCACCGACAGCCTCAACTTTGCCTGTCAGGAATGTCATACCACTAGCGATCACAAGATCGCCGGTAACTCCCTGATCGTTTCTCCGGGCGGTAATACCCCCGTGACCTGTGAAGGTTGTCATGACGCTACTCCGCATGGCGAGTCTATTCTTAACAACCATGCTAAGTCTGTTGCCTGTCAGACCTGCCATATTCCTGCTTTTGCCAAGGTGCATGGCACCAAGATGAGCTGGGACTGGTCAGAGGCCAAGAAAATGCCTAAGGAGAAGCGGGTTGAGAAGGACGCCCATGGCCATAAGGTCTACATCTTCAAGAAGGGCCGTTTCACCTACGAGGATAACGTAACACCTGAGTATCGCTGGTACAACGGTTCTGCTGGTGGCTATACTCTGGGCGAGAAGATCAACCCCAAAAAAGTGACCAAGCTTAACTACCCCTTGGGTAACAAGAAGGATAAGAAAGCCAAGATCATGCCCTTCAAAGTTCATGAGGGTAACCAGATCTATGACAAGAAAAACAAGTACCTCGTTACCCCCAAGGTCTTTGGCTTCAAGGGTGACAAAGAGGCGTTCTGGACCACCTTTGACTGGGTGAAGGCTGCCACTGCCGGTATGAAGGCCACTGGTCTTGAGTTCTCCGGTGAGTATGATTTTGCTCCCACCGAGACCTACTGGCCCATTAACCATATGGTTAATAGCAAAGAAGGTTCGCTGCAATGTCTTGACTGCCATGGCGACAAAGGCCGTCTTGACTGGAAAGCTCTTGGCTACAAGGGTGATCCAATGGTGAAAAGAGGAGCAGCTCGTTTCTAAGAGCTTCTTTTTACCCTTCCTGCTTAGGCAGGGATGAGTACCCATGAAACAAAAAAGCCAGGGCATTTTGCCCTGGCTTTTTTGTTGGTATTTTGTATGGTGGTGCTGGGTTTTATGTGGAAGAATAAGTTTTTACCCAGTGCTGGGAAACAGGAGATAGGAAGGAAAAATGTCTGAAAATATTGAAGATTTGACCATTGACTATGAGGAAGATGGTGTCCTGATTTGGAAAGAAATTGACAAAGTTGTCCTTTCTAAAGGGGCTTGGAGCACCATTATTTTTCGCTACCAGCAATGGGACAAGAAGAAAAATGAGTATGGACCGGACCGGTACACCATTAGACGCTATCAGAAAAGGGATGGTGAATATCAGAAGAAGTCACATTTCAACATCTCCAGCCCTGACCAGGCCAAGAAGATTGTCGATGCCCTGCAAGGTTGGCTGTAGAAAATTGACAATTTGAGATAATGTGGGAGGTCAGGGCAGCCTGTCCTTCGCCTGTTTTCTTAATTCTTAATGAATTTTTTCACTCTGCCGCTGCCCTGCCAGCCGGCATCGCGTATTTCCCTGGTCAGCTCAGCTGTTACTTCCCACTTGTTTAAGGGGCTGATCAGGTAGAGGCCGTCGACAAAATCCGACACATCTCCCATGAGCTGTCTTGTGTAGTCCAGGGCGCATTTTCGTTGGTCTTCAACCTTCTCATACTGCCAAAGTTTTTTACGTAAGCTCTCCGGGATGGAGATGCCGGGTACTTCATTATGAAGGAAATCGGCATTGCGCGCTGAAATAAGGGGAAAGATGCCAGGAAGAATAAGCAGGTCAAGATGATTGACAGCCTCCATCATCTGCTCTATCTCACCGGAATCAAAGATGGGTTGAGTCATAACGAACTTCATTCCCAGCTCGGTCTTGCGTTCCAGCCGTCTGATCTGCACTTCAGGGCGGGATGGCCTAAATGAAAAGGCGCCGCCAATTGAGAAGTTAGTCTCTGTTTTCATGGCCTTCCCGGCCAGGTTGTGCCCCTGATTGAAGTGATCAATCATCCGGATTAGACCAAAAGATTTGACATCAAAAACGCCGCTTGTACCAGGCTGGTCACTTGAGGTGGCCGGATCACCGGTGATTGCCAAGATGCCGCTAATCCCTAAAAGGTGGGCCCCCATAATCTGTGATTGCAGGCCAAGGATATTGCGGTCCCGGCAGGTCAGGTGGATGATGGTTTGGATATCCAGCTTCTCATGGATGAGATGGGCCAGAGAAAGATTGTCAGCTCTGAGGATGGCCAGGGGGTTCTCTCCTAAAGAAATAGCATTGGCGCCACTTTCTTTAAGCTGGCGGGCACCCTCGATAACACCTTCAACCGCAAGATGGGTTGGCGGATCTAACTCAACGATGACTGGCAGCTGATCTGCGGGTAGGTTCTCAAGGAGGTTGCCGTTAATGTGGCTGGCCTTTTTCTCCTCACTTTTCTGGCTGCTATCACCCTGGATATCTGCCGAACGTACAAGGGGCCGGCGTTTAATTTTCAAATGCTGCTGGAATTCATGGATATGCGATGGCGTGGTGCCGCAACAGCCGCCCACCAAACGTGCTCCTAGTTTTATCATCTCAGCCAGGGCCTTGACCATGTAGGCTGGTTCAGCAGGGTAGACCATGCGGTGGCCGACAATTTCCGGGAAACCGGCATTTGGAAAAGCAGAAAGCGGCACTTGATCACGTAGGGGGGAGAGATGCTCTATGGCAGTGAGCAGCGATGAAACTCCTCGGCCGCAATTACCACCCACCACATTAGCCCCTGCTGCTAGGGCTGTTTCTCCACAGGCCAGGGCATCAACCCCAGCAGCGGTTTTGCCGCCGGAAGGATAAGCCATTTGAGCAACGATGGCTGCGTCAGTCAAAGAGCGGGCCGTTTTAATGGCCAACACAAGTTCATCTAAATGGGTAAAGGTTTCAAAGAGAAGCAGGTCAACACCACCCTCAAGCAGTACCTCAATTTGTTCGCGAAAGATTTGTTCTAAACCCTCCTCATCGGCATCACCGGTGGAAAGGGGAAAATCCATACCAGACGGACCTATGGAACCTGCCACATACACATCCTGACCAGCAGCTCTTTTCGCCAGCTGAACTCCGGCCAGATTGATATCACGAATTTTGCTGTCTAAACCTGACTCTTGAAGCTTAAAGCGGTTGGCACCAAAAGTGTTGGTTTCAATAAGCTGGCTTCCTGCTCGAATATACTCCTCATGGATGGAATAGATAAGGTCAGGTTCACTGAGGTTAAGACGTTCAGTGTCTTTGCCAAGTTCAAGTCCTTTACTGTAGAGATAGGTGCCAATGGCGCCATCGCCAAGAAGAACTTTGTCGCGAAGATAATCGGTGAAGTTGGGTTTCATGTCTTTTAGCTGGGTGTGCGGGTGGTGGTTGGTTCGTTTTCAGGCACCATACCATCTCTCTGCGTAACCGCAAAGAATGAAGAATAAGGAAGGTAAGGATTAGCGGCGGTCAGGTACGGTGATGGTGATGGCGTTACGGGAAGCAGGGTTGTTTTTTGAGTCCTGTTGGCGCTTGTCTGATCCAGGTGTGGTGATTGTAATACCGGTGCGAGGTTTTGTTGGCTTGGGCGGCGTAACTTTTTTCTTGGTGGAGATCGGAGTGATGGTTTTTGGGGTAATGGCTTTTTTATGCTGGGCGCTGATCGCAGTTTGCTCCTCAATTATAACCTCGTGCTTTGGCTCATCTCCTTTTAAAAAGAAAAAAAGAATGACAACAACACACAGCACAGCCAGGGTTATGGAGATGGGCAAGGAATGCTGTTTGAATCTGTCGAGGAGGATCTGCTTTTGCGAGCCTTCTGAGCCAGGCTCATAAAGAGTTGCCTCTTGCCTTCCACCTGGTGTGTCGCTCATGGCAAGGGTGACAAGGGTGTTGTCCACCTTCTTGAACGCCTTTTCAAGAGCATTCAAGAAATCAGAACCGTTTTGGAAGCGGTCATCCGGGTTCTTGGCAAGGCAGGTTTGAACCAGATTGTCTAAAGGGGTGGGGAGGCGGCTATCGAGCTCTGAAGGTAGGGCTGGCATGATATTAACCACCTGGTGCATGATCGTTGTCATGGTGGATCCGGCAAACGGTTTACGCCCGGTGAGAAGCTGGTAGAGGAGTATTCCGGCTGAAAAGAGGTCGCTGCGCTGGTCGATCTTTTCACCGCTGAAAAGTTCCGGGGCCATGTACGATGGTGTGCCCATGACACTGCCAGCCATGGTTAGGCTTGAAGATTCCAGCCGGGCAATACCAAAGTCCATGATTTTCAGGGTACCATCCGGGGCAAAGATCAGATTGTCCGGCTTTATGTCTCTATGTACTATCCCGCTCTTATGGGCAAACTGAAGGCCTGTGATAAGTTGCTTGATGATGTCGGCAACCTCAGCCAAGGTAAAAGAGTGTTCGTCTTTTAAGATCTCTTTGAGGCTTTTGCCTTCGACGTACTCCATGGCGATAAAGGCGGCATCTTCTTCTTCGCCATACTCATAAACAGTGACAATATTTGGATGGATGAGGCGGCCTGCGGCCTGGGCTTCTTGTCGGAAGCGGTCAAGCGCCTCGGATAACTCGTCATCATCAAAGGCAGCTTTACGGACAACTTTAATGGCAACGGTTCTCTCAATGAGAGGGTCAAGACCTTTGTAGACAACCCCCATGGCCCCACGACCGAGAACGCCAAGAATTATGTATTTGCCTATGGTTTTGGGGAAATTTTTTTCTGCCATTTGTGATCATTGGTTGGAGTAAAACCCATGATAAAAAAGATGCCTAACTAAGTGTAGCATAGAGAGATGCAGGGCGCGAGTGTGTCGTTTTAGTAATCCGTTTAATGACCAAGATCAGACAAATTTTTTAGATCTGACCCGCTGGGGTATTGAAAAACTCGCAGGCCGAATTCGGGAATAATTGCCAGAAGATGGTCAAAAATATCGGCCTGAATTTTTTCATAATTGGCCCAGACTTTGTCTCGTGAAAAGACATAAATTTCCAAGGGAAGGCCTTGCGATGTAGGAGCCAAATGACGAACCAGAAAGGTGAGATCTGTGTTGATGTTTTCATTAGCCTGTAAATAGGCCTCCACATAAGCCCGGAAGATGCCCAAGTTTGTCTGGCGCCGGGAATTATGGATATCATCATCCTGTATTTGGGTATTATAATAAGCAATCTCTTCTTCTTTCGCAGTCAGGTACTCTTTGAGAATATGGAATTTCCGGAGGTGGTCAAGCATCTCCGGGCTGCAAAAGGTGACGCTGTTCATATCAATATAAAGACACCGTTTTATGCGTCTGCCGCCGGACTCTGCCATGCCCCGCCAATTTTGGAAGGAGTCCTCCATAAAGGCATAGGTGGGGATGGAGGTATACGTTTTATCCCAATTTCTGACCCGGACTGTGTGCAGGGTGATATCTTCCACATCACCGTCTGCACCGAATTTATCCATGGTAATCCAGTCTCCCACCTGCATCATATTATTACTGGTGAGCTGCAGATTGGCGACAAAACCAAGGAGCGAGGTGCGGAAGATGAGGAGCAGGACAGCGGTAAGACCACCAAGAATGCTCAGAACCCCCCATGGTGACTTATCGGCAATGACAGCAATGATAAATATGCCTGCCAAAACATAGATAATGATCTGCAAGGCATCTAAATAGCTGCGAATAGGCCTGTTTTTAGAGCGCTCAGAAGCGGCATAAATGGTTTGAGTAGCTTGGAGAAGAGTATTGAGAACACCGACGGTAATTATGACCAGGCTGGCAATAATGAGGCGTTTTATTAATGGTAAGAGGGCCGGATGGCTTGCAAAAAGAAAATCCGCAGCACTATAGCAACCCAGCAATGGCACTAAAAAACCTAAACGCTTGAAAAAACCGGCATGGGCGAGGGCGTCATCCCAGTGAAGACTTGTCCGAAAAACAAGTTTTTCAAGCCATGGGGCTAAAAAACGACGTGCAATCCAGGAAAGGAGCGTGCCAAGAAGAACGAGAACGACAAGGGCAACAGTGAAACTAATAGCTTCG
>SWCD01021536.1_pt1 | contig 10017 bp, 8 predicted proteins | sample 4693011 | NCBI WGS metagenome assembly SWCD01 (sample SAMN10267278, study PRJNA491770) | bioreactor metagenome | isolation source: DHS bioreactor inoculated with marine | place: Japan: Omine Ridge, Nankai Trough | reverse complement strand
TAAATCCTGCCGCAGCAAGCCTTACTTGTTCATATAGTTCAGCATAGGTGACTTCGCGCCTTACCGTATCTTCACCCCAGAATATCATGGCCAGATGATCATCGCTCCGGCTTAACAGGTTTTCGGCAAAATTCATTCGTGCCCCTTTGAACCATTTGGCGCCAGGCATTTTTTTTGGATTGTCTACAACCTGCTCATACGTTTGTGAATGCTTGATGCTACAATAATCCCATATTTCTGCCCAGAACTCGGGAATATTTTCTACGCTCCATTTGTGGATGGTATGATATTCATTGTTAGGTAAATTGTACTTATTAGCGATCATGGAAAGAAACCCGTACATATTCGAGTTTTTTTTATAATCTTCCGTTGGTTTCCATAGTTGTTGATGACTCATAATGATTCAGTTTTTCAAGTGAGAAGAATGCTTTTAGCAGCCAATTTGCCTGGAAATAACCAGCCGCTGAATTTCGGAAGTACCTTCACCTATCTGCAACAATCGCTGATCGCGATAAAAACGTTCCACATCGTAATCTTTCATCAGCCCGTATCCACCATGTAGCTGAACTGCTTCGTCGGCTACTTCCCTGGCAATTTCTGAGCAATATAATTTCGACATAGCTGCTTCTTTTGTATAGGGTTTGCCTTCATCCTTAAGCCAGCAGGCTTTGTAAAGCAGGTTGCGTGCCAGTTCAATTTTTGTTGCCATATCGGCCAGCTTAAAGGCATTGACCTGGAATTTTGAGATGGGTTTACCGAATTGTTTTCGCTCATTGGCATAAGCCAGGGCCATTTCAAAGGCGCCCTGTGCAAGCCCGAGTCCCATAGCGGCAATTGAAAGTCGGCCGCCATCAAGAGTCGATAGCATGATCTTGGAACCTTTGCCGACTTCACCAAGCAGGTTCTCTTTTGGCACACGACAATCGTCAAAATACAATTCAGAGGTGTCTGAGGCCCGCCACATCATCTTGCCATGCATGGTTTTGGCCGTGAATCCGGTAGTGCCTTTTTCAACGAGGATGGTCGTGAATTCTTTCTTGCCATTTTTCGCATCAGAAACAGCCTGTACCGTGCATCCTTTCGAGATGACAGATGAACCGTTCGTGATGAAGATTTTAGAGCCGTTGATCACCCACTCATCCCCATCTAATACGGCTGTGGTTTTTGAACCACGTGAATCGGAACCTGCACCGGGCTCGGTCAGTCCGAAGCTCCACAAGGCTTCGCCGGTGCAAAGTTGCGGCAGGTATTTCAATTTCTGTTCTTCTGTTCCATAACCAAAGAGCGGATAAATACCCAGTGAATTGTGGGCGGCCAGTGTAGCAGCATGCGATCCATCTACACGTGCCATTTCTTCCACAGCAATAATGTAGGACAACGTATCGAGTCCCTGCCCGCCATATTTCTCCGGCAGGTTCATGCCAAACAATCCCATTTCACCAATCCTTTTGGTAAGCTCAATGGAAAATTCACCTTTTTCATCCAGTTCTCTGGCCTGTGGTTTTATTTCACGTTCTGCAAAATCGCGAACCGTATCGCGTATCAGTTGTTGTTCATCACTTAACTCAAAGTTCATGATGTTATGTTTTAATTGTTGATATTTTTAATTGTACAAGTTGTTTATCCGTATCCACCATTTCGCCTTCTTTTACATTCACCTTTTCAATAACGGCATCTGTTCCGGCAACGATATTATTTTCCATTTTCATGGCCTCTACCACCAGTAAAACCGTCCCTCTTTTTACTTTCTGCCCCTCTTTTACATTAATGACCAGTACTTTACCGGGCATCGGGGCGAAAAGATTGTTTCCTCCTTCTCCTGATGTCCCTGACGAAGCTGTTTCGGTGCTGTCCAGTACGTCATTTCTTTTTAGTTTAAAATGGTTGCCCTGTATGGTGATGTAATAAATGCCCTTTGTGTCTGTAGAAATAAAGGCATCATATTTCTTTTTATCCATAAAAAAGCTGACAAAATTTTTTGAGATCTCTATAAGAGAGACATCAAACTTTTTACTTTCAATATTGAACTGATAATCTGTTTTATGCATCGAAATCAAATCCACAGCATTCGTGTTTTCCTTGTCGGAGAAAGAGAAACGGATCAAATTTCGCCAGTAGCCGATTTTTTCCCATGTATTGGCATGTGTATTTAGTTTTGAAACATTTAAAGCGTAAAGACTTGCTGCCAGTAATGGTATTGCTGCGTTGGTGCCCGATTTTGACTTCCTGATGGCATCAAGTAATTCGGTACTGTGTTCATCGCAAAATTTGGTAGAGATATGGTTCTTCTTAAAAGCCTTATGTTGCAATACCTGTGAAAGAAATTCAATATTGGTTTGGATACCGTGGATGATATAATCATTCAATGCATCGACAGATTTATTGATAGCCTCATTTCGGTTCTTGCCCCGTACCACCATCTTACTGATCATCGGGTCGAAAAAGCTGTAAATAGTGGTAGCTTTTTCAATGCCGGTATCCACGCGGATATTTTCTTCTGCAGGCTGGTGATAAAACGTCATGGTGCCGGGTGAGGGCATAAAATTGTTTTCCGGGTCTTCGGCATATATCCGGCATTCGATGGCATGGCCATTTTGAGATAACTGGTCCTGTTTCAGGCGAAGTTTATTTCCTGCTGCTACTGAAATTTGCTCTTCTATGAGATCTACCCCTGTGATCATTTCTGTAACCGGATGCTCCACCTGGATGCGGGTATTCATTTCCAGGAAATAGAAGTTGAGGTTTTTGTCGACCAGAAATTCGATGGTGCCTGCACTGTTATAGCCTGTTTTTTTAGCAATGGCAACTGCGGCCTCGCCCATTTTCTTTCTGATTTCGGGGGTTAAAGTAGGGGAGGGCGATTCTTCGATAATCTTCTGGTAACGACGTTGGATGGTACATTCGCGTTCAAATAAATGCACTACATTTCCAAAATTATCGCCCATTACCTGGAACTCGATATGGCGGGGCTCCTCAATATATTGTTCGATATAGATACTTTCGTCGCCGAAATAATTTTTGGCTTCTCGGCTGGTGGTTTCCAGCACTTGTTTCAGTTCTTTAGGTTCACGGACAATGCGCATGCCTTTACCACCGCCTCCGGCTGCCGCCTTTACCAACATGGGAAGAGGCACCTTGTGGGCATTTTTGAGCAATTGGGCGGGGCTTCCGGTAATGCCTTCGGTCATGGGAATACCCAATTCTTTCACAAATTTCCGGGCTTCAATTTTGTTGCCCATCAATTTGATCGGATTGGTTCCGGGGCCAATGAAAGTGATATTAGCTTTATCACATGCCTCCACAAATTTTGGATTTTCAGCCAGGAAACCATAGCCGGGATGGATGGCATCGCAATGCGCATTGATGGCCACTTCCATGATCTTTTCAATATTCAGGTAGGTTTCGCTCAACTCCTGCTGCCCGATGCAGAATGCCTCATCCGCCTTTTTTACATGCAAAGCTTCTTTGTCAATTTCCGAAAAAACGGCCACGGTTTTAATGCCCATTTCTTTGGCTGTCCGCATGATCCTGACGGCAATTTCACCCCTGTTGGCGATGAGTATTTTTTTAAATTTCTTCATAGAATTATTCATCAGTTATCCAATTCGGTTTTCTTTTTTCTAAAAACGATGCCATGCCTTCCTGGCCTTCCTCTGAAGCCCGCAACCCGGCAATTATTTGGGCGGTATGCTCCAGCATATCATCCGTTTTATGATCCGTAATGGATTGTATCAGTTTTTTTGCAGCACGAACAGCTTTTGGGCCATTGCGTTTTATCTCGGTTAATACCTTGTTCAATGCATTTTCCAGTTCACTTTCAGCAACAGAATCATTTACCAGGTGCCATTTGAGGGCTTCGGCTGTTTTAAATCTTTTCCCGGTGATCATGAGTTCTTTGGCACCAAACTCACCGATCCGTTTGATGACAAATGGTGCGATGGTGGCAGGCGCAATCCCCAGTTTAACTTCGCTGAATGCGAATGTGGTATTTTCCTCCGCCAGCACAATATCACAGGCTGCAAGCAAACCGTTGGCCCCACCAAAAGCTGCACCATGCACCACCGCAATGGTTGGAAACGGACATGCATAAATGCCCTGGAATAAATGGGCCAGCTTCAAACTATCTTCCTTGTTCTCTTTCAATCCGAAAGAGGCGATCTCTTTCATGTAATTCAGATCGGCACCGGCGCAAAATGATTTTCCTTTACCGCGCAGTACAATAGCCCTTGTTTGATCATTATTGAAAGAAGAAAAAGCAGAAGTCAGTTCTTCAATCATCAGGGCATTCATCGCGTTATGTACTTCCGGCCGGTTCAGCCAAATGCTGATGACTTTATCCGTTTCTTCAATTCGTATGGTCTTGAATTTTTCCATGTCATGAATAGCTTACATTCTGAAAACGCCGTATTTCTGTTCGGGGAATTTCTGATTCAGCGAAGCGGCAATGCCCATCGCAAGTATTTTCCTGGTATCAACCGGATCAATGATGCCATCGTCCCACAAGCGGGATGTACTGTAATAAGCTGAACCTTCTTTTTCATACTTGGCCAGTATTTTAGCTCGCAATTCGTCTATTTCCTTTTTGGGAGGCTTCTTACCGGCTAATTTATATTGATCGGCTTTCACTGTCGTTAAAACAGTTGCTGCCTGCTCACCGCCCATTACAGATATTTTTGCATTCGGCCACATAAATAACAACCGCGGATCATAAGCACGGCCTGCCATACCATAATTTCCGGCACCAAAAGAACCACCAAAAACAACCGTGAATTTGGGTACATTGGTATTGGAAACCGCATGCACCATTTTGGCGCCGTCTTTGGCAATGCCGCCTCTTTCAAATTCCTTGCCCACCATAAATCCGGTGATGTTCTGCAGGAAAATAAGCGGAATCTTCCGTGATGTGCATAATTCAATAAAATGGGTCACTTTCAAGGCAGATTCGGAGAACAAAACACCGTAGTTGGCAATAATTCCCACCGGAAATCCCATGATATAAGCAAAACCTGTAACAACTGTAGTAGCGTATTTTGATTTAAATTCTTGGAAACGGCTGCCATCCACCATGCGCATGACCACTTCACGCGGATCAACTATCTTTCTCAAATCAACGGGGGCAATACCATATAACTCCTGAGGATCATATAAGGGTTCCTCTGGTGAAATGATGTCAAGTTCCTGTTTTTCCCTGTGATCTAGGGTTTCAAATATGTTTCTGCAAATCTGTATGGCATGGGTGTCGTTTTCTGCCAGATGATCGGCTACACCCGAAATGGCGGTATGCACTTCCGCGCCACCCAGTTCTTCAGCCGTAACTTCTTCACCCGTAGCTGCTTTTACCAGTGGTGGGCCACCCAGGAAAATAGTACCCTGTCCTCTGATAATGATGGTTTCATCGCTCATGGCCGGCACGTATGCGCCACCTGCTGTGCATGATCCCATCACGATGGCAATCTGCGGAATACCCCGGGCTGACATTTGTGCCTGGTTAAAAAAGAAACGGCCAAAGTGATCCCTGTCGGGGAAAACGGTATCCTGTTCCGGCAGAAAAGCGCCACCTGAATCAACCATATACACGCAAGGAAGATTATTTTGCATGGCAATTTCCTGTGCCCGCAGATGTTTTTTAATGGTAAAACGCATATAGGTGCCGCCTTTCACGGTTGCATCGTTGGCAATGATAACGGTTTCCCTGCCATGTATCACCCCGATACCTGTTACAATTCCGGCTGACGGAAAACCATCATTGTACTGTCCGTAAGCGGCAAGTGATGAGAGTTCCAAAAATGGTGTATTGGGATCAACTAATAAATTGATTCGTTCTCTGGCAAGCAGTTTGCCCCGGTCTTTATGTTTTTTAACGGCACTTTCTGAACCACCTTTGGTGTTCTCTGCCAATCTTTCTTTATACTGATCAATAAGTTTTTGAAATGCCGCTTTATTTGATTTGAATTCATTTGAATTCGTATCGAGTTTTGTTTTTAAGGTGAACAATTTCGGGGTGATTTAGTTAGTAAAAAACTTATCTCAGATAAATTTCTGGAGATATGTATAGTAAGTGAAATTTGGTCAAATATGAGTGTAAAAAGCGATTCTAAATGAAATATTTTTCATAAGAAAGGCTGTGCAAAAATTATTTAATGTGTTCGGTAAAGATAATGATGCTGCAATTTCATTTTTTTATAACTTAGCTTTCCAAATAATTCAGTATAAATTACGCGCATTTTTTAAAGAAAACTAAATCATACATACATGAACTATCCTAAAAAAGTCGTCGTTGGAGATATTACAGTCAGAGACGGATTTCAGCACGAAGAAATTTTTGTACCTACGGCTGCCAAATTGTGGGTGCTTGAAGAGTTGATGCTGGCCGGTTTTAAACATCTGGAAGTGTCGAATTTTGGAAACCCGAAAGGTATGCCGCAATTTAAAGATGCAGATGAACTGTTCAAAGGCATCAGGAAAAGCAAAAGAGTAAAGCACCTGATAGACACGGTGAGTCTTACAGCTGTTACCATTCGCGAACGTGCTATTGAAAGAGCTATTCAAGCCAAAAAAGACGGATACGGTCCAGATAGGATCTTGCTGATGGTTTCTACAAGTGAGTCACACCAAAGAAAAAATTCGGGGCTTTCCCTGGCCGAATACTGGAAAATGGCGGAAGAATACATTCCCAAAGCGCAAGACGCCGGATTAAAAGTAAACGGCACCGTTTCAACCATCTGGGGTTGCCCAATTGAAGGTCCTACAGATATGAAAGATGCGATTGAATTTGCCCAGCGCTGGCTGGATATTGGCGCCAATGATGTGGAGCATGCCGATCATGATGGATCTGCTTCGCCTGACAGGGTGTATAAATATTATTCCATGCTGATGGATAAAATTGCCAATCCTGAGAAACACATTGTACATTTCCATACCACCAGGGGTTGGGGACTTGCCAACGTTCTGGCAGCGTTGCAAGCAGGAATGACCAATTATGAATCGACATTGGGTGCAACTGGTGGCCAGCCAGCGAATTTTGTGAGTGGCGTTCCGGTTTCGGGTACAGGTGCCTATTATTACAAAGACTCCAAAGATGTGGGGCTGGTATCAACTGAAGATATGGTAGTGATGATGGATGAAATGGGCATTGAAACCAACCTGGATATCGACAAAATACTGGAAACCGGAAGAATGCTTGAGCGCATACTGGGCCGCAGGCTTCGCTCGGAAACCATTAACCAGGGAAGAATCCCAAAAGAACTTTCTGGTAGAAACTGGTAACTCTTTTTGCTTTACTTGATACAGTTTTATATCTAATCTTTTAAAAAATGATCAATATTCAGCAGGCGATAAAAAAGCTTGAAGAAGGGAATTTACATTTTGTAAATGACAAATTGGAAAGCCGAAATCTTCATGCCAAAAGGCGTATGGAACTCATTGACGGTCAAGAACCCTGGGCCATTATATTGAGCTGTGCCGATTCAAGGGTAGTGCCTGAGTTGATATTCGATACAGGCATTGGCGACTTATTCGTTATCCGGGTGGCCGGTAATATAGCCAATACATCCACCATTGCGACCATTGAATATGCCGTGGCACACATTCATACACCGGTGATCGTAGTGTTGGGACATGAAAATTGTGGTGCAGTGACTGCGGCCATGGCAGATGCAGATCATGGAGATAACCTTAATCATTTGTTGGCGAATATTGAACCCGCTAAATTGATTGCTCCAGATCAAAGTGTAAATGGGGTGGCCAGGCAGAATGCAATTCTGACCGCAAGAGAGCTGGTGGGCAAATCTGAGATTATTCGTAATACCATACAGAAAAAAGAATTGGAGATCATCCCGGCATATTACCACTTAGCTACGGGAAAAGTGGATTTTTATATTGAAAACTAACCCATGAATACCGACAGGCAAAACATAAAGATCATTGAAACGCCCCGCGATGCTATGCAAGGGTTGGAAACCATTATTCCTACGCATAAAAAAGTAGCTTATATCAATTTATTGCTGCAATGCGGTTTTGATACTGTTGAAGTTGGCAGTTTTGTTTCGCCAAAAGCCATACCGCAAATGGCCGACACTGCCGAAGTGCTGAAAAAGCTGGATTATTCAAAAACCAATTCCAACATTGCCGTGCTGGCAGCCAACTTAAAAGGCGGTGAACTAGCAGCACAATTTGATGAAGTTGACCTGATTTTTTATCCCTACTCCAGCTCACCAACTTTCCTTAAAAAAAACCTCAACACCACCATTAAAGAAGCAGAAAGAACGGTTGAAGGATTGCAAAATCTTTGTATAAAGAAAGGCAAAAACCTGGTAGCATTCATCTCGCTGGCATTTGGTGATCCATACGGCGACCCATGGAGCATTGACCTGATTAACAAAAAGGTTGAAAAACTGCTTTCCCTGGGGATTACACGTATCCCTTTGGCCGATACAATTGGCGACGTGCAACCGGAGGTTATTGACAAAGTTTGCGGTGAAGTTATTCCCAACTTTCCGGAAGTGAATTTTGGCCTGCATGCCCATGCCTATCCCGGCAAGGGGAAAAGTAAAATTGCAGCCGCATGGAAACACGGTGTAAGGCATTTCGACACGGTAATTGGAGGTATGGGCGGTTGTCCCATGACCGATAAGGAACTGGTTGGAAATTTATCGCTCGAATCGCTGATGACCTGGTGCGAAACCGAAGGTGTTGCAACAGGTTTGAATATGGATATGGTCAGAAAAGCACAGCATTATCCGCTTATTACTTATTGAGTATTTAGATTAACCAATAAACTCAGCCAACTTTCCCGTTTCCTTAATCCGCGCTCCTTTGGGGGTGTCTTCCAAAGTACCAGCTTCGTTGTACAAATCATGCTCAAAGAAAAGGATGTAGTCATTTTCCAGGGCTTCGGCATAAAAGCGTTCGCGGTCTTTGAGTGTTTGCAAAGGCCGGGTATCGTAAGCCATAATCCAAGGCATGGGAATGTGGGCTGCAGACGGCATCAAATCAGCCATAAAAACAACGGTTTTTCCATTGTAATTAATATGTGGAATCAACTGCCCATCGGTATGCCCGTCGTAAAATTTGAAGACAATATTGGGAATGTATTCGCCTTCTTTATCCACCAGTTTCAGTTGGCCGCTTTCCTGTATAGGTAAAATATTTTCTTTCAAAAAAGATGCTTTTTCGCGGCGGTTGGGATTGGTGGCCCAATCAAATTGCTGTTGGCTGGTCCAGTAAGTAGCATTCGGAAATGCCAGTTCGTAGCCGGTTTTGTCGTCATTCCATTTTACACTGCCGCCACAATGGTCGAAATGCATATGGGTGAGAATGACATCCGTAATATCTTCAGGTGTAAAACCAGCTTTGGCCAGCGACGATTCCAGGGTGGCATCCCCATTCAGGTAGTAGTGTTTCAGCCAGTTTTCATCCTGTTTATCGCCTATGCCATTATCAATCATAATTTTCCTGTGGCCGTCAACCACCAGCAAGCAGCGCATGGCCCAATTGCACAAATTCTTTTCATCACAGGGATAGGCTTTCGACCATAATACTTTGGGAACCACGCCGAACATGGCGCCACCGTCGAGCTTTAAATTACCTGTTTCTATTGGATATAGTTTCATTTTTTTAGCTGTTTTAAGATGTGCAAAAGTAAAACTTTCTTAGGGATATTTCTTTTAGGGATGCAGGCTTTATTATTTTTGTACTTCAATTGGAAATGATGAAGAAAATTTCAGGAATTTTATTAATCGTCATCCTGTCAATGGTTTTTTCGCATTGTAAAAAAGAAACCGACGACTGGATTTTTTGCAATTGTACCATTGATTCATGGATAGGTACATATGCCGGAAGTGCCAATTATTATGAAGGCGAAGAAGTGGATGCCCAGCAATTGGATGTGCAGCTCACAATTGAACAATTTGCACCTGAAAATTTAAAAATTAGAGTTGTAGCGCAAGATGTGTATGCCGAGACATTTTATGGTATAAAAAATGACAGCACCTATTACCTGACCATTAATGGCAGCAC
>SWCD01012289.1_pt1 | contig 10018 bp, 9 predicted proteins | sample 4693011 | NCBI WGS metagenome assembly SWCD01 (sample SAMN10267278, study PRJNA491770) | bioreactor metagenome | isolation source: DHS bioreactor inoculated with marine | place: Japan: Omine Ridge, Nankai Trough | reverse complement strand
TATTAGAAAGATATCCACTTCAGATTTTTGGAAAGTATTAACCCAAGCCCGAAGTGAACTTTCCACATTACCAAACAAATTGGCCCGTGAAGCAGGGATAGATGAAATGGGGAAAGAAATTAATGAAATTAAGAACTTTTCTGCTGACCTTGCTGAATTTAAAGGTAACAAAATTGGAAATCCCCTAGAATCTTGGACAAGCACTCCCGATCCTTCTCCAATAAATAAAGAATCTGAAATCGAAGAAGCTAGCAACGGTGGAGATCAAAATAAAAAAGGGGAAGATTAGTGGGGAAATTTTTTTCAACCCTGTTGCGGGTGCTGACTACCCCATTTCGATGGCTATTTAAATTCATAAAAAAGATCTTCCGAAAAAATCCATTTGCCATTTTTTTTATGCCAGATCCTGATGATGATTCAATCATTGACACATTTCAAAAAACTGTAGATGACCCCAAAGGTGTTCTAAGCGCAATGATGTTTCATCTCAATGATCTGAGAAAACATATTTTCAATTCAATCATAGTTTTGGTCATTACAGTAATTATCGGTTTTATTTTTGTACCTAACATTTTGGATTTTTTGTCTGAACCAATTGGCGGGATAGAAGAAATGAGTGCTATCGATATCACGGAACCAGTGAGTATTGTGATGAGAACAGCCTTCATGACTGGTTTTGTAATCGCCCTCCCCTATATCATCTTTGAAATATTGCGATTTATCGCACCCGGTATTTCCAAAAGAGCTCGTCTTATTGGCTTAGTTGGAATTCCGTTTATCACATTGTTTTTCTTGGGTGGAATGGCGTTTACATTTTATGTAATTTTGCCAGCTGCGATTCCTGCTTTGGTTAATTTTATGGGAATCCCCACTCTTATTCGTCCCTCAAATTATTTAGGCTTTACGCTTAGTCTCATGTTTTGGATAGGATTATTCTTTGAATTTCCAATTGTCACTTTAATTATTTCTGCGATGGGTAGCCTAACTGCAAAAACCTTAGCAAAACAATGGCGAATAGCCATCGTTATCATGACCATATTGGCCGCCATAGTTACCCCCACTGTTGATCCAATCAATATGATGATCGTACTAGTTCCTTTGATCGGACTATATGTATTGAGTATTGTATTTGCATATATTGGGCAAAATTTAAATTTTGTTAGGAAAAACAAAACATAAAGGAATTATGAAGAAATCTAGGGTTTCCTCATTTAATATAGTCTTTCCAATGTTATTTTTTTTAATTAGCTTTGCCTGCGTACTTCCTACTTTCGATAATTCAATGGATACCGACGCATTAGATAACACGATCTATGAGACCGAGATTTTAATTTGGGTGGAGGTTCCAGAAGAAACACCGGAAAATACAATTATTCAACTCGTCCTTGTTGACGAGGTTTCAGGTCTAGATTTTAATTCCAAATATATCGATATGCTCAAAGTGGATAGGACCCATTATGGGGTAGTTCTACGGGTGCAAATCGGATCGATCATAAAATATCGATATGCAAGATCAGGCGGAAATTCATCATTTGAGCACACCTCAAATGATGAAGAAGTTAGATATCGAATATATTATGCAGATGGTCCTGGGGAAGTTCATGATATTGTTTCAAAATGGGAGGATTCTGAAATCATACGGGAAATGGGCAAAATAAGTGGTTCTATCCTAGATTTTGAAACCAATGATCCAATCGAAAACATGTTAGTTTCGGTGGGAGGACAACAAGTTCTTACTCTACCAGATGGTTCTTTTGAACTAACTAATCTTCCTAGTGGTCAACATCAATTGGTCGCTTATTCACTGAATGGAAACCATAAAACATTTAAACAAAATCTGATCGTCAAGAAAGATTTAACAACTCCAGTAAATATTCTAGTTGAAGAATCAAATTGGGTAGAGGTAATATTTACCGTTACTGTGCCCGACGAAACTGTACCTGCGGTACCCTTGCGTCTAGCGGGAAATTTATTACAATTTGGAAATCGTTTTTTGGATCTGGGGGGTAGTATAAGCGGGTCACCTGATTCAATGCCCATCATGAAAGAAATCGAACCCAACAAATATCAGACCACGCTCTCTTTGCCCGCAGGAGCTGATTTTAGATATAAATATACCCAAGGAGATGGTTTCTGGAATGCGGAACGGGATTCAGATGGCGAACTTAATACGAGGCAATTCATCGTCCCATCAGATATATTTGAAATATCAATCAACGATTCAGTTATTTCCTGGAAATCAGATGATTACGCCGGTATCTGGTTCGATTTGAGTGTGCCGGCAGACTTATCAATTGAAGATGAAATTTTCATCCAATATTATCAAGGGGGCTGGATGGCAAAGATCCCAATGTGGCATATACAAGAAAACCGGTGGGCATATAAACTGCTCGGACCTACAGGTATTGGGGAATTAATTTACAGATATTGCATAAATGAGCTATGTGAAGGGGACAATGCAAGGAATTACCCAGTGGTTATTGTAAGAAATACAATCTCAAATTTTTCGGAATCCCCATATCTTAAAGACGTGATTGTTAACTGGGATTGATAACTAGAAATTTTATATATTTAATCCGACAAAGCTCAATATTCCATAAAATCTTAACCAATAATTTTAGTTAATAAAATTATAAGGGGGGTATGCTATAATATTTTGAAATGGAAAATTTGGAGCTCGAACATACAACTGACAGCCAATCAGCCTCACAATTAAAGGCTCAACGACGTCTTGCCTTTGGCGCAATTCTAGCCGGAATTATTGCGTTTGCTGGACTTGTATTCATTATTTATTTTTTACTACAAGACGGCGCCAGAACCAACAAGATTAAAGACATAATGATCATTTTTATTGGTTTTGAATTGGTTTTGATCGCTTCATCGATCACTATTCTAATTGTACAAGTGAGTAAGTTGGTAAATTTATTTCAAAACGAAATTAAACCCTTGGTTGACTCTGCTAATGAAACCATCTATACACTAAGAGGAACTGCCTCTTTCATAAGCGAATCATTTGTTCAGCCAGTTATGAAATTCAATAGTTATATTGCCGCTTTTAAGAAAATGATGGAAATGCTTAATTTCAAAAAATAAGAAGGAGAATTAAAATGGCAGATCGGAATAGTGATTTTGGAAGCTTTCTCTCAGGATTTGTTTTTGGAGGATTAATTGGCGCAGTAGTTGCCCTTTTGATGGCTCCTCAATCTGGTGAAGAAACTCGATCAATTATCAAGGAAAAAGGGGTTGAATTAAAAGATAAAACAGTATCATCCTTAGAGGACGCATATGCTAAGGCTGAGGTTGCCGCTGCAGACGCACGAGCAAAAGCTGATGAACTTTCAACGATCGCAAAAGAACGCGCAAATCAAATTAAACAACGTGGACAGGTGGTTTTAGAAGAACAAAAAGCCAGATTAGAAAATGTTGTTGATGCAGCAAAATCACCAGTGACAAAAGAAGAGGTTGTGGAAAAGGCTCCCCCCGAGAAGAAAGCAACCGCTAAAAAGAAAAGCAAAAAATAAAATGTAGTCATTAAAAAAAGCTGTCTAATTGACAGCTTTTTTTAATTAAGAAATTTTGGAATTTCTAATAATAGGTCTCCTGCGAGTACCCCTGCAGTACCCCCAATTTTCTTGGTCGCCCGCTTACCAGCTTCCCCATGCACCCAGGCCCCCACTACAGCAGCGTCAAACGCGGGCATGCCTTGGGCAAGCAATCCCGTAATCAATCCTGCTAAAACGTCTCCTGTGCCTGCATGGGCCAATGCAGGATTTGCAACTGGAATTAAAAATGTCTTATTTTTGGGGGATGCAACTACAGTAATTGCTCCCTTCAAAACAATCATCGAATTCCATTTTTTTGCATATTTTTCAGCAACCGCTACCCTTTTTGATTGAATTTCTTCTGTCGGCAATCCGGTTAATATAGACATCTCGCCTGGATGTGGAGTAAGGATCATTTCCTTCGGTAATATTTTTTCCCAATTAGGGATTCTTGTAAGTAACTTTAATCCATCTGCATCCAAGACTAAATTAGGCAAAGGGTGAGATAGCAATGAAGCAAGGAAATTTTGAGTGGGTTCCTCAAGTCCTAGTCCAGGGCCAATAAGTATGGCCGTAGTTTTCCCTAGATTTTTCAATATAATTTCACTTCCACCAGATTCGATAAACCCATTTTTGTGTGGCAACAACTGCCAGGTAGCTTCTGGAAAATGGCCCGATAAAGCCGCATGAAGTGGTTCGATGACAGCCATAGTTACCAACCCCGCACCGCTTCTAAATGATGATTTACCAGCCAGCAAAGCAGCCCCAGTATAGTTCAATGAACCAGCGATGATCATTGCGGTCCCAAAGGTTCCTTTATGACTATTCTTTTTCCTTGCCGGTATTTTTGATTTGATAAATTTATCATCCACCACAAATCGATTAATATCCTTCCATATTGGAAGATCATCTTTCAAGCCAATTGATACCACTTCTATATTTCCTAGAAATTCGTACGCAGGAAATTCAAACATTCCTTTTTTTACAGCTGCCATGCAAATAGTTAGGTTTGCAGGAATAGTTTCCTCAGCAAGCTCCCCACTGTCACAATCCATGCCAGATGGACAATCTACTGCAATGATTATGGGGGAATTTCCTTTGGTTAAACTATTCTTTACATTCCCAAGAACTTCTTTAAAAGGGGAACGCAAAGGTAATTTGATTCCTGTCCCTAATAATCCATCCAATAGGAAACTGTTTTCTGCAATTAATATTCCCAATTTATCCATTTTAGGATCATCAGAATTGTTTAGAATTTTTCCACCAGAGGAAATAAAATTGTCAATCAGGGCATCCCCTTGTTTTTCTCTTCCCACCAAATAAGCAGTTGTTGTCCACCCTTTTTTGGACAGTAGCCTTAATGCAACTAGGGCATCGCCCCCATTATTTCCTTTCCCGACTAAGGCTAATATTGTTTTCTTCTTTATATCTCCCAATTTTATTGCAATCGATTCTGCCAATGATCGTCCGGCATTTTCCATCAATTGTGAATAACTAATACCTGATAGATCCGCCTCTTTTTCAACCGCCAACATTTTCTCAACAGTTAAATATTTAATCATCCAATTAAACCTTTTCTATCGTGAATAATTTCAATTTAATAATTTAAGCATAAAGATCGTCAGCAATAAAATCTAATTTCAAAGAAATTAATTTCTTATTGCTCGGATAGCCAGTCTCCCATTCCCAATCTCGTACTTGATAATAAGCCTTCAGCATTTCCTCAAATTTTATTGTAAAACCCGCAGCTCCCCCCTCCTTCAACGGTTTCAGAAGTTGTTTAGGTAGACGGTCATTTTCGCGTCTTAAACCTAATTTATTATTAATCGCTCGTTTCAAATTCCAAGCACGTTCTCCAGCTTCTAAATATTCCTGAACAGAAAAATCTAAGCCACAGGCAGCATTGGTCAGTTCCACAATGATTTCTGGATTAACACTGCCAAAAAAGCAAATCACAAGTGCATTCGCCATCGTACGATAATTTTGATGAAGTTCGACATTATCCACTTGTACAGCCGCCGGAAGGGGCACGGACTTTTTTATTCCTAAGACTTCTTCAGATTTTCCAATTTCTGCGAGAAAATAATCGGATTGGTTGTGGCAACCCCCGCGAGGGGATGTGGCATAAACCAAGGCCATCCCGCTTGCTCCACGAGGGTCGTGATACGCCAATTCGAGTCCATTTACCTGGACGGCTTCCTCTTCAGCTCCAAATCTTTTTCCTAATTCCCGTGCCCCTTCCGCCAACAATGCCCCAAATCCTTTTTTATTTGCAATTAATGGAATCAATTCTTCAACAACTTTTTTGTCCCCCCAATTTAAATTAAGTCCACCCGTATCCTTATCGTTAATATGACCTAATTCGAATAAAGTAAAAGCTAGCCCAAGTGTGTTGCTCACACTGATTGTATCCATTCCAAATCGATCGCAAAGGTCTCCCATTCTAGTAATAAATTCTACATCAGATATTAAAAGATTAGGACCAAAACCCACGAGGGTTTCATATTCAGGTCCTTTTTGTTCTTTTTTTGAATTACTAAGTTGGACAATCCTCCCACAGGCAACGACGCATGCATGACACGGGGCAAATTTGGTCAGAATGGTGTCTGAGATCGTAGCCCCTGAAATCTTTTCTGCCCCCTCCATTTCCCCTTGCCGAAAATATTTTTTAGGCATAGTACCCAAATAATCAAAATATTCCGCGCTTGCAGCTGTGCCCATTTCCCGGACTATTTTTGTAACATTATCTTTATTTAACTCTTGATTTGCTCTTGATCTAAGTTTTTTATATGCAACTTCATCAGCAACTGGGATTTGTTTTGATCCTTTTACCGCAATTGCTTTCAGGTATTTCGACCCCATAACAGCCCCTAGCCCGGTTCTCCCAGCAACACGACCATGATCAGTCAGGATCAACGCAAAAGGCAATAGATTTTCCCCGGCAATTCCGATCCCAGCCACTTTAACTTTTTTATTATCTAATTCTTCCCTGACAGCTTGTTGAATATCATAAGTATCCAACCCCATTAATTTATCGGCAGATCGAATTTCTATATTCCCATCATCCACCCACAAGTATTTTGGGCTGTTTGCCTGCCCAGTAATCCAAATGCCATCATATCCAGTTTTTCTCAATTCAACCCCCCAAAATCCTCCGCAATTAGATTCAGCCCATAACCCTGTTGCTGGAGATTTTCCACATACAACAAATCTTCCAACAGTTGGGCCAGAAGTTCCTGACAAGGGACCATTCAGAAACAGCAGGGGTGATTTTTCAGAAAGAGGATCAAGTTCAGGAGTCAGATAATCATATAAAATTCGAGCAGCTAATGAGGCACCCCCAATAAATTCTTTTTCCCATTCAACAGGAATTACATAACTTGAAACTTCTTCTGTGGAAAGGTTTATTTTGAGAATTGGTTGCATAAATTATTCTTCCAATACCTTGTTCGTTACGCTCCTAGCACACCGTACAAAATCCAATACTGTGGGAATATTTCTCATCATATAGCTCATGCTGCCTTTGACAATTAGTTTACGAGTCATCATTGCTTGCATAGGGTCAAGTTTTCCAGAAAGTATATTTACGAAATTTCCATAAGGTGCTTCCAATATAAAAGCAGCATTTAAATCTTCAGATTCATCCAATATCCTTCCTCCCCGGCATGTACCATGCCAGAGGTCAATATAAATCTCCATATCCTTCTGTAAAGGCCCATCAGCTTTAATACTGAAGGCAATATCCCCCTCCCATTTTTTTGCAATTCTCTCGTAATCATCATCATTATTTAAAAAATCAATTAATGATTTAAGCCATTCATTACTAGGAAAAATATTCTCCATTCCGCAAACTCCTCGAATTTTAATTTACAATAAATTATACAACAGCTCAACGATCACCGGCTCAGATTGATTATTTAAAAAGAAAAAACCGCCCGTAGGCGGTTCTGTGCGCTGGGAGGGAATCGAACCCTCACGCCTTGCGGCACCTGGCCCTCAACCAGGCCTGTCTACCAGTTCCAGCACCAGCGCAGCAAGCCGTATTATAATCCAGCATAGTTGAAAGTCAAGAAGAAAAGATATTGCATTGAAAATGCTAATTATTGTGGAGGAGAATTTATATGAGAATCGTTTTAGATGCAATGGGCAGCGATAATTATCCTGAGCCCGAAGTTCAAGCTGCTGTGGATGCAGCAACCCTCTTTGGTGACGAAATACTCCTTGTCGGCAAAAAAGACCAACTTGAACCTATGCTCAAAGAGATTAATTTACACAACGCGCAGGTAAAAATTATTCACGCCCCCGAAGTTTTCACAATGACCGATAAGCTAACCAAAAACACCCTCCAAAAAGAAGAAAATTCGATGGGGGTGGGCATGAATATGCTGGCAAATGACGAAGCAGATGCATTTGTTACTGTGGGAAATACTGGGGGAGCCATGGCTATTGGTCTTGCCCGCCTAAAAAGGATTCGTGGTGTTAAACGACCTGCTCTTACAGTTGTTCTACCTGTAAATAATGGACATTGCGTTGTATCTGATATCGGGGCAAACGCAGAATGTAAACCCAAGTTCTTAGTCCAGTTTGCGATTATGAGTTCTGTGTATGCGCAAAAAGTTCTAAATATAGAAAATCCTAGAGTAGGATTATTATCTAATGGAGAAGAAGAATCCAAGGGCAATGAACTCGTGAAAGAAACATACCCATTGTTAGCCAAAACCAATTTAAATTTTATTGGCAATGTGGAAGGGAAAGAACTTTTTGGCGGGGAGGCAGATGTTGTAATCACAGATGGTTTTACCGGAAATATACTGGTAAAAGCCAGTGAAGCACTTGCCAAACTTCTTTTTGATACACTAAGAACAAAGTTGAAAAGTTCTCCTATCCGTATGTTGGGCGCATCCTTGTCAAAAGGTGCCTTTGTTGAACTTAAAGAGATGCTTGATCCCGATGAGGTCGGTGCAGTTCCCCTCTTAGGCTTGAATGGATTGGTTTTTGTAGGACACGGAAGGGCTAATTCAAAGGCAATTGTTAGTGCAATCCGAGGCGCTCGAAAAGCTGTCGAAAAGAATTTAATGGAATCTTTGAGAGAATCCATTTCAGAACAATTATAAATATTATTGGTGAATGTGAATGAAAATCATATCAAATGATAAAAAAATATCGCGTAATAGCACAATAGGATTTTGGTCCTCTTTAGCAAGTCCAGCATTGCTTTTGTTTTCTGCCTTTAAAATACTAAATAATCCTGCAAGTTTCCAAAAAATAATTCCAATATTCGCAATAGGAATTATTTTATATCAGGTGAGTATTTCTTTTAGAAAATATGGCAGAAGATCGGATCGGAAATTCAATAAAATTTTATCTAAGCTGGACAATAAATATTCTATATTCCAATTTAAATCTCCCGTCCCTCATCTATTAGTTGGACCGGCAGGAATTTGGATATTACTTCCAAAATATGCAAAAGGATTGATAACTTTCAAGCAAAAAAGGAAACGCTGGAAATTAAAAAGAGAGTTATTTATTGACAAGATTCTATTTTTTATGAGCGAAGGATTAGGTCGTCCTGACAATGAAATATTAAGACAAGCAGACGTGTTGGATTATCATTTACAAAAAAAATGGGATAGAAAAGATAATATTCAAGTAAATGCAGTAATAGTAATTATGCATGAAAAATCTAAAATTCAAAAAGATAAATATCCAATACCCACAATTCATATAAACAAGCTGCGTGGTTTCTTAAGGGATAAAGAAAAAGAGAACAAGATTCCAATTTCAGTTTTGAAGGCTTTCCAAAATTTATTCAAATAAAATTATAGTTTAAAACAAAAAGACCAGAATAAGTTCTGGTCTTTTTGTAACTATTAATTTTTATCCTTTTAGGAATGTATCCAAGGCGTCCTTTCCGATACGATAGGCGTTCCCTAATTTCCTTGCTTTAAGATCGCCTGCCTCAATCGCAGCCAATACATCTTCAGCAGAAACCTTTAAGAATTTTGCCGCTTCAGCGGGGGTCATCACATCGGGCATGGCAACTTCTCCACCACCTGCTGCAGGGGTTGTTTTTTGTTGGGATCCCTGAAGCGCACCAGTCATCAAATTACCTATTCCCATTCCTGCACCAATTCCAGCAGTCAGGCCTGCACCACCGCTTGGATTTGAAGCTGCATCGCGCATTGCATCTGCGGCTTGCAGTTGAGTATAAGTAGCGACATCGAGTAATCCCATATTCCGCAGCTTATCTGCAGTTGCTTCGGATGGGCTCATATTTGCGATCACAAAGGATTTCAATATCAATCCGCGAGCTTCAAAATCATCTTGTACCTTGGCCCGTACGCCTGCACCAATTTCTTCCTGTAATCCAATGAGATCCTGGACTGTGGAATATTTCCCTTTCAATTCTCCAAGCATGTCTGAAAGACTACGGAGTAAACGAGATTTCAGATCATTTTCAATATCATCAGTTCGAA
>SWCD01003577.1_pt1 | contig 10030 bp, 8 predicted proteins | sample 4693011 | NCBI WGS metagenome assembly SWCD01 (sample SAMN10267278, study PRJNA491770) | bioreactor metagenome | isolation source: DHS bioreactor inoculated with marine | place: Japan: Omine Ridge, Nankai Trough | reverse complement strand
GGGGGGGGCTGCCAAAGCGGGCTCTTTGGGCTGTCTATATAGTGGGGGGTCTGCTTCAGCAGTGCGGGACGGCGGCGGACGGCGCAGAACTGGCCCTTTAAAACGCAAGATCACCACAGCCGGTTCCGTCAAAGGGAATCACAATTCCCGGCATCGGGGCCAGGGATTCTGCGGCAGGTGACGCCCGCCGGACCGCCATGTTCTCTCTATGTTCCGCGCCTGCCCGGGGTGGGCCGGTTTTTTGTGGGAAAAGATGGTCCGAAGCCAATCCCTATATTTTGTGGCGAAAATTCAGTTAACCACCACACCCGCCTAAAGGTTGACCCATCAACGTCTCAATATGATGTTTTTCCGCATCGTTTTGGGCAAGCGGTAGCATCAGTTCCCATCAAAAGGGGTTGATTGGCATGGGTTCCCACAGTATCACTGATAACACGATGAGGACGGGCTTTAAGGGGCGGCAAAAAGAACCCCAGAGGCACCAAGTCAGGTTTCATACAGGCACCCGATTTCATCGAACCAAGAGATCCGGCGCGCGGGCGAGCAGACATCCCCCCAGGTGGCGCGCGCAGCTGGACAACCCCGGAAACGGGATGAGGAACGGCGGATCATGCACTGGCAGCAGCATGAGCCGCCGTTTCCGCTTCCGGACCCCGAATACGGGGCCGGTCATGGACAGGACAAGGTAACAAGGGGCCGCGACAAGTGGCACGCAGGTTCAGAGGCGAAAGCCAGCACAAGGTCGACAAGAAGGGGCGGGTGTCTATCCCGGCCTCGTTCCGTCGTGTCTTGGTGCAGGGCGACACCGACTCGGACGGCGAGAACCCCAATGTCGTGATCGTCTACGGCGACCACCGTCGCAATTATCTGGAATGCTACACGATGGCCGCCATGGACGAGGTCGACGAGATGATCGCCGGCCTGCCGCGCGGCTCGAAGAACCGGCGCATGCTGGAACGGTTGTTCAGCGGCCAGTCCCATCAGACTCAGGTCGACGACACGGGCCGTCTGGTCCTGCCGCAAAAGCTGCGCGAAAAGATCGGCATCGACGAAGAGGCGTTCTTTATCGCCACCGGCGACACCTTTCAGATCTGGAACCCCTCGGCCTATGAAGAAGACGCCAAGAAGACCGAGGATTGGCTGGAAGAGCTGCCCGAGGACTTCGATCCGCTGACGCTTCTGGACGGCGCGGACCCCCTGCAAGAGCTTGCCGAGGCAGGCCCGGCCAAAGGGGCGGAATGACGATGGCCGGTCCGGCGTCCGACACCCCCAGGAAGGCCCCCCATATCCCCGTTCTGCTGCGGCCCATCCTAAGCGGCGCGGCCCCCATCACCGGCACATGGCTTGACGGAACCTTCGGCGCGGGCGGCTATGCGCGCGGGCTGCTGGACGCGGGCGCCGTCCGGCTGATCGCGGTGGATCAGGATCCCATGGTTTTCGACATGGCCCGCGACTGGGCGGACGCCTATGGCGACCGGCTGGTGTTCCAACAGGGCAACTTTGCCCAGCTTGACGACTATGCGCAGGATCTGGACGGCATCGTGCTGGACCTTGGCGTCTCGTCGATGCAGCTTGATATGGCGGATCGCGGCTTTTCGTTCAGCCGCCCCGGACCGCTGGACATGCGGATGAGCCAATCGGGCCCCACCGCCGCCGATCTGGTGAACTCGGCCGAGGAATCCGAGCTTGCCGACATCCTTTACGGTTATGGCGAGGAACGCGCCTCGCGCCGGATCGCCCGCGCCATCGTCAAACAGCGCCCCTTTACCACCACCGACGCGCTGGCCGAGGTCATCCAGTCGGTGCTGCCCCGCCCCAAGCCCGGTCAAAGCCACCCGGCGACGCGCAGTTTTCAGGCCATCCGCATCGCCGTCAACGACGAGTTGGGCGCGTTGGTGCGCGGCATGGAAGCCGCCGAACGCGCCCTGCGCCCCGGCGGCGTTCTGGCCATCGTCAGCTTTCACTCGATCGAGGACCGCATCGTAAAGCGGTTCTTCCAGTCGCAGACCGGATCCGCCGGACGCGCCAATCGCTACGCCCCCGAAGCGCCCGAGGAAACCGCGACCTTCAAGTCGATGGGCCGCGCCGTGGGGCCCGATGACGAAGAGCTTGCGCAAAACCCCCGGGCCCGCTCGGCCCGTCTGCGCATGGGACGCCGGACCGACGCCGCCCCCCGCGGCGCCGACCGCAGCCGTCTGGGCGTGCCCGGCATCGCCCGGCTGAGTGACAGTGACAGGAGCGCACGATGAGAGGTCTTTTCTACGCCCTGAGCGCAATCGCCGTCATGGGTCTGGCCTTCTGGGCCTACCGCGAGAATTACCGCACCCAACAAAGCCTGCGCGACGTCGCCGCCCTGCAATCGCAGATCGGGTCGCTGCGCGAGGCGCTGTCGGTGCAACGGGCCGAATGGGCCTATCTGAACCGTCCCGAACGCCTGCGCGAACTGGCCGAACTGAACTGGGAAAGGCTGCAACTGATGCCGCTGACGCCCGAGCATTTCGGCGATCTGCAATTGGTGGTCTATGCCAAGCCCGACAGCGACGAAGACATGTCGCCGATGGACGCCGATCTGCCCGCCCCGACGGCGATGTCCTCTGCCGCACCGGCGCGAACGACGCCCGCCTTGACCGTGGCCGATCCGGTCGCCGTGCGCGGCACCCTAGACCCCGAGGCCCGCCAATGACCCGCATCCCCCTGCGCCCGCTGGCCCGCATCATGAACGCCCGCGCCTCGGGCGAGAATCCCGATCATATCGAGCGCGAGAACATCGCCGCCCGCCACGAGGCGATGCGCGACAAGCAGCGCCACCAGGCCGAGGGCCGGCTGGTTGTCATGGCGGTCGTCTTCACGGTCGCCTTCGCGGTGGTGGGGGTGCAGAACTTCAAGCTTGCGGCGTCTGAACCGACCGAGCCTCGGGCAGCGGTCTCGACCTCTCCGATCATGGCGCAGCGGGCCGACATCACCGACCGCAATGGCCGGGTGCTGGCGACCAACCTGCTGACCTATTCGCTTTACGCCCAGCCGCATCTGATGACCGACAAGGAACACGCCGCGCGTGAGTTGGCGAAGATCTTCCCCGATCTCAAGCAAGAGGATATGCTTCGCAGGTTCAACTCGTCCGCCAAGTTCATGTGGATAAAGAAGAAACTGTCGCCCGAGCAGAAGCAGGCCGTGCATGACATCGGCGACCCCGGCCTGCTGTTCGGCCCGCGCGAGATGCGGCTTTACCCCAACGGCAAGCTTGCGGCTCATGTTTTGGGCGGCACCAGCTTCGGGCGCGAGGGCGTGCATTCCGCCGAGGTGATCGGCACCGCCGGGGTCGAGCGTGCCTTTGACGAGCGTCTGCGCGATCCGGCGCAATCCCAGCCGCTGAAACTGTCCATCGACCTTACCGTTCAGGCCGCCGCCCGACAGGTGCTTTACGGCGGCATGCGGATCATGAACGCCAAGGGCGCGACCTCGGTGCTGATGGATGTGAAGACCGGCGAGGTGATCAGCCTGATCAGCCTGCCGGACTTCGATCCCAACGACCGGCCCCAGCCCGCGCTGACGGGCGATCCGTCGGACAGCCCGCTGTTCAACCGCGCGGTGCAGGGCGTCTACGAGCTGGGCTCGACCTTCAAGGTCTTCGCCGCGGCGCAGGCGCTTGAACTGGGTCTGGCCAATCCCGACACGCTTTACGCCACCAAAGGGCCGCTGACCTGGGGCAGATACCGCATTCGCGACTTCCACGATTACGGCCCGGAACTGTCGGTCACGGACATCATCGTCAAATCCTCGAACATCGGGACGGCGCGGATCGCCATGCAGCTTACCGGCGCGCGGCAAAAGCCGTTCCTTGGCAGCCTTGGCCTGCTTGAAGCGACCCCGATCGAGTTGTCCGAGGCCCCCAGCGGCCGCCCGCTGCTGCCCGAACGCTGGTCCGAGATCTCGACCATGACGATTTCCTACGGCCACGGCCTGTCGACCAGCCCGGTGCATCTGGCCGCGGCCTACGCCAGCGTCCTGAACGGCGGCACACGGGTCAAGCCGACGCTTCTGCGCCGCGATACGCCCCAGCAGGGGGACCGGGTGGTGTCGAAGAAAACCTCAAAAGCGATGGGCTCGATCCTGCGTCAGGTCGTCAGCCGCGGCACCGCCAGTCAGGGCGATGTCGAGGGCTATGCCGTCGGCGGCAAGACCGGCACCGCCGACAAGCCCAAACCGCGCGGCGGCTATTACAAGGATAAGGTGATCGCCACCTTCGCCAGCGTCTTTCCCGCCCACGATCCGAAATACGTGCTGATCGTCACCCTTGACGAGCCGACCGAGACCTCGGGTGCCAAACCGCGCCGCACCGCCGGCTGGACCGCCGTTCCCGTCGCCGCCGAGATCATCCGCCGGGCCGCCCCCCTGCTGGGCCTGCGACCCGAGATTGAACCCCGCCCCGGTGTTGAGGTAACACGCGTCAGCAGCAATTGACGCAAGCGGGATAAAATGTCGGGCGAGCACAGCGGAAAAAGACTTTCAGAGCTGGGCCTAGCCGCCCAGGGCGCAAAGGACACGGCCGTCACCGGCATCTCGGTGGACAGCCGCGATGTCAAACCGGGCCATCTTTTCGGCGCGATGCCGGGCAGTGAGCGGCATGGCGCCGATTTCATCACCTATGCCCTGCGGATGGGGGCCAGCGCTGTCCTGACCGACGCCGAGGGCGCGAAGATCGCCGCCGACGAGCTGGCCGAGTCGGACGCAAGCCTGATCGTGGCGCAGGACCCCCGGCAGGCGCTTGCCTATGCCGCGGCCCTGTGGTTCGGGGTGCAGCCCCGGGTCATGGTCGCCGTCACCGGCACCAACGGCAAGACCAGCGTCGCCAGCTTCGTGCGCCAGATCTGGACGGCGCTTGGCCACAGCGCCGCCAATCTGGGCACCACCGGGGTCGAAGGCGCCTTCACCGCACCCACCGCCCACACCACGCCCGAACCTGTGACCCTGCACCGCCTTCTGGCCCAGATGGCCGAGGCCGGGATCACCCACGCCGCGATGGAAGCCTCGTCCCACGGGCTGGAGCAGCGCCGGCTGGATGGCGTCGTGCTGAATGCCGGGGCCTTCACCAACTTCAGTCAGGACCATCTGGATTATCACGCGAACTTCGACGACTATTTCGCTGCCAAGGCGGGGCTTTTCACCCGTGTCCTGCCCGAGGATGCCGCCGCGATCGTCAACCTTGATGCCCGCAAGGGCCTTGATCTGGCCAATCTGGTCGAGGAACGCGGGCTGGATCTGATGGGCATCGGGCGCAGCGACGCCGCCGATCTGCGTCTGACCGGGCAACGCTTCGACGCCACCGGCCAAGAGCTTCTGTTCAACTGGCTGGATCAGTCGCACCGGGTCCGGCTGGAGCTGATCGGCGGCTTTCAGGCCGAGAACGTGCTGGCCGCCGCCGGTCTGGTCATCGCCGCCGGCGAGCCTGCCGAAGACGTGTTCCGCGCGCTGGCCGAACTGGTGACGGTCCGGGGCCGGATGCAGCTTGCGGCAACACGCCGGAACGGCGCCTCGGTCTTCGTGGATTATGCCCATACGCCCGACGCGCTGGCGACTGCGCTCAAGGCGCTGCGCCCGCATGTGATGGGCCGGCTGGTGGTGGTCTTCGGCGCGGGCGGCGACCGCGACCGGGGCAAGCGCCCGCTGATGGGGCAGGCCGCCGCCGAAAACGCCGATGTGGTCTTTGTCACCGACGACAATCCGCGGAGCGAAGATCCCGCCGCGATCCGTGCGATGGTGCGCGAAGGCTGCCCCGAGGCCACCGAAGTCGGCGACCGGGCCGAGGCGATCCTGCGCGGCGTGGACGCGCTGCAGCCCGGCGACGCGCTACTGATCGCTGGCAAGGGCCATGAAACCGGCCAGATTGTCGGCGACGATGTCTTTCCCTTTGACGATGCGGAGCAGGCCAGCGTGGCCGTCGCCGCCCTTGACGGAGCCAGCGCATGACGAACCCCCAAGCCCCGCTTTGGACGGCGGCGGACGCCGCAGCCGCCACCGGCGGGCGGGCCACCACCGACTGGCAGGCGCATGGCGTGTCCATCGACACCCGCAGCCTGACGCCGGGCGATCTGTTCGTGGCGCTGGCGGATGTGCGCGACGGGCATGACTTCGTGGCCGCCGCACTGGAGGCGGGCGCCGCCGCCGCCCTTGTCTCGCGCATCCCCGAGGGGGTCGATGCCTCTTCACCCTTGCTGGTGGTCGATGACGTGCTGCCCGCGCTGGAAGCGCTGGGTCGCGCGGGCCGGGCCCGCAGCGGGGCGCAGGTCATCGCCGTCACCGGCTCGGTCGGCAAGACCTCGGCCAAGGAAATGCTGCGTGCGGTGCTGGGCGGGCAGGGCCGTGTTCACGCCGCCGAGAAAAGCTTCAACAACCACTGGGGCGTGCCCCTGACCCTTGCGCGTCTACCGCAGGACGCCGATTTCGCGGTGATCGAGGTTGGCATGAACCACCCCGGAGAGATCGCGCCGCTGGCCCGCATGGCGCGGCCCCATGTGGCGCTGATCACCACGGTCGCGGCGGCGCACCTTGAAGCCTTTAACTCGGTCGAGGATATCGCCCGCGAGAAAGCCGCCATATTCCAAGGGCTCGAACCGGGCGGCACCGCCATCGTCAACGCCGATCTGGACGTGACCCCGGTTCTGACCCGCGCCGCCCGCGCCACGCCCGGGCTGGGCCAGTTGCTGGACTTTGGCCAGACCGACAGCGCCCGCTTTCATCTGGTCGATGTCGCCACCAACCCCGACAACACCGTCTGCCGCGCCGTGACCCCGCAAGGCGAGTTCCTTTACAAGATCAACTCTCCGGGCCGGCATTTCGCCATGAACGCGCTGGGGGTGCTGGCCGCCGCCGAGGCCGTGGGCGCCGATCCGGGTATCGCCTCGGGGGATCTGGGCCGCTGGCAGCCGCCCGCCGGGCGGGGCACCCGCGAACGGCTGGTGCTGGACCGGGTCGAAACCTCGCAGGTGCTGGATCTGATCGATGACGCCTTCAACGCCAACCCGGCCTCGCTTGGCGCGGCGCTGGAGGTGCTGGCCGCCAGCGCGCCGCAAGACGGGCTGGGCCGCGTCCGCAAGGGCCGCCGCATCGCCATTCTGGGCGACATGCTGGAACTGGGCCCCGAGGAAAAGCGTCTGCACACAGAAATCGCCCGCCACCCGGCGATGCCGGCGCTGGACCGCGTGCATTGCGTGGGCTCGCGGATGCGCGCCCTGTGGCACGACCTGCCGGGCGAGCAGCGCGGCGAATGGTGCGAAACCGCCGAAGAGATGGTCGGACGGGTGCGCGGATTGATCGACGCAGGCGATGTGGTGCTGGTCAAAGGCTCCAAGGGTGCGCGGGTCTCACTGGTTGTTGACGCAATCCGGAAATTGGGCCAAGCGGTGGGCTCGGAAACCGAAGGATGATCGACAAATGCTTTACTGGCTGACGGAACTCTCGGACGGGGGCGACCTGTTCAACCTGTTCCGCTACATCACCTTCCGGGCCGGCGGGGCGTTCTTCACCGCGCTTGTCTTCGGGTTCCTGTTCGGACGGCCCCTGATCGACCTGCTGAAACGGCGCCAACGTAACGGCCAGCCGATCCGAGAGGATGGCCCCGAAAGCCACCTGCTGACCAAGGTCGGCACGCCGACGATGGGCGGCGTTCTGATCCTTGGGGCGATCGCGGTGTCGACCGTGCTCTGGGCCCGGTGGGACACGCCCTATGTCTGGATCGTGCTGTTCGTCACCCTGTCCTTCGGCGCGGTGGGCTTTGTCGACGATTACCAGAAGATCGTGCAAAGCCACGCCGGCGGCGTGCCGGGCCGGGTGCGTTTGGCCATCGGCTTCGCCATCGCGGGCGTCGCGGCCTTTCTGGCATCCTTGGTGCATCCGTCCGATCTGACCTATCAACTGGCCTTCCCGATCTTCAAGGATGTGCTGCTGGACCTGTCGTGGTTCTTCCTGCCGTTTGCCATGTTCGTCATCGTGGGCTCGGCCAATGCCGTCAACCTGACCGACGGTCTGGACGGGCTGGCGATCATGCCGGTGATGATCGCCTCGGCGGCCCTTGGGGTGATCGCCTATGCCGTGGGCCGGGTCGACTTTTCCGAATACCTTGACGTGCATTACGTCCCCGGCACCGGCGAGATCCTGATCTTCTGCTCGGCGCTGATCGGCGGCGGGCTGGGGTTCTTGTGGTATAACGCGCCCCCCGCCGCCGTCTTCATGGGCGACACCGGCAGCCTTGCCCTTGGCGGCGCCCTTGGCGCCATCGCCGTCGCCACCAAGCACGAGATCGTTCTTGCCATCGTCGGCGGCCTCTTCGTGGTCGAGGCGCTGTCGGTGATCATTCAGGTGCTCTACTTCAAACGGACCGGCAAGCGGGTCTTCCTGATGGCCCCGATCCACCACCACTTCGAAAAGAAGGGCTGGGCCGAGCCGCAGATCGTCATCCGCTTCTGGATCATCTCGCTGATCCTTGCGCTGATCGGTCTGGCCACGTTGAAACTGCGTTAAGCGGGCAGGGGGCCGTCGCCCCCTATCCCTGCCAAGGGGGCATGCGATGATACCTGTCAGAGGTCTCGAAGGCCGCAAGGTCGCGGTTCTGGGGCTGGGCCGCTCGGGTCTGGCCACAATGCGTGCGCTGGCGGCGGGCGGGGCACAGCCGCTGTGCTGGGACGACAGCCCCGAGGGCCGCGCCCGCGCGCAGGACGAAGGCTTCGCGTTGCTGGACATCACCGCCCCCGGCGTCTGGGACGGCATCGCCCTGCTGGTCGTCTCGCCCGGCATTCCGCATCTCTATCCCAAACCCAACCCCGTCATCGCCGCCGCGTGGCAGGCCGGGGTGCCGGTGGACAACGACATCGGCCTGTTCTTCCGGTCCTTCGCCACGCCGGACTGGGACCGGATGGACCAGACGCCCAAGGTCGTGGCGGTCACAGGCTCGAATGGCAAATCAACGACCTCGGCGCTGATCCACCATGTGCTGGGGTCCGAAGGCCGCGCCACGCAACTGGCCGGCAACATCGGTCGCGGCGTGCTGGATCTGGAGCCTGCCGCCAACGGCGACGTGGTCGTGCTGGAGCTGTCGAGCTACCAGACCGATCTGGCTCGCGCACTGACCCCCGACATCGCCGTCTTTACCAACCTTAGCCCCGACCATCTGGACCGCCACGGCGGGCTGGGGGGGTATTTCGCGGCCAAGCGGAGGCTCTTTTCCGAAGGCGGGCCCGACCGCGCCATCATCGGCGTCGACGAGGCCGAGGGCCAGTTTCTGGCCAACGTCCTGTCCGAAGCCCCCGAGGATGACCGCGTGATCCGCATCGTCTCGGACCGCAAGCTGTCGGGGCCGGGCTGGCAGGTGGGGGCACGCAAGGGCTTTCTGTCCGAGATGCGCAAGGGGCGGCAGGTGGCCTCGATCGACCTGCGCGCGGTGCCGGGGCTGCCGGGGTCGCACAATCATCAGAACGCCTGCGCGGCCTATGCCGTGGCCCGCACGCTGGGGCTTGCCCCGCGCCGGATCGAGGCCGCGTTCCACAGTTTCGCCGGTCTGCCCCACCGCAGCCAGCGCGTGGCCGAGGCGGGTGGCGTGGCCTTCGTCAACGACAGCAAGGCCACCAACGCCGACAGCGCCGCCAAGTCGCTGCAGGCCTTCCCCCGCATCCGCTGGATCGCCGGAGGGTTGGGCAAGGAAGGCGGGCTGGCGCCGCTGCTGCCCCACGTGGGCAGCGTGGCCAAAGCCTATCTGATCGGCCACAGCGCACGGGATTTCGCGCTGGAACTGGGCGCCGACGTGCCCCACGAGATCTGCGAGACGATGGAGGTGGCCGTGACCCGCGCCGCCGAAGATGCCCAGCCCGGCGACACCGTGCTGCTGGCCCCCGCCGCGGCCAGTTTCGACCAATACAAGGACTTCGAAAAACGCGGCGAGGATTTCTCGGCCCGCGTTCTGGCGCATCTGGGGCTGGGCCCGATCGACGTCTGATCTTGCCCCGAGCGGTCCGGACCCGCCCTTATTCCCAACAAAAAA
>SWCD01016823.1_pt2 | contig 10031 bp, 8 predicted proteins | sample 4693011 | NCBI WGS metagenome assembly SWCD01 (sample SAMN10267278, study PRJNA491770) | bioreactor metagenome | isolation source: DHS bioreactor inoculated with marine | place: Japan: Omine Ridge, Nankai Trough | reverse complement strand
TTCCGCTTCGATCGGCACGGAGGCTACGGCGATACGAGTCTGCGTATTTTCGCCCGATATCGGCAGAAAGCGGGTGATCTCTGACGCAAACTCGAGGTCAGACCCAGCAACACCCATGCGGACGCTCTGACCTGTTTTCACCTTCCCTGCATCCTTAGGGAAGACGTGCAGACGCGCCTCCAACTGATTGAGGTCAGCGATCGTGAAGAGAGATTGATCGCCCGCGACATCGCCCGCATTGGTGTTGCGTTCAAGGATTGTCCCCGATACCGGCGCGGTGACCGAATAACTCTGAAGACTGGAGGAGCTTTCGACGCGCGCCAGCGTCTGTCCCTTGCGAACCATATCATTCACGCCGACGCTGACCGACTGGACTGGACCGGGGTAGCGGGCCCGAACCTCCGCGGTCGCAGATGGCGAGAGGGTCGTCACGCCCGAGAGAGGAATTATGTCCCTGATCACCGCAGCACCGGCAATTTCAGTCTCGACACCCATGGACACAGCTGTGTCGTCGGCAATCGTGGTGCGGCCCTCGAAGGATTCATAACTCCAAGAGTAAGACGTGCCCTGATGTTGGGCGTCGACGAAGACCTCGAATGAATGCGGTTCGGTAACGACACCGTCGCCTTTCAGATAATCCTGAACCGGAGAGAATTCGAAAATATCCTCCTCGTCTCCAAGTCGGTCGAGGCGAACTGTCAGCGCGACACGGGACGGATCAACAGGTTCACCTGCAAGGAAAGGATAAATTCGATACTCAGGCGGGACACCTGACTCAAAAATCGTCATTTCCAGCGCAAAATCCCCCTCTTCCAACAGACGTCCTCCATGAGGCCCTTCCGCAGTTTCAGATTCTCCGGCCCCAGTATAAATATTGTCGCCATCGCCTGGCGCTGAATTCTGGCTGCCGCAGCCGGTGAGGGTCATCAGCGCTGCAATTACTGCAGCGGCAACAGGATAAAGAATGCGAGGATTCATTGTGCAGTCTCCACGATGGACTGCCAGTCTTCCCGCCCCGTGACGCGGGAAAGAGCAGCTTCGTTCAGGATGAAGGTCTCGATATGGCCGAGACGCTGTTCACGCAGTTCAGCAAGTGTTCGCTGCGCATCAATGATTTCGAGGTACGAAAATGCGCCGCGGTCATACCCCTCTTGGGCCAGATCAAGCGCGCGGATCGCTTCAGGAAGTAAAACGTCGTCTATATCTCGTATGCTGGCCTGCGCATTTTGCGCCGCGCGCTGATAGTTAACTGCCTGACGCAGCAATTGCTGGCGCAGCACACGTTCGCGGACAGCGACGAGTTCTTGTTGAACCCGGTGTTTGGCAGCTTTGGCAGCTGACTGACTCTGCGTACCCAGAGGGATGGTGACACCGGCGATGACGCCAATGTCTTCTCGATATCCGAATTTCCGAACACCCGCACTCCAAGTCACATCTGGCACTGCTTCCGCCCTGCGAAGTTCTGTCTCAGCCGCAAGGCGGCGATCTTCCGCCTGCAGTTTTTCGAATTCAGGTGAGTACACACCTGGAATATCCAGCTGGCCTGATTTCAAGCGGCGCTCAATGAATTCAGGCTCGATCGCAAAATCCTCCGCCCTGCCCCACATACTGGCAATGGTCATACGCCGCTCGGCGGCGAGGCGGTGGTATTGAAGCGCTTCTGCCTCAGCCCTAGCGAGGTCCGTCACTGCCCGCGCCTGCGCAAGAAGTGGGTCTCGGGCAGCTTCCACGCGGCGATCAACAATTTCCTTCAAAGACCGTGAAATCGCGACCCGCTTGCAGGCGAGATCGGCTCGGCGCTCCAGGAGGACAGCTTCAACATACAGCGTCTCAATCGCGTGAGCGATATCGTGCTCGATGATTTCCCGCTCAGTTTCTGCAACGGCTATCCCTGCGCGCGCCACCGCTTCGCGCGCCTCTCTTTTGCCACCGCGCTCCCACGTCCTTGAGAATCGCCCTGTCACTTCCAGATTGTCGATCTCGCCCGCCAGACCGATGCCTGGAAAATTTTCAGTTTCGAGACTGATCGTATCCATTGGGCGAAGTGCAGCAATCGTCCGTTCCGTGCGGGCCAGGGCCACACCCTTGTCCGCCAGGATGGGTCGCAGGTCGGCGTCAAGTGCAGCCCGCATGGCTTGAGAGGACGTCACAATTTCGAGATCTTCGCCTGCTTCACAAACGGATGTCTGCGCGCTGACCGGCAGAACTGGCAACGCCATGATCAAGGCGCAGCCTATAATTTTAAGTGCCATGAAACTTACTCCAGGCTGAACAAGCAAACATTGGACGCCCGCATGGCGTAACAATGTACGATATTATGTTCAGGCTGAAATTCGTTCGGGATCCGGATCTTTCAGGCGGATGGGTCCGCGATAGGATGGCGGACCGGATACAAGCCTTACAAAAGGCACAACTGACTTGACGAGACCAGTCGGTGAAGAAATGCCAAGCGCAACAAAATGAAGTTCCGCAGGGTGATCCTCATGATCAAGCTCGTGCGAGTGCTCATCGTCCAGATCGGACAGAGTGTCATGACCGAGGCCCTGCTCATCAAGATGATGATCGATTGGCATCACATGATGCAGCTCTTCAGCATGCGCACGCGTATGCGCCGCCCCTGACAGGAATGGTGATATGGCGAAAATCGCACAGAGAAGAGCTACCAGACGGTGCATGGTCACGATCCAAAGCTCAATTTAGTCTATATGTAAAGACAACAATTTCCCTCCGGCTTGGACATAGTGAAGCGGTAATCTATTGAATGGCTGAGACTCTTGGAGGTTATTTGCTCGACGAGGCCTTCAACGGACCGCGCAGTTAAGATGATACACTTACTGGGTGGTGTCAGTCTAACGCGAACCCGTCTCCATTATTCGTGAACGAGCAGGTGCTAGGCGACGAGAAGGTCGCGCCATTCGCGAAGAGCGGCGTCGCGTTTCTGTTTGAATTGAATTCTGGGGTTGATGTGCCTTTCGAAATTAAAGTGATTGTACACTGACGAATGCATTGAAACGAACTTCTGCAGACTTCGCATACGACGAAATCGCGACATTGCTCGCTCTCTTCGTCGAAAGGGCAGGTGGGAATTCTCGGCGCGATTGTTGAGATGCCGGCCAGTCTATTGGCGGCCCTCGTTCCCAATCACTTTCATAGCCGCCCGATAAGAAGAGCATCTGTCTGTCACGACGACATGTGGATTACCGCATCTCTTCATTGCTTTCTTTAGGAATTTCAGCGCGGCGGCTTTGTCGCGCTTCTTCGTGACAAAAGACTCAAGAACTTCGCCTTCGTGGTCGACAGCCCGCCAAAGATAGTGCCTCTCGCCGCGGATCTTCACGAAGACCTCGTCCAGGTGCCACTGCCATTGCGGGCTGCGCCGCATGGATTCCGAACGCTGCTTCCGGATCTTATGAGCGAAGTAAGACCCGAACCGATCGACCCATAGGCGGACGCTTTCGTGGCAGACATCTATGTCGCGCTCGTGGAGCAGATCCTCGATATTGCGAAGTGAGAGCGGAAAGCGGGCATATAGGAGTACAGCGAGCTGGATGATCTCAGGTGAGATTTTGAAGTAGCGAAACGGGTTTTTGACCATTTCCTGAGGCTAAACCCCAAGATTGGTTACCTCAAGTCCGGTTCCGCTGACAACACCGGCCAAAAGATTTCAGCGTCAGTAGATTGGGCTTTTTTAGACCCACTCTCTGATGGAGGCCTTATTTGCCCAATGTGTGCTCGGCAGAAGAGCTGACCGTTCAGGCGTCCTACAATTCAAACGGTGGCTGTCCTACACTCTAAATAGTGGCCGCCCTAATTATCTGTTTTTATTAAGCAAAATCAGCACATCAGGTGGCTGGCGGAGAGGAAGTCCTTAATCCGCCACGCATGATCTTCATAAGTGACTGTTTTTCATACGGAATTAAATCTCGTGTGCAGCAAAATGTGCAGCAAATTGTGCAGCAAGTTTTCATGGCAATATACGCCAACGGAAAAAATGTCTTGCCGCTTAGATTTCTCGTATAGACGAACGCTTACCGTGCCTAACTCGACCCCAGTTTTGAGCAGATCAAGATCATTTAAATACTCTTCTATTTCGCGTTCTGCTTAAATTTCCAACTGTCCAATTCAAGTCATTGCGTGCCTCCTTCGATAAAAAGGTATCGAGCCAAACTTTTTGACCTATAAACTATAGCGAGGAATTCGTTTTGGCCCATCATTATCTTTAGTTGTTTTTCTGTATCCTTCTGGTTGCCTGCGGAAAAGTGTCTTCCGGTGAAACCAGGGAGCTGAGTGGCGCTCAATCTGGGGAAGCCAGCAGCATAGATAGCTTGAGGCCAAATCGCACAACACGGCCCTTATTCAACGCTGGGCAAGCGGCTGAGAATGCAGCAGGCATTCGCTCCTGGATTGCCAATTCCGATGCATCTGACTGGAACAGCCCCATCCCGGCTTCCAGCTCAGAGGTTGAGCGGTTTCGGAATTGCCTGACCAGGATACAGACTGAAACGCGCGAGCTGTGGGAAGTTTCTACACATACAATCGACCCAGAATCTTTGAAAATTGCGTCCTGGAGCGATGGCACGCCGGTAGGGCTGGTGCTCGCCTCACATTTGTCAGAAAACCCCATACATCATAGCTTTCTTTACGTTCTCGACCTGACACAGTGCAAAAAAATGTTTGTCGAGTACGAGGCGACGCAAGTCATGGTGGCTTTGGACACGAAACCTAAACCCACCCAGTTCAATCTTGTGCATCATAATCCGGATCATCGGCTGGCGGAGTATCGCTTTTCCAAGACCGGGCATCGCATAGCGAAGTATTCGCCTGAGCAGATTGATGCAGTCCTGTTCAAAGGGAATTCAGAGCTGCAATCATGCACACAATCTCTTCAAAAAGCCCCCAAAGGGTCCTCCCTGTCGAGCCTTTGCGATCTTCAGGCCATCCAGCCTTACGCAATAAGGTCGTTCACCTGGCTGCGAATTTATGATTTCTCACCATATACGGGAGCGAATTTTGACCTGGAGGAAACAGGAGGCGTCATCGCCGACAGAAGGATCTTGCATTCTCCCGCCGGAGAAGCTGTGGTAACTGAATATTTTCACACGAACCAGGATCCATACCTTATAAGTAATGGGTTTGTAGAACACATCATGACCAAGCAGTAGAGTGGGGCGGTCACAGACTGGCCGGCCACTTTGGCGGGATAGTCAGGGAACGAAAGCCCACGAAAGATAAGTCACCGATGCTGCAATATTTGGCCGGAACTCTCATCATGACAGACTAGGACGACAATGCCTTCAGCACTCGGATTGTTAAGCGAAGAGTCTTTTCTGTTGTTATTCTTTCAAGCCAGTAATTAGCCTCATTCCGCAAGTCTGTGATGGCATCCTTCTTTTCCGCCCGTTTCCTGGGGGGACGGAAGAGGGATTCGATCGGAATGCGAAGTGTGCTGCATATAAGGGCCAATATGCCAGCGCTCATCCGATTGGTGCCGGTCTCATATTTCTGGAGTTGCTGATGGCTTATGCCGATTTCCTCTCCAAGCTCAGCCAGGGTAAGATCACGGCTTAATCGCGCATTGCGGACATTTACACCCACAATCCTGTCGATATCGGTCGGTGATCGCGGATACTTTCCGGATGTGGTCTTCCCTCGCCTGTCTCCGGTCCGGATTGGTTTGCCCTTTGGTCCACGATTCATCTGTACGCAAAATCCTCTCGCTTAGGCCCGCTTCAGGATAACACCTGACACAAAGATACTGTCAGATTCACTCAAACCACTTTAGGTGGTGTCTTCCTTTCTACCAACTCTTATTGCGATCCTGAGTTGAGCAGGGATGAATTACTTTTTGAGCCAGAGGCGCTCAGCAGGCTTGCAAAGTCCAATAAGGTGATCTCGGATGGATCTGGCTAGACTGCGGCAATTGTCTCCTTACGATAGAATGCACTTCTACCCATGGTGATTTCGTGGCATTCTGGGGACAAGTACAAATTCTGCCTTTCAGCATCTGCCTCCTCCCATCTCGCACCGGCCCTTCATGACATCTCGTTCTCCGCCGCCCGCCATACGCCCTTTGCACGAACCCGAAGCCCGGTCTCCCTATCAATGGGCTGTCTTTCATATACGCCTGCGAAGATTTGAGACCGCCCGCTCATGGCTGATGCGCGTGTCCCAGGAGAGCCCCGACTATCAAGCGGCCCGCTTTCTTCTCGGACGGGTCCTGCTCCAGCTCAATGACCCTCACACATCCGTCAGGATTTTTCAGGCATTGATAGGCCATTCCCCTGAGACAGAAACTTATCGCCTCGCGCTCTGCATGGCGCTTTTGAAAACAGGTGACGCTGAAGCAGCCCTGCAAGCCTGTTACGATCTTGTCCGGGTACGGCCGGAGTGCTGGAAAGCCTGGAATTCCATTGCGGATATCACGCCAGATGAAGCTGCACGACTGGACGCCCTCCAGTCATCCCTCGATATACTGTCTCAGCTTTGCGCGATACCTTCCCCCTCACAATCCCTGTTGCGGGCCTGTTTCGAAGCCCAGCTCAATTTGAGGCAGGCAGACCGGGCCCTGGACTTCGCCAGAACCCGTTACGAACATTTCCAGGATCCCTGTCTGGCTCATGATTTATGTGCCCGGGCGGCCTATTTCGGCGGGCGGTTCGCGCTCGCCTTTCACGACAAGATCCGTTCCCTTCTGACCCTGCGGCCGAAACATGTATGTCACGGCCAGACGGACCGGCAGCGCCTCTCAGAAGGTCAGGCCGGGCCTGCCATTCACCGGATTTGCACCCTCCTGCGACAGGCCGGACTCGTGCCTGTCCCTCTTGCCGGCACATTGCTCGGCCTTTACCGGGACAGGCGATTGCTGAAGACGGACCGGGATGTGGATATCGGAATTCTCGGCCTCGACACGACTGATACGGACATGGTGGATATCGTGCGCAAAGCGCCTGAGCTTCTGCTCAATCGTTATGCCAGACCGGGGGATCGCTATCTTCCCCTCACGGTCAATGGAACAAGCATTGATCTCTTCCGGATGGACCCTTGCGGGAAAGATCTTGTCTTCGGATTCAGCAACCAGCCTGGAGATATAGAATGGCGCCTGTCAAAACCTGCCTCGCACCCTGCCGAGGCGTCCGGTCTGGCCCGCCTGTCCCCGGCAGATGCCGGAATATGGGTGCGGCAATTATATGGGCCAGGCTGGAAAGTGCCCGATCCGTATTTCTCTTCCGTGGTCCACTCGCCGGCCTTATGGAACACCTCTCCCCATGTCCGTGCCTATTATGCCGTACACAGGGCCCGCATGGCCTTGCGCCAGGGTCAGGTTCGCAAGGCACGTGCTATCCTGGACAGGTCACCCATACCCGTTCCGTTGAGCGGATGCGAATGCCCGCAGCTCTGGAGCGAACCCGATGCTGATATATGAGATACAGGATCACGCAAATACATGCTGAGGGCTGAATCTGTAATTCTCCCCAAAAGACGTCTCGACTCATCTTTAGATTTACCTTATATTCTACTTGCCGTCATTTTGCGGCACCCTTCCAGAATGAAAGGAAACCGATATGGAACGCGACACACACGACCCGGCCCCATTGCAGGACTCCGACCTGCTGGATTTTGGCAGTGTCTCGGAAGAGACCAAAGGGCGCTTCATGCAGCCCTTCGAAAAAAAAAAAAAAAAAAAAAAAAACGATGAAGCCGGGTGATCCGGACCGTATGAGGGATGAGGACGTCCCACCGGCGCCCTCATCCTGTCGCCCGTCCCAGCAGCCCTCCTCCCGACATTATTACGGATTGCGTCCACAGCTGCATGCCTGCGCCATCGGCGCCACCCTCATCTTTCTCGACATTGATCAGGACCGGTATTTCGGCCTGACCGGAGACGACGCCAAAGCCTTCCGAACGCTCTATGAGTACGAGGGGATTACGCCTCTGACGGAGAATTTGCGCCTGGCGGCAGGCCGGTTCATCCGGATGGACCTTTTGCGGGAGATCCGGTCCGGGGCGCCTGCCTGCAGGCCGTCTGTCCGTCCACCCCCGATCGGTTCGGCTTATGGAGTGGTGCGGCACGCAAAAATCCGGCCGGTGTCTCTTTTGCGCGCCCTCCTGTCCAGTCTGGCCCTGACCCGTCTGCGACCCTTCCGCCACATGATCTCGGCCGCACGCAGCTGGAAGACATCCCTGCCCTGCGGCTCCAATCAGCTCTATGAAGCGATTGATCATGCACGATCCCTTCATCGTCTCACGCCCTATTTGTTTACACGGCATGAAGCCTGCCTGTTCCGGAGCCTTCTGCTCCTGCGATATCTCCGCCTGTTCGGCATCCCGGCAGACTGGGAATTCGGCGTCCGTCTCGCCCCCTTCTGCGCCCATTGCTGGGTCGAATATGAAGGGATTGTTCTCAATGACCATCAGGATACGGCACTTTCCTATACCAAGATCCTGTCCCTCTAGGGGAGTCTCTCGGCATGACAGCCTGTTTTGCCTGCCTGACCTGGCCAGACGGGAATGAAGAAGCGTCTCGCCAGGCCGGCCGCCTCATTGCAGCACTCGAATCATTCCACCCTCACCTGCCGCATAAATTCAGGATGGATGGCCTGTATCTGGCGGATTTGCGTCCCGGCAGCCAGCCTGGCAGCCGCATCCTGCCCCTGCGTCCTCAGATGGGGAAATCTGCCGGCGCCGTCTTTGGCACCCTGTTTCGCAGACAGCCAGGATCCCGGCCGCCTCTGACCCGGCTGAGTCCGGACGAGGCTCAGCTGATCTGCCGCACACAGGGGGACGCGATCCTGACCGGCTATTGGGGACATTTTGTTCTGTTCCTCAAGACCGGCAACACCTCCTGTCTCCTGACCGATCCGGTGTCTGCGATACCCTGTTTCTATCGGCGGGTCGGAGAGATCACCTGTATCTTCTCGCATCTGGAGGCGTGTCCGGACGAATTTGCGACGGATCTGACCCTGGATTTCGCATTTCTGCGGCGCCTGCGTGTCTATGACAAGATCCAGACCGGCCAGACGGCCTATCGGGAAATCCGGGAACTGGGCGGCGGCCAGAGACTCAATCTGGCTAGACCGCAGGCGCGACCGGACCCGGTCTGGGATCCCCGGCAGATCGCGAGCCGGCCGCTGCGCCTTTCGGACTCTGGCGCCGCGGAGGCCTTGCGAAACACCGTCTATGACTGTGTCGGGAGCTGGGCATCAGCCTGGGAGCATATTGTCATGGACTTGTCCGGCGGGCTCGATTCCTCCATCGTGACCGCCTGCCTCGCCCGGCATGCCTCAGTCACGAGACTGGATATCCTCCATCATCATGTCCGCTCGGCAGATGCTCCCGAACTTTCCTATGCCCAGGCCACATCTGACCATCTCGGCTTGCCGCTCCTGTCCCTGGCCGTCTCTCCCTCCCGCCCTCTGCCCGATCCTGAATCTCATCCGCCCTCGGTGCGACCCTGGCGGCACTTCCTCGGGCTTGGCTTCGAGACCCTCTTGCCTGAAGAACTGAAAGCCCCCGCTACGATCACCTTTACCGGCCAGGGCGGGGATCATCTCTTCCTGATGACGCGGTCGCCCCTGGGCCTGGCCGATTGTATCCGGCAGGGCGCTTTTGCCCGTCTGCTTCCCGAATGGCTGAATGCCGCCCGCCTCTCAGACACCTCCCTCTGGCAAACCCTTGCCGGCAATGTGCCCTATCTGCTTGGCCGGCCGGCCCGCAGCGCCCTGAAGACAGGCCTCCTGGCACGCATCCGCCAGAGCGCGGTCTTAGGATCGGAAGAGATCGACTGGCTGGAAGGCCTGCCGGACTGGGCCCTCGAGCCCGGCGATCTGCCACCCGGCAAATTCGAACAGATCAGCACGCTGCCGCACCTGTTCCAGATACGGGACCCTCTCTGCCTTTCCGGGGCCCGGCAGGTTCACCATCCCCTCATCTCCCTTCCCCTGATCGAAGTCTGCCTGAGAGTTCCGGTCTGGCAATTATGCCTTGGCGGCGTCAATCGGGGGCTGGCGCGCAAGGCCTTTTCAGACGATCTG
>SWCD01023909.1_pt1 | contig 10036 bp, 11 predicted proteins | sample 4693011 | NCBI WGS metagenome assembly SWCD01 (sample SAMN10267278, study PRJNA491770) | bioreactor metagenome | isolation source: DHS bioreactor inoculated with marine | place: Japan: Omine Ridge, Nankai Trough | reverse complement strand
TCGACCAGCTCCGGCCCCGAGTGGCGGCCGTCGCGGCCGACCACGATGTCGCCCAGGTCCTTTTCCCGCATCAGCGAGCCGATCGCCTGTCCGATCAGTTCGGCGATGCCGGCGTCCAGCGACTGCCCGACCACGCCGCGGATGTCGTAGGCGCGGAAGATGCTGCGGTCGATCAGCACCGCCGCCGGCCTGGGCGCGTCCTCGACCTGGATGGTCCTGGCCGCTGGCGCTGCTTCCGCGGGCGCATCCACGATCGCCTGCGACAGCGTCGGTGCGCTGCCGTCGTCGACCGGATGCAGGTCGCCGATCTGCCGCGGCAGCCGCCACACGAGATAGGCCAGCAGCAGCATGAGCGCCGCGGCGATGAACGAGGGCACGTTGCCGATGCCGAACGGACTGATCACCACGGTCGGCACCGCGGCGGCAACGCGCAGGTTGGTGCCGGCGATCGGCACGGCACGTCGCTCGGCGCCTTCGGACAGGTCCGCGTCACCACGCTGGAACAGGGTGGCGTTGCCCTGGCGCAGCGCCAGGTAGCTGTCGTCGGCCAGCGGCACGTTCTGCAGTGCCAGGGTCGCCCGCGCCAGCGGCAGGCGCACGAAGGCGATGCCCACGACTTCGTCGCCGACGCGCGCCGGCGCCGCCAGCGCGATCGCGGGCTTGCCGTCTTCGCGGATCGCCCACAGCACCGGCTTGTCGCCGGCCAGCGCGGCTTCGGCGACGGCGATGCGGCCGAAGCTGCCCTTGGGCAATTCCGCATAGGCCTGCTGCAGCGAGGGCGGGAACACGACCGCGGCCTCGAGGTTCGGCCAGTCGCCCGCCAGCGCAGCGCTGGCGGCGGCATAGTCGCGCGCCTGCAGCGCGGACTGCAGGTCGGTCGACGCCAGCTTCCGCGACAGCCGCTCCAGTTCGGCATTGAGGGTCTGCTGCGACGACTGCACGGCGACGTCGCGACTTTGCTGCAGCGCGGCCAGGCGCGCTTCGTCCTGGGTCTGGCGCCAGCCGCTCCAGGCCAGCGCCAGCGCCAGCAGCGCCAGCGCCGCCGCCAGCGCCGGCAGCCACGGGCGCGCGTGGACCAGTGCGATCCGCAGCTTGCCGGGCTCGTTGTCGTCTGGCGGCGGCTGCGCCGGCGCCTTCTTCCGTCTGCTCATCGCTTGCTCCCCTGTCAGCGCACGCCGGTATGGCCGAAGCCACCCGCCCCTCGCGCGCTGTCGGCGAAAGTATCCACTACCTGTAGCACCGCATGCACCACCGGCAACAGGACCAGCTGCGCAATTCGGTCCCCCGGTTCGATGGAAAAGGCCTCGCGGCCGCGATTCCACAGGCTGATCATCAGCGGTCCCTGGTAATCGGCGTCGATCAGGCCGGTGCCGTTGCCCAGCACGATACCGTGCTTGTGGCCCAGGCCCGAGCGCGGCAGGATCACCGCGCACAGGCCGGGGTCGGCGACGTGGATCGCCAGCCCCGAAGGCACCAGGGCGGTGTCGCCCGGCGCCAGCGTCAAGGTCGCGTCCAGCGCGGCGCGCAGGTCGAGCCCGGCGCTGGCCGCGGTGGCGTAGGCCGGCAGCGGCCAGGCGTCGCCATGGCGCGGATCGAGCACCTTGACTTCCAGCGTATGCGGGTCGCGCGCGTTCGCACTCATGCGGGCAGCCTCTCCACGATCAGGTCGAGCAATTCGGCGCCCAGCTGCGACTTGGGCGCCGGGCCCAGGGCGCGTTCGCCGCCCGGCCAGTACACGGTCAGCGCATTGTCGTCGCTTTCGAAACCGCTGCCGGCCGCGCCGACGCGGTTGGCGGCGATCAGGTCGATGCGCTTGCGCTGGAGCTTGCCGCGCGCGTTGGCTTCGACGGCGTCGGTTTCGGCGGCGAAGCCGACCACCAGGCGCGGGCGCGACGGGTGCGCGGCGACGTCGGCGAGGATGTCGCGCGTCTGCACCAGCTGCAGGGTCAGCCCGTCTTCGCCCGGGCGTTTCTTGATCTTGCCGTCAGCGACCGCGCGCGGGCTGAAGTCGGCGACCGCGGCCGCGCCGATGTAGATGTCGGCCGGCAGCCGTGCCAGCACCGCGGCGTGCATCTGCGCGGCGGAGCGCACGTCGATGCGTTCGACGCCGTCCGGCGTGGCCAGCGCGACCGGACCGGCCACCAGCACTACCTCGGCCCCGCGCCGCGCCGCGGCCGCGGCGATCGCGAAGCCCATCTTGCCGCTGCTGCGATTGCCGATGAAGCGCACCGGATCGATGTCCTCGAAGGTGGGGCCGGCGCTGACCACGATGCGCAGCCCTGCCAGGGCGTCGGCATGGGCCATTAGCGGTCCAGTGGCGCCGATGCCAGCGCCGCGACGATCGTGTCCGGCTCGCTCATCCGCCCCGGGCCGGACTCGGCCTCGGCCAGCGGACCGTCTTCGGGACCGACCACCTGCACGCCGCGTTGACGCAACAGGTCGAGGTTGGCGCGGGTGGCCGGATGCAGCCACATGCGATGGTTCATCGCCGGCGCCACCGTGAGCGGCGCGGTGGTCGCCAGGCACAGGGTGGTGACCAGGTCGTCGGCCATGCCGTGGGCGAGCTTGGCCAGGGTGTTGGCGGTGGCCGGCGCGATCACCACCTGGCCGGCCCAGCGCGCCAGTTCCAGGTGGCCCATCGACGCTTCGGCCTCCGGATCCCACAGCGAAGCGCGCACCGGCTGGCCCGACAGCGCCTGGAAGGTCGCCGCGCCGACGAAATGTCCGGCTTCGGGGGTCATCGCCACGCGCACCGCGGCGCCGGCATCGCGCAGGCGCCGCACCAGCTCGGCGGCCTTGTAGGCGGCGATGCCGCCGCAGACGCAGAGCAGCACATGCCGCCCCTGCAGGTTGGAAGTCGCGCCCGCCATGCCGTCAGGAAACCCCTACAGCGAGTGAAGCAGTTAGCTTACCCGATGCCCGCCGGGTGCCCGATACCGCGCCCCGCCCGGCCGGCCGATGCTGGGCCCATGCATATCCGCGACTGGCCCGCGCACGAACGTCCCCGCGAAAAGCTGTTCGCCCGCGGCGCCACGGTGCTGTCGGACGCCGAGCTGCTGGCGATCTTCCTCGGCTCCGGCCTGCGCGGGCAGGACGCGGTCGCCACCGCGCGCCTGCTGCTGGCCGAGCACGGCCCGCTGCGCGGCCTGCTGGAACGCACGCCGCCGGAACTGGCTGGCCTGCCCGGCCTCGGCCCGGCCCGCGCCTGCCAACTGTCGGCGGCGCTGGAGCTGTGCAACCGCTACCTCGCCGCCGGCCTCGAGCGCGGCCAGGCGCTGACCGACCCGCAGGCAGCCGGCCGCTATTTCGCCCAGCGCCTGCGCGGGCAGCCCAACGAGGTCTTCGCCGCCCTGTTCCTCGACACTCGCCACCGTGCACTGGCCTTCGAGGAATTGTTCCGCGGCACCGTCGACGGCGCCGAGGTGCACCCGCGCGAGGTCGTGCGTCGCGCGCTGGCGCACAACGCCGCGGCGGTCATCGTCGGCCACAACCACCCCAGCGGCAGCGCCGAACCCAGCGCCGCCGACCGCGCGGTCACCGCGCGCCTGAAGCAGGCGCTGGCGCTGGTCGACGTGCGCCTGCTCGACCACTTCGTCGTCGGCGACGGCGCGCCGGTGTCGCTGGCGGCCCGGGGCTGGGTGTGAGGGGTGGTTGCTGGTTGTGGGTTGTTGGTTGCTAGGGGTGTCGTCGTGGGTAAGCGGCATTATCGCGACTTGATCTGCTGGCAGCGGGCAATCGACCTGGCGCCGCATATCTACCAGCTCGTCAACACCCTCCCCGCCGATGAGAGATATGCACTGGGAGACCAGCTGCGTCGAGCGTGCGTTTCGATTCCCGCGAATATCGCCGAAGGCCAGGCCAGGCAGCATCCGAAGGAATTCCTGCAGCACCTGGCCATCGCCAAGGGCTCGCTCGCCGAGTTGCACACCTTGCTGCTCGTTTGCGCAAGGCTGGGCTATCTCTCGCCGGACTCTCTTGCCGCTTGCGAACACACGCTCGCCACCATATCCAGACCCTTGCACGGCCTGATTTCAACCATCAGGTCGCAACTTGCGGCCAACAGCCCCGCCAGGAACCCACAACCAATAACCCGCAACCAGGCACCGGAGCCACAAGTCGCCCCGAAATAACTAGAATAAGCAGCCTTTCGCCATAGAAGCGCCCGTGAAATCCCAGCTCCGCGCCCTGGTCGCCCAGGGCATCGACGTCCTCCGCAGCAACGGCGCCCTGCCCGGCGATGCCGCCGTGCCCGCGTTCGTGGTCGAGCGTCCGAAGGATCGCAGCCACGGCGATTTCTCCAGCAACGCGGCGATGCTGCTGGCAAAGGCGGCACGCTCCAATCCGCGCGCCATCGCGCAGATGCTGGTCGATGCGCTGCCGGCCAGCGACGACATCGCTGCGGTCGGGATCGCCGGCCCCGGCTTCCTCAATTTCCGCCTCGCGCCGTCGGCATGGCAGCGGCAACTGCGCGGCGTGCACGACCAGGGCGCCGCTTACGGCCGCAACGACAGCGGCGGCGGGCGCATGGCCGGGGTCGAGTACGTCTCGGCCAATCCGACCGGCCCGCTGCACGTCGGCCACGGCCGCGCCGCGGTGATCGGCGACTGCATCGCGCGCGCGCTCGAGGCCAACGGCTGGGACGTGCGCCGCGAGTTCTACTACAACGACGCCGGCGTGCAGATCGAGAACCTCGCCAGGTCGGTGCAGGCGCGCGCCAAGGGGCTGAAACCCGACGACGCCGGCTGGCCCGAGGACGGCTACCGCGGCGACTACATCGCCGACGTCGCCAAGGCCTACCTGGACGGCGCCTCGGTCGATGTCGACGGCCACGTCGTCAAGGCCGGCGGCGATGCCGACGACTTCGACGCCATCCGCCGCTTCGCGGTCGCCTACCTGCGGCGCGAGCAGAACGCGGACCTGGCCGCGTTCGGGGTGCGCTTCGACGTGTATTTCCTCGAATCCTCGCTGTACGCCGACGACAAGGTCGAGGAAACCGTGCGCGGACTGGTCGAGCATGGCCACACCTACGAGGAATGCGGGGCGCTGTGGCTGCGCAGCACCGACTTCGGCGACGACAAGGACCGCGTGATGCGCAAGTCCGACGGCACCTATACCTACTTCGTGCCGGACGTGGCCTACCACCTGAGCAAGTGGCAGCGCGGCTACCAGCGCGCGATCACCGAGCTGGGCGCCGATCACCATGGCTCGCTGATGCGGGTCAGGGCCGGGCTGCAGGCGCTGGACGCCGGCATTCCCGAAGGCTATCCGGAGTACGTGCTGCACCAGATGGTCACGGTGATGCGCGGCGGCGAGGAAGTGAAGCTGTCCAAGCGCGCCGGCAGCTACCTGACCCTGCGCGACCTGGTCGACGAGGCCGGACGCGACGCGACGCGCTGGTTCCTGGTCGCGCGCAGGCCGGACTCGCAGCTGGTGTTCGACATCGACCTGGCGCGCTCGCAGTCGCTCGACAATCCGGTCTACTACGTGCAGCTGTCGCACGCGCGCATCTGCGGCCTGCTGCGGCAATTGAACGAGCGCGGGCTGGCGTTCGACCTCGACAACGGCCTGCGCCAGCCGCTCGACCTCGACGACGACGCCACCCGCGACCTGCTGATCGACCTGTCGCGCTGGCCGGAAGTGGTCGCCGCCACCGGCGAGCAGCTGGAGCCGCACCTGGTCACCACCTACCTGCACGAACTGGCGCAGGCGTTCCAGACGTATTACAACGACCACCAGTTCCTGGTGGACGACACCGATGCGCGCGACGCGCGGCTGGCGCTGGCGCTGGCGGTACGCCAGGTGCTGGCGAACGGACTTGAACTGATAGGCGTCTCGGCGCCGGAGGCAATGTAGTGGCGGTCAAACGTGGCAGGTCCCAGGCACGACGCAGCGGCGGCAACAAGGGCGGCCTGCCCGGCTGGGCCTGGCTGGTCCTCGGCATCGTGATCGCGGTGGCGGCGATGCTGGCGGCGCCGCGCTTCCTCACCTCCGAAGGCAGCGACGGCTTCATCCGCCCGCGCCCCAATCCCGACGCGCAGCCGGCCTCGGCCCGCGACGAGGATGCCGACGACGGCCTCCCAGCTCCCGCCGAACCTGGTGCCACCGATGCGGCCGCTTCGCAGGCGAAACACGACCCGGAGCGCCAATACGACTTCTACACCCTGCTGCCCGGGCAGGAGGTGGCGCTGTCCGATGCCGAGCTCGCCGCCAGCGCGCGCGCCGAAGCGGCACGCAAGCAGCCCGCGCAGCAGCCGAGCGACGCCCGCGAACCGGTGCTGGCGACGGCCGCAGGCGACGCTGCCACGGCGATCGCGCCCGAACCCGCAAGCGCAGACGGCGACGACGACAACCAGGCGCCCTACATCCTGCAGGCCGGCGCCTTCGGCGCTTCCGGCGACGCCGAGGCGGTCAAGGCGCGCATCGCCCTGCTCGGCCTCAACGCCCGGGTCGAGTCGGCCGTGATCAAGGACAAGACCGTCTATCGCGTGCGCATGGGCCCGTACGGCACGGCAACCGAACTGGCCGAGGCCAAGCGCAAGCTCGCCAACGGCGGGCTGCCGGCGCTTGCGATCAAGGTCAAGTAGGCAACAGCGATGACGGAATCGGCGCGGCAGAGGATCATCGGCTTTGCGGAGACGCTTGTCAGAAAAAGTGAAGAAGGCATGCGGTGGGCGCAATTATTTCATCAGACACGCGCCGCTTTTCCGGATATCCCTAAAAACACGATTGTGGGTTCATTGCACGCTTTCCGGCTGAACCTACCCCCCGACATTGTCAACCCTTCCCGAGGCTTGTATCGATCGGATACCCGTGCAGGCGCGAACGAGTCGACGCGCCAAGTGAAGACTTTGCATCAATCCAGTCGCGTCAAGGAAAGCGACTTCTATGAGCCTTTCGCAACCTGGCTGCGCGATGAAATCCAAGAAGCGACGGATGCCGCATCGCTCGGCGGCAGCGGATTCGGCGGCAAATGGGGAACACCCGACGTAATCGGACTCTATCGGCCCCTGATTCATGATCTTGTCAAGTTCCCCACGGAAATTGTCTCCGCTGAGATCAAGACCGAAAGCCAACAACTGATCACTGCTTTCGGGCAGGCTTGCGCCTATCGGCTGTTCTCGCATCGCGTCTATCTCGTCATCCCTGCATCAGCCACGCAGGATGACCTCGACCGCCTGGATGCGCTAGCGAATCTCACTGGCATCGGCTTGGTTAAATTCAACGCGGACAGCCCGGAAGACCCGGATTTCAGAATCATGACCCGGGCCGTCAAGCGCGAACCGGACTACTTCTACGTCAACAGAGTCATGCCGCAATGCATCGCGGCACTGAAGCTTCAATCCTTGTAGCGATGGAACGGCGCGTCTGCGCCAGCTGTCGCGTCGCGGCCTGTGAGATGCATCCGCCGCATGATGTCCGGCCTTGGAGAGTACCGCCATGCCGATCGAAGCCGCCCTGATCAAACCCGTGGTCGATGCGCTTATGGGCCTGTTCCGGCAGGGCGAGAACCTGCGCCTGAAGCGCAATGCCGAGGCGGCGCTGCGCGAAGCGATCCGCGAACTGCTGATGGCCGACCCCAACGACAGCCGCGCCGAGGCGCGCATCGCCATCGCCAAGGCGGCCGGCATCCTGTCCGAGGACGTGGTGCTGGCCGAGGAGATGCTGAAGAAGACCCGCGCCAGCAAGGCGCGAACCCGCGGCAAGTCCGCCACCGGGCGCAAGCGCAAGCCTGCGCCGGCGAAGCCCGACAAGCCCGCCGCAGGCAAGCAGGCGGCCAGGCCTGCGGCGAAGAAGAAACCAGCGAAGCGGCCGGCACGGAAAGCGGCGAAAAAGTCCTGAGCGGCGATCGCATCGCCTTCCGCCTGCGGTTACGGGACTATGCTGCCGGTGCGTTGATCGAACCCCGTCCGGCGCCGGGTGCGTAGGCCCGGACCGGCCATCCCGAGCGGTACCAGGCCCATGGACAAACTCTTCCCCGCGCTGTGCGTGCTCTGGTTCGCCAGCGAGCTCTGGATCGGCCGCCGCCGCTCCGGCGATCCGTCGCGCAGCAAGGATGCCGGCACGCTGCGCCTGCTGCTGCTGGTCGTCTACGCAAGCATCGCGCTGGCGGCGTGGCTGGCCTCGACCAGGGTGGCGCGATTCCCCGCCAACGCGCTGGCACCGACGCTTGCGATCGGCATGGCCGCGATGGTGGCGGGCATGGCCTTGCGCTGGTGGGCGATCCGCGTGCTGTCGCGCTGGTTCACCGTGGACGTCGCGATCCGTCCGGACCAGCCGCTGGTCCGCAGCGGCCCTTATCGCCGGCTGCGGCACCCCTCCTATACCGGCTCGCTGCTGACGTTCTACGGCTTCGCGCTGTGCCTGGGCAACTGGCCGTCGCTTGCGGCGGTGGCGATCCCGGTCACGCTCGCCTTCCTGTGGCGGATCCGCATCGAGGAGCGCGTGCTGGCGGCAGCGTTTCCGATGGAATATCCGGCGTATGCGCGGGAAACCTGGCGATTGATCCCGTGGTTGTGGTAATCGCCTCGTAGGAGCGGCTTATAGCCGCGAGTTTTTCCATGCCGTTCCGCTAAAGCATGAGAGCTCGCGGCTACAAGCCGCTCCTACAAGGGCGTCGAAGGCTTAGAATTCCGCCATGGCCAGGACCATCTTCATCACCGGCGCCACCTCCGGCTTCGGCACCGCGGCCGTCGAGCGCTTCGCCCGTGGCGGCTGGCGCATCGTCGCCTGCGGGCGCCGCGCGGAACGCCTGCAGCGGCTCGTCGACCGATACGGCAAGGACGTCGTGCACGCCGCAGCCTTCGACATCCGCGACGCCGCCGCCATGCAGTCCGCGCTCGACGCCATCCCCGCGGATTTCCGCGACCTCGACGTGCTGGTCAACAACGCCGGACTCGCGCTGGGCACGGCGCCGGCGCAGCACGCCGATCCGGCGCAGTGGCGACAGATGATCGATACCAATGCCACCGCGCTGGCGCTGCTGACGCATGCCGTGCTGCCGACCCTGGTCGAGCGCCGCGGCGCGATCCTCAACATCAGCTCCATCAGCGCGACCTATCCGTACACCGGCGGCAACGTCTATGGCGCGACCAAGGCCTTCGTCACCCAGTTCACGCTCGGCCTGCGCGCCGACCTGCACGGAACCGGCGTGCGCGTGACCTCGATCGAACCGGGCCTGGCGGAAACCGAGTTCACCCTGGTGCGCACCGGCGGCGACCAGGCCGCGTCGGACAAGCTCTACGGAGGCGCGCACCCGATCACCGGCGAAGACATCGCCGAAACCCTGTGGTGGGTGGCGAACCTGCCGCCGCACCTGAACGTCAACCGGCTGGAAGTGATGCCGGTGAGCCAGTCGTTCGCGGGGTTCAACATCCACCGCGACGGGACCAGCGACTAGCTCATCGTAGGAGCGACGTGAGTCGCGAGCTGTTCCTGGCTGCGCGACCATCATGAAGCTCGCGACTCACGTCGCTCCTACAGGGTGCGTTGATCACGCCATCGGCGAATCGTCGAGGTAGGTATAGCCGGTCAAGCCCGCCTCCAGCGCTTCGTTCAGGCGCGCGGCCTCGGGCTTGCTCATCTCGACCGCGCCGACCAGGGCGCGATACCTGCGCCGCAGGTCGTCGAGCTTGTAGCCGACGTAGTCGAGCATCACGTCGGTGGTGTCGCCCCGGCGCTGCTGCCTGACCTCGAACCCCTCGCCCTTGATCCGCACCTCGATCGCATCGGTGTCGCCGAACAGGTTGTGGATGTCGCCGAGGATCTCCTGGTAGGCGCCGACCAGGAAGAAGCCGAGCCGGTAGCTTTCGCCCTTGCGCAGTTCGTGCAGCGGCAGCGAGCTATCCAGGTCCTCGTTCTCGACGTAGGTGTCGATCTTGCCGTCCGAGTCGCAGGTCAGGTCGGCGATGATGCCGCGGCGGGTCGGCGCCTCGTCGAGGCGCTCGATCGGCACGATCGGGAACACCTGGTCGATCGCCCACACGTCGGGCATCGACTCGAACACGCTGAAGTTGACGAAGTACTTGTCGACCAGGCG
>SWCD01021548.1_pt1 | contig 10038 bp, 4 predicted proteins | sample 4693011 | NCBI WGS metagenome assembly SWCD01 (sample SAMN10267278, study PRJNA491770) | bioreactor metagenome | isolation source: DHS bioreactor inoculated with marine | place: Japan: Omine Ridge, Nankai Trough | reverse complement strand
TCCTTTGAGTTGGAAACAGGGGTAATCGCGTCCCAGCCGACGGTGAAGATCGCGCAGAGCTTGATCGTACGAGGTTTGGGGCGTTACCTTCATCTGTTTCAGCCGGCTCTCCTTGAGGCGGTGTTTGCGGGCTGCATCCTGTTTGAGCAGCCTTGAATAAGCGTCGGCTGCCAGCAGGGCTTTGACCGGAAATTGTTGGCCCTGTTCCATCTCGACCATCACGTCTAACACCGGAATCAACGGGGACCATGGATTTCGTGGTTGGCTGCGGGCGGTGTCGATTGCTGCGGCCGCCTGGGGAGCCTGTTGACGCAGTCGGTCAAGCCAGGTCGGGTTGCCGACGGCTTGCAGCTGTTCTATCAGTGGCTCTAGGTCCTGGGGAGGTTGTTTGTGTCCGTCGCTCCAGGAAGCAATTAGGGGGAGCGAGACCATTGTGGTACTCCCTTCCTGGGCCGCACAACGGGTCCCGCCAAAACCGGGATTGTTGTCGGCCGCGAATGCAGCCAAATAGCAGACTCCTGGCGGCAAGCCGTGGAAGATCGTTCTGCCGTGTGGCATGCGGTTGGCAACCAACATGTTTGGCATAAAGGGGCCTGACCAGGCGGCGAAGCCAAGGATGGGGTCTGCTGCTAATGCTTCACTGCTGACCACCAATAGCGTTTCATCGTTGGGAGCTTGAGGAGCTGTGGTGATGTCGAGCGTGGCAGTGCCGAGTGGGCGGATGACAAGCTGCTGCGCGGCGTCGGAAGGAACATCGACGCGTGCCGCGATTCCATGTAACTGAACGATGCGGCCGTGTACGTCAATGACTTGCTCTACCGCCTTGGTGGCGTCACGCCACGATTGGGCGATCAAGCGGTAGGTTCCCGGTTTAACGTCCAGCAGGTTGAACGCTCCTTGACCGTCGGTCGTGGTAAAGGCCATATCCTGAAACGATTGGCTTCTGGTGAATGGTCGATACGAGATCTGGGATACGGGGATACCGGTGGTGTGGTCGCAGATCAGCACCACCGCTCCCGATACTGGCTGGTTATCACGATCGGTTACCGTACCGGCAATCCGTCCGTTCTGAGCCGTTACCGAGGCCAGGGTGGTGAGCATTCCACCCAGAATCATCCAACGCGTTGAGCTGAGCATGGAAGGTTGCCTCGCGGTGCACAGGCAGGAAGTCGGATTCGTGCTGGACGACAACTATACCAGCGAATTCGGCATCGATGTAACAACGCAAAACAAGCACGTTTTCCGACAATACCCTCCCGTTGGATTTTGCGTGTCTGCCCGTTGGAAAGCGCGCGTCACAAGCAGGTGTGCGGTCTGTGAAAAAAGGCGCGTTAAGGGGGGTGTTAGCCCTGACCCCGAAAGGTGGTAGATCGCAGAAGAAAGGGGGTATTTTTGTCGGAAGCCCGATTTGGTGCAACTCCGTAGAATTGACCGGAGGGGCAAAGAGAAGGAGGCATTTTTATGAAGCGCGACAGGCGTAGTGAGAAGGTGTATCTACCCACCTCGCACGACATCCAACAGGCGTGCGAGAGAATTCAAGAAGGGTGGAGTGATCGAGAAAAGCTCAAAAGATCGGGCCGTGCGGAAGGGCGGCATTGGCTGCCGCCGTTGGTCGACAGCGAGACTCTATATCCAGACGGGTTCTCGCGAACGTCCGATGCGCAGCTATTTTAACCTTGTCGAGCCCGGATGAAGTGGACCAATTCGCAGTGATAACTGTGAATTGAAACGACGTTCTGTCACGATTCCAAAAATGTCCACTTGGGGATTTTCCAAAAAGCGACTGCCAACCCCCTCGGATTTGCGCCCGAGATTGGGGGAGGATCGTAGTACGTTGGGAGGTTCTTGGAGTCGGGTAGCTTTGTCGGGAGATCTGCGCCACGGGCTCGTGGGGGGCGCGCGCCGGGCTGGTTATCGGCCGCAGCCCACAGCCCCGCGAGTGTCGCCCCTTAGGCAATAGTCCTTGTGGGGTGCTCGCGGGACTGTGTTTGGGCGTGCTGGACTCACTTCATCTCGACGAGGCTGTGCCGCCGTCAGGCCGTGGCCGCCGTCAGGCCGTGGGAGGAGGAGGAGGTCCGCTGCCGTCATCGTCCGGGGTTGGATATGCGGAATGGTCTCCCGCCAATCCGCTGTAGCTGGCTGAGAAAGCTGCTGGGGCTCGCAGTTCAGCCTGGCCGGCTTCCGGCCGAGGTGGTGGACCGTCGCCATCGTCGTCAGGTGTCGGATAAGCACTGTGGTCGGTGAGCATAGCGACGTCGACTGCGCCAACGGAAGTCGGGCTGGTCACTTCGGCCGGGTCTCCGTCCTCGATACCAGGTCGTGCTTCCTGTCGTACACGGAACCCAATTCCTTCACCACGCTCACCGGTGGTACGAGTAGGCAGGCCCGAACTGCTGCTGGTTCCTTGGGCTCCAGACATGCCGTAAAAGGCGAACGCCTGGTCCATCAACTCGTTCCGGAATTCATCTGGATCATCTCCTTCTGGGTCTGGGTCTTTCTTGATCGGCGGTTGGCTTCCCGATTCGTCCTCGATCGGTTTGTCCTTCACGTCGTCGGTGCCACCATCGTCCTTACCGCTGTCGCCTTTGCTTCCACCACCGTCGTCGTCCGGAGTTGGGCTCGGACAGGGATCATGAGGATCGTTAGGTCCATACCAATGCAGCCATTTATTATCGAACGCCGCGTCGGACATGCGTCTAGCGTCGCATGACACATCTTCAGCATCTTGAGTTTCCCAGTAGTCGTTCAACGCCCGAGAGCGCTCGTAGGCGCCAGGTGTGCCAAAAGTGGGTGGATCGGGATCACGTCCGGCGGGGCACCCGTGACCAGGCAGCTTATTGGGGTCAATATCTTCGGGCATAGGAAGTCGCATTCCCAATTCCCCAGCCGGTATCGGCTCGAAGTCTCTGGGGTTGCGTCTCTGCCCAGGAAAATCGATTGTCTCTGGGATGTAGATGTCCTGCACCGGATCAATGGCCCGAGTACCGGCGGAGGCCATTGTGAGCTCCATGGAAGTTCCCAGGGCACTGATCGGACACAGCTCGGTGCATGGCAGTGTCGTCGCGTCAGGTTGCTTGGGAAATGCGATGCCCTCAAAGGCCATGCCTGCCAGCAAGTGGCGTTGCTCCAGACGTTCATGGCGCAGGTGGCGATGGCGGGATGGGCGCCGTTTTCGTGTTAGGTGCGTGCGTCTCAAGGTCTTGTCCTCCATTGTTCAGCGTTCTTGTGCTCTGGCGCGTGCCCTGCATAATCATTGCCATTGGCTAGAGGCTCTGGACAAGAAAAACGCAGTGTCCGCGGAGGAAGCGGAGAAGAGAAATATGAAAGCAGACACTCTGATGTTTCGCCTTGCTTTTCAGCGTGTTTGATTACCGACACCGGGCCGGGAGATTGCCGGCGAATACGCTCTTGGGGAGCGATGCCCGCCAAATGATGGAAAAGGCGGTGTGACGCCTCTGTGGAGGGGGGCACTGCAGATTGGCAGGGGGCTTGGCGAGACTATTGCCTTGTTGTTGGGGTTCAATGAGTGAGGGATGATCTAATTGCGAGTCCCCTTTGTGATGTAGTGCTTTTCGCGGCATTGATTTTCGGGGAATCGCGCTGCACAATCGAATCACGATGATCGACGTGCTTGTTGAGTACCGAGATTATTCAACGGAAGCGAGACGACCCAACACCCCGCTTCGCAATTCACCGGCGAGCATGCATGCCGACTGGCGACCAGCATCGTGATGTTCGCATTTCGCACCCAGCATCAACAACCTCAACCCTGCCCCGTCGCTGTCCTGTACCGCTTCACCGGACGACAGTGGCAATCATGCTCGAATATTACTACGAGGATTCGGTCCGTGATTCGACGCACAAGCGATCGGATAGCAATAGCCGGCATACTAATGTTGACTATTTACTGTCTTGCTTGCCGCAAGGAGAAAGCTACTCCGATCCCGGTAGCGACTCTGAAGATAACGTATCCGTTTGAGGGGGCTGTGTTCCCGCCGGAGATCGCTGCTCCAACATTTCGCTGGCAGGATGCTGCGCTCCGATCGGCTCAGTGGGCAATTGGAATCGAGTTTGAGGATGGAGGCCCGGGGCTCGAATTCACCTGCAATGCACGGCATTGGAGGCCCACAGATCGGGACTGGGAGACCATCAAACAGAGGTCCGTTGGTCAGCTGGCAAGAGTCACAATCCGGGGTCTGAACTCGAAGATGGAGGGCGTGACTCTTTCGACCGGCCAGGTGTCGTGCTCGACGTCGCTGGATGAGGTTGGCGCACCGATCTTTTATCGGGAAGTGAATCTGCCATTTCGAGATGCTATCAAGGATCCTGCTGAGCACATTCGTTGGCGGTTTGGTCCCATTTCAGCACGTCAGTTGCCACCGGTGGTGTTGAAACAACTGCCCGTCTGTGGCAATTGTCATTCATTCTCCGCCGATGGATCCGTGTTAGGAATGGATGTTGACTATGCGAACGACAAGGGATCGTATGCGATCTGCAGAGTTGATGAGGAGATTCAACTTGACGACGAGAGCATCATCACCTGGGCCGATTTCAATAAGGAAGCTCAGAGCGTCGACAAGGAGGGTGAGAAGAAGACATTTGGGCTTCTGTCGCAAGTATCTCCTGACGGTCGTTATGTGATCAGCACAGTCAAGGACCTGTCGGTATTTCGGCCGGTCGATAACCTTTACTTCAGCCAGCTGTTCTTTCCCGTGAAGGGAATACTCTGCATTTTCGATCGAGAGACCAAGACTTTTGCGGGGCTCCCCGGCGCCGATGATGAAGGCTATGTGCAGAGCAATCCTGTGTGGAGTCCCGATGGGAAATATATTGTTTTTGCTCGTGCCAAAGCACTCGACGTCCCCGATGCTGCTCGCAGCGAATTGGGAGTGACCGAGATGCAAGAGATGCCCGATTTTCTGTCCGGCAAGAAGACTTTCCGGTTTGATCTGTATCGCATTCCTTTCAATGAGGGTCGTGGAGGTAAGGTCGAACCATTGCTAGGAGCGTCGCACAATGGTCGGAGTAACTACTTTGCGCGTTATTCCCCTGACGGGCGCTGGATTGTGTTTTGCCAGGCGAACAGTTTCATGTTGTTGCAGTCTGACAGCGAGCTGTACATTATTCCTTCCGAGGGAGGTGAGGCCCGGCGACTTGCCTGCAATCGAGATTTAATGAACTCCTGGCACAGTTGGTCACCTAACGGAAACTGGCTGGTTTTCTCATCGAAAGCATTTTCTCCGTACACGCAGCTATTCCTGACTCATATTGACCAGGCTGGAGAGTCAAGCATTCCGGTCGTACTGTCAAATTTCACGCAACCCGATATGGCGGCCAATATTCCTGAGTTTGTTAACACCAGTCCCGACGCAATTGTGGCCATTCGTGATGCGTTTGCAGAGGACCTGCACTACGTTCGTGCGGGAGATGAATGCGCGATGCGCGGTGACAACGACCAGGCGATCGAGAACTTCAAGAAGGCCCTCGAGGTCAATCCTGACTGTGGTGAAGCGCATCGACTCTGGGGCGTCTTACTCATGTCGCAACGTAATTATCCTGAGGCTGAACAACGCTTTCTCAAGGCCATCGAGCGGAGTGATGACTCGGCATATGCCTATTGGAATTTAGCAAAGCTGCGGGGCTGTCAGGGTAAACCGATCGAAGCGTTGGCGATGTTCCGCAAAGCGATTGAATTGAATCCTAAATATGGCCCCATTCGTCGGGATTACGGAATGCTATTGCTCCAGATGGGTCGGAGGGATGAGGCCAATAAGCAGCTTGCGCGGGCTAAGGAACTCCAGTTGTGAGTTGCTCAGACCGCCAGTTATCCGTTGGGGCGAGCTAATTGGCCGCGAAGAACAGCTAGTATCCAGGGTGTGGTTGGTCAGGGTGTGGTTGGTCAGGGCTGGGGATCGTTATGGGGGGGCTTTCGCCGCCAAGGTAGAGACGGTGTGGCCGCCTCGTCCCCGTAGTTCATCGACAACTGCAGGCCACTGCCATTGGCCGTGTAGAATAGACGGCCGTTTGAAATTTGGGCCCCCACGCACTGCAAAACATCGACGGCGGGACCGGTGCTAATAAGCCGATTCTCGTTTGCCGTATCGATCACGTCCATGTTAGGACCGAGTAAGTAGTTGCCATCCATTGTGAAGCGAGTGCAACGATATCCCTCTGTTAGCTCACACAGCACTTTGCCGCTATCGGCGTTCAATAGATAGCCTTGCCGGTATTGTGCGTGCGTAAACAAGCGGTCGCCAGCGACGGTCACGACGTGGATCGCTCGCTCAAGCGGATCGGATTTCCAGATCAGCTCGCCGTCGGCCGTATCGAGGCACCACACTCGATTGGTCTTTCCTTCAATGGCATTATATCCACCTAGATAGAGCCGCCCGTCGTGAACGGACGGCGCGCAGCCAGCATGGACTGCATATTTGGTTGTGTGCCACTTAATCGACCCGGTCTGGGGGTTGATGGCGGCAGTCACTCCCTTGGCTGCTTTGTCGCCGAAGTAGCACGAATAGAAAAGTGTATCGTCTGCCAGGCACATGCCGGCATCGTCACCGCCCTGGCCATATTCGGAAAAATCGAGGGACCAGGCTTCACGTCCCGTGTTCAAGTCCCAGGCTTTGACCAGCGGCTTCTGGTCCGGGCCAAAGCCATAGGTGCTTTGATGTTCGAAGAGCCAGTTTCGACCAGTATATTTTCCGGAGCTAAATTGATAGAAAATCAGCCCGTCGTGGATCAGGGGTGGTACTTGTCGGTTCCAACTCGGAGAGCCCATGAACGGTACTTCCCAGACCAGTTGTCCGGTGGCAGCATCGAGGCATCGCAAGCGGCATTTGCCGAGACCAGCCTGCGGTACATACAACCGCTCGTTGTGGTAGGCCGGTGTTGTGAAGGACACGTGTACTCCCGGGTAATAAGTGCGCCACAGCAGTCGACCTGTCTCTTGTTCCACAGCCATTACCAGCCCTTCGGCTGTGTGTGTATAGACGCGTCCTCCGCCTACGGTTGACAGGTGTTTAATGGTGCCTTCGCAGCGACGGATCCACCGCATCGCCAGCGGCAGTTGGACGTTCTGCATGGTTCGATTCGTGTTGGCCTGGTTCGCGAAATGCGTATCCCAATTGTATTGTGGAGCGGCGAATCGGCTTGTAAGTGGGCTGCGAAGACTTGCTAAGTCCAATGGTTTCTCAGGTGGCAAGGCATTTCCGTTAGGGCCCAGGATATACAGGTAGCCATCTTCGCCACCGAACGCCACTTGTCCATTTGCTGCCGCCGCAGATGCGGTAATGGGCCTGCCATGCGGCGTCTTGAACACCCAATGTGATTGATCGGAATTCAGGGGAACCAGGGCTAGTCGGCCATCCAGACAGCTCACGATCGCTTTGTCACCAACGAGAATGGGAGGCGCAATTGAGGGATAGTCGCCCAGCGGAGTGGTGTGGTTGTTGGCGTGCACGCACAGGCCGAAATGTTCTTCCGGACGACAGCGATAGACCGCACCGTCACGAATGCTGACGGCCGAGAAACTCATGCTGGGGTCGCTGTGATAGTCGGTCTCTGTGCCCTGGACGGAGCTGGATACCGGCTTCTGGTCGACGACCCGTAGCACTTCGACACTTCCGGTATTGTCACGTCGGAACCACTGTCGATAGACGGTTCCTTCGTCGTCCAAGCTGAGCCCGAGCGTGGCAGGACTCTCATGCGGTGCGTACCCACCAAGCATCTTGGCACGGGGGCCTTCGTCGTGGAGCCACACAATGGAACCGCCAGCTGGGAGTACGAGCGTTTGTTTGTGTAAAGCGATATTGCGTGAGCAAAGAAACTGCTCCCGCCAAGTCACGCGGCCCCCTTGCTGATGTTTGAGCCAAGCTTGACCGCTCCAGCGATCTCCTTCGAATTTGAGTACTTCGCGTACATAGTCCCAGGTCCACTCGATTTCACCGGCAGGTGATAAAGCATAGACCTGAGAGCCGAGTGTCGTGAAGTAGACGCGATGATTACCGACCACCGGGCAGGCAAAAATAGGTTCTCTGCAAGAAAGCTCCTGCACCACACTCCCATCGCTCACTTTCAGTACGAAGTATTTGCCGGTCGTGGTTCCGAAGTGCACGTACTCGCCAGCGATCGCGGGCGAGGAGTAGTTGTTGCAATTCAGGGGGCTCGGATCGCTGACAAATTTCCAGAGGATCTCCAATGATTTTGCGTCGACACAGAAAAGGACTCCCGATCCGTCCAGCACGAAAATGCGTCCGCGATCAATCGCCGGTGAGGTGAACACCGCGTCGGTCAGTGGGATCGCTGCTTGGAGCCCTAATGGCAAGTCGAGCTGTATCGCCGGGGCGTTTCCCGAATGTTCCGAGTCGAATCCGTGCTGCGGCCAACTCTCCTCTGCTCGGCCCACTGCTGGCAGGATCAGTATTGCCGCCAGTAACCACGAGGCCAAAGCCAGAATGAAAACAGATGTGGAAACAAACGCGCTCGGAGCAGGTTGGAGCGTCGCCATCTTCTCGAAGCGGATGTACTGTCGGCCCAGTTCGCACAAGCTGCCTTTGCCAGATCGAAGCATGGTTCTCTCACAAGAAGTTGATGGTGGGGCTGCGGCGCGTGGGCCAACAAGCGGACAATGGTCATGCATCAGTATGGCACAACCTCCGTCCCAGGAGCAAGAAGCTGAGCTCGTGGATTTTCGAGGGCGGCGTGGGGCAGCTTTGGCGCGGTCTATTAGACCGCTTCGTGGCGGCGGCATCTTGCCCGCCGCGCTGTATGACCCTGCGGCAACTCGGACGAGTTACGCCGCAATGACGGGATTACGCCGTGGAGCGGTGTGCCACACTTATCTGAGCCCTGGCGGGCTCAGTGCTGGAATATCTGTCAAAATCTGTCGTCGTGGTGCGTTAAAGCCGATCCCATACTGTAATTGGCACAAAGCAAGACAGTTGGTACACCTTTCCCAGATGTGTCGACTGCCTCCGGCATGCCCGTGGCATGCAAAGCTCTGCGACTGCCGTGACTCGAGCAAACAGATCGTTCACCAGGGAGGCCGTACTAGTCGTGCATCGATCCCAGTTGTTTCCAGACGGACAGGAGCACCGATTCATGGAAGAAATGAGTGGAGCCGTCGGCCAGTGCCGCTACCACTCCGTTGCGATGAGCACTGCTGAACGCACACTCGCGTTCGATCTCTCGGCTGCTTTGTGTATTGATGGGGTAGTAGGTCGACCCTAGCGCTTCCGAAAAGTCGCTACCATGGCGACTGTCAGCATTTGGGTGATAGAGATAGAAACGATCACAGGTAAAACAACCTGCCGTTCCATCGAGCAGGAATATCGCTTCACTGAGCAACAGTGTATTTGAGGTGCCGTCGTAGATATCGCTCAATCGTCGTGGTGGTCGCGCTTGGCCCGCAAAATCGGCTGCCACGATGATACCATTGGCTTCACTCATTCCACCCTTTCCGTGGTTGTCGTGCTTAGCGTCGCTTCCTGCACAGGCCAGGTAGTTCGTCACGAAGCGACCGGAAAGTTGATTCACATTCGACGTTAGCGGAGCTCCTTGCGCCGGGCAGCGGAACAACGCCAGTCGCGTCCGGGCCAGATGCTGCAACGCCCTGCTGTTGCTGTCTTGACCACCCCACCAGCCAAGATCGGACCAAGGGATTGTGCCTGCCAATTCCGCTTGCTCAATAAACGGGAGGATATGAGCTGACCAAGATTGCCCCCAGCCACCGTTGACGCCATAAGGAAAGCTGCGGCAAGCGGTATGGTAGTGCTGCATCGCTAACGCGAGTTGTTTCAGATTCTGCTGGCATTGCAGGCGTCTGGCTGTGGCACGTGTGGCTTGCACTGCTGGAATCAGCAAGGCCAGCAGCAGGCCTGTCACTGCGAGGACGACCAGTAATTCCAGCAGGGTCATGCCCGGTGCAGGCGGACTCGGGAGTGTGCCACTGCCGTTGGTCTTGCTCCTCGAGTGTGCGGCGGTTGCGCGAATCACGTTAGGGCCCCTCTTCCAGCAGCACAGGCTCGAGAGCTGGCG
>SWCD01000922.1_pt1 | contig 10042 bp, 8 predicted proteins | sample 4693011 | NCBI WGS metagenome assembly SWCD01 (sample SAMN10267278, study PRJNA491770) | bioreactor metagenome | isolation source: DHS bioreactor inoculated with marine | place: Japan: Omine Ridge, Nankai Trough | reverse complement strand
CTGAATTAGGCTACCAAGAGAAAATGTCTACTCAGATATTAGTTCAAGCTTTGGCTGATGAAGGCTTTGATATTGCCCAACCCTATGGAGGGCTTGAAACCGCATTTCGCGCAGAAGTCTCAACCGGATCAAAACCAGTTATATTTTTTATTGCCGAATATGATGCCCTACCAGGCGTTGGGCATGGTTGCGGTCATAATCTCATTGGCCCAGCTGCGGTTGCTGCGGCCATTGGTGTTTCTAAAGTGATCAAAGAAATTGGGGGAACTGTGGGTGTAATTGGCACCCCCGCTGAAGAATATCTTGGTGAAGAAGAAGGAAAAATAAAATTACTTAGAGCGGGCGGATTTGATGAATTGTCCGCTGCGATTATGCTTCACCCTTCATATACTCGACAAGTAATGGGGAGAGATCTTGGTTTCATAGCTTGCGAATTTAAATTTTTTGGTAAACCCGCGCATGCAGCCGCTGACCCATGGAATGGTTTAAATGCTTTAGATGGTGTAATTGCAACATTTAATAATATCAATGCGCTCAGACAGCAGGTTGAGCCAGACGTTAGAATTCATGGAATTATTTCAGAGGGTGGGAAGGCACCCAATATAATCCCAGATTATTCGGCTGCACAATTTATGGTCAGAGCTGCCGATCTTGAAAAGCTTGATCAAATATATAAAAGAGTTTGCGATTGTGCAGAAGCAGGCGCAAAATCTTCCGGTACACGATTAGAAATTAAAAAAATCACCAAAGTGTTAAATACAAAGATCAATCACACACTCAACCGGCTAATTGAAAATAATTATGAAGATATTGGACTGCCAATAACTGAACCCCCATATCAGATGGATGCCTCTTCAGATTTTGGGAATGTGAGCCACAAGGTTCCTTCCGCAATGTTTATGATTGAAAGTCATCCAAAAGGAATACCATGGCATTCTGAAGAAGTAGCAATAGAAGCTGGAAAAGAGAAAGCATTAACCTCTATGCTAAATGGTGCTTGTGTCATGGCGGGAGTTGCCATTGATCTCCTAACGGAAGAAAAACTGTTGGCAGAAGTACAAAAGGATTTTAGAAAGCATGACTAATAAATCAAATGATTTTGTAACTTTGGAACCTGATTTTGAAAGACTAAGAAAAGTTTTTATGCTTGAAGGAATTCCCGACCGTGTTACAAATGTTGAATTGCATGTAGATTGGCAAATAAAGGAAGAATTTCTTGGACGCCCAATAAAGGGAATTCAAGACGATATCGATTTTTGGTATCAAGCCGGCTATGACTATATTTACTTACGCGCAAATTATGAATTCAAAATGGTGGGGGATGGCAACGCTGAAGATGACCATATTTATGCTGGGGATATGCAGGTAACTAAATGGGTAGAAGATGAAACCAGCCTGATAAATTCCTGGGAAGAATTTGAAAAGTATCCCTGGCCTGACCCAAAAACCTTAGACTATAGTAATTTGATCGCTTGTGGAAAGGGCTTATATCCAGGCATGAAGATCATCTCAGGCGTTGGCGGTATTTTTACTCGCGTTTGGAGAATAATGGGCTTTGATTCTTTTTCATATGCACTAATTGACCAACCGGACTTAATGGAAGCCATGTTTCGCAAGGTGGGAGATATTCAAATTGAAGTATTTAAGAATATTGTTGAAATGGATTCGATTGGGGCAATGTGGTATGGAGATGATCTGGCTTACAAAACTGGAACCATGGTTCATCCAAAACATCTTCGGAAGTATTTATTCCCTTATATTAAACAGATGGGGGATATATGCAAAGAAAAAGACCTGCCTTTTGTGATGCATTCTGATGGAAATTTGTTTTCTGTATTACCAGACTTGCTAGATGCTGGATTAAATGCATTACATCCCATTGAACCATTAGCAATGGATAGTATTGAATTACAAAAAGAATATGGCGATCGCTTATGTTTACTTGGAAATATTGAAATTGGAGAAACCCTTACGCTCGGTACGCCAGAAATGGTAGAAGCCGAAGTGAAAGATCGAATTGCGGCACTGGCAAAGCATGGGGGGTATGCAGTTGGCTCCAGCAATACTGTGGCCCATTATGTAAAATTGGATAATTTCAAAGCAATGATAAAAGCAACCAGAAAATACGGGAAATATCCCATAGAGTTATAAGGTACCGAGGTATTTTTTAAAATGAATTCTAAAGAAAGAGTGATGTGTGCTCTAGCCGGAGAACAACCAGACAGAGTGCCATTTGCCGAAAGTTCAATAGCCCCCAGCATTGCGAAGTCATTAGCTGGAACTGAAAGAGATCTTACAGAGTGGGAGATTTCTGATATGTTAGATCGTGATGTGGTTGTTCCAGTTTTATTCCCGCCCTATTTCGCCGATTTTGAAGAAGGAACAGATGGACAAGCCTATGTAACTACCGGGTGGATTAAAACTATAAATGATCTCGATAAAATGGAACTGCCCGATCCCAATGATCCTTCACTTTATGTGGATGTAGTAAAGGCTATTGAAAATAAAGGGGACTATGCGGTTGCCACAGCTATAAAATTAGGGGTTGCCCCTATGCTGATGAGTATGGGGCTAGATGGATTTTCATACGCATTATTGGATGAACCAGATCTTGTTCATGAAGTGCTCCGTAGATACGCCGACTGGCAATGTGTTGTTTCTCAAAAATTAATTGAGTTGGGCGTGGATTTTTTATGGAGTTTTGATGATATTGCTTATAAGTCAGGTCTATTTTGCTCAGAAAAGGTATTTAAGGAATTTTTATTCCCATACTTGCAGCAAGCTGCAGAAGCGATCACCATCCCTTGGGTGTTCCATAGTGATGGCAATATCATGTCGGTCATTGATGATCTATTAGGCTTGGGAATGTCTGGATTACACCCAATTGAACCAGGTCCAATGGATTTAGCTACAATTAAATCTGAATATGGAAAGAAAGTTTGCGTAATTGGCAATGTCTCTGTTGATACATTAAGCGCTGGAAACACAGGAGATATTGATAAGATCGTGAAGGAAAGTATTGAAATTGCGGGTCCTGGGGGTGGATACATGGTCACTTCTTCAAATAGCGTCCCATCTTATGCCAAACCTGAAAATGTTCGTGCGATGGCTGATGCGGTTCAAAAATATGGAAAATACGATTAGGAATTGGAATAAAGTTGAAAAAGACTGAAGTAGCTCGAATTTTAATTATCTGCGGCGATCCGGGGGGAGCGGATGCTGTCGCGCCAGTAGTTAAAAAGTTACTTAAAATCCATCAGGTTAGAGTACAAGTTTATGCATATTTCAAAGCATTAACTACATTTAGAAGAAATAATATTTCCCTAATCGAACTTGACAATGAAATTACTCTTGATGAAATTAAAAAGCTCCTAATTAAATCTTCACCCGACCTCATTCTCATTGGCACTTCTTTTAATCAATTTGAGATTGAAAAGAAATTTATCCAAATTTCTAAAGATCTTAATATACCCTCTTTAGCAGTTTTAGATTTTTGGTCCAGTTATTCAAAAAGGTTTAGTCGAAATGAATCCGACCTTGAATATTTGACAGACAAGATCGCCATAATGGATGAACTAGCATTTTCAGAAATGAGGGAAGAAGGATTTCTTCCCGATCATTTGACGATTACTGGGCAGCCGGCATTTGATCGGTTAAAAAATAAAAAAGTCAATTTTTCTACTATAGATAAAAACCGCATAAAGACAGAAATAGGAATAAAAGAAGATCAAAAATTAGTTTTATATATTTCTCAACCTTTCTCAAAATTATTTGGGGATTCTGCAGTCAACCCCCTATATCTTGGTTATGATGAGAAATCAATTCTTAAGGACTTATTACAGGCATTAAATGAAATGATATTCGATCATGATATCGATATTAGCTTGGGCATTATTCCACATTTGAGGGAAGAAGATCCCTGGTGGGAAAGGTTTGCAGGGGATCGAGTTCATATATTTCCTACTGACAAATTTGATTTTGACTCCCTTGTAATGGCCTCGAATATTGTTACGGGTATGACCAGTACAAAATTATACGAAGCCCATGTTTTAGGGTCAAAAACTTTTAGTTTGCAAATGGAAGCCCTCCCATTAAAACGCTTCAATATGGAACGTTTAGGGATTAATAAAAATATATATACAAATGAAACCTTAATTACAGAAATAGAGACTGCGTTGGTTGGCCCGAATAAACTGTCAAAGCCAACAGAAATTGAGATAAATAAATCTGCTACAGATCAGGTTTTGAACTTGATTATTGAAATGCTTGAACTAAAGAATTCTAAAACAATGATGCCTCTAAATGAGCTGCGAATGGAGGTTTTATAATGTTCGGTTATGCTGGTAAATTTTTATGGGTGAATTTGACGGATGGAACTATCCGTGAAGAGATTCCTGAGGATGATTTGTTGCGTGATTTTATTGGGGGCTATGGTATCGGGGCAAAAATATTATATGATCACATGCAACCCGGGGTCGATCCCTTAGGTCCCGACAATATCTTAGGTATTTTGACGGGGCCACTAACGGGCACATCTGCACCCACTGCTACTCGTTGGACCGTCGTTGCAAAATCGCCGCTAACTGGTGGATGGGGGGATGCAAATGGGAGCGGTTATTTTGGGGGAGCAATGAAAAAGACCGGCGTGGATGCAATTTTTTTCACAGGTATATCTAAACGCCCAGTTTATTTGTATTTGGAAAATGACCTTGCGGAACTCCGGGATGCATCTGAGCTTTGGGGAAAAGACACCTATGAAATAGAAGATTGGATCAAATCAGATTTAGGAAAAGACGTTGAGGGGATATGTATTGGCCCATCAGGTGAAAAACTCTCTTTGATCTCAGGAATTATTCATTCGAAAGGTCGGGCAGCCGCTAGATCAGGGTTGGGTGCGGTAATGGGATCAAAAAACCTAAAATTGATCGCTGTTAAAGGGAAAAAAGATTTTCCCATCGCGAATAAAGAACATGAAAGAATAGTTCGAAATAAATACATGAAAGAAATTAATGATGGGGTGGGTTCTTCGAATTTTTATCGTGAGACAGGCACTCCCGGCATCCTTACTTGGGCGATCTATATGGCCGATGCACCCATGAAAAACTGGTCAGAAAGTTCTATAAATTTCCCAGAAACAGATCTTCTTGAATATAGTGAATTAATGAAACATCGAAATAAACGAAAAGCCTGCGATCGATGTGGCATTGCTTGTTGGGGAACCAGCACTTTGGAATATGATGGAAATAATGTCGAAGCGCATCAGCCAGAATATCAAACAAGTGGCGCTTTCGGCCCCTTATTAGCAAATAATGATTATCCATCCCTGATAGCTGCAAATGAAATATGTAATCGATACGGTTTAGATACAATTTCCGCTGGTGCTTGCGTAGCATTTGCGATTGAATGTTATCAAAATGGTTTGATAAATAATAAAGACACCGGAGGAATTGAACTTAAGTGGGGTGATCATCGCTCAACTATTCAATTCTTGAAAAAGATCGCTTTACGAGAAGATTTTGGTGACATTATGGCTTTGGGTGTCAAAAAAGCTTCAGAATATTTAGGTCCAGAGTCAGAGGAATTTGCCATTCACATTGGTGGTCAGGAACTTCCCATGCATGACCCCCGATTTGAGCCCGGTTTAGGATTAATTTATAAAATGGATGCAACTCCGGGCAGGCATACCCAAGCCTCACAATTCACCGTTCCCCCGGGTTTTGAATCTGAAAGACCAGCTTATGGGGATAAAAGGGAAGAGCAAATTGGTCGGGGTAATTATTTGAAAGAGGCGAGTGTATTGACCCATTCAATGAATGCTTCTGGAATGTGTTTGTTTGGATACGCATCGACTCATGTAACCTTCATCCCGGACTTTTTAAGTGTCGTTCGTGGTGAGGAATTTACGGTTGAAGATATGCTCATCGCTGGAGAAAGGATTGCAAATGTCCGCCAAGCCTTTAATGTGCGTGAAGGAATTAATGCGGTCACTCAAGCAATCCCAGCACGCGCATTTGGTATTCCGCCATTAAATGAGGGACCAACCAAATTAATCACCGTCGAAATAGACCAAATGACTGAAGAATATTTAAGTGATATGAATTGGACCAAAGATGCTGCAATCCCAACCCTTGAAAATCTTGTGAAATTGGGGCTGAATTCTATAGCAATTGATCTTTGGGGCTCTGATGAAAAAGGTGTTGATAAAAATGACTGATATCAGAACAGGATTTTTTACATATCCTTGGGATTTGATCGATCATGGGGCGGAAACGGTCATTAATCAAATGGTTAATGAAAATAATGTCAATGCGATCATGGTAAACGCGCTATATCATCATGCCCGAGTACTAAGACCTCGAGAAGGTGGGCCTAAAACCCTGCAATATAATCAGGCCTTTGCAGCATTTGAACCAATTCCTGATTTTTATGGGAATCAGGGGTTAATCCCTGTAAGCAACCCCGAAATTGCAAAATCAGAAGTCCTATCTGCAGTGAAAGACGCTTGCAAAAAGCAAAATATCGATTTTGGTATTTGGATTGTTGGATTACATAATTCAACTCTTGGAGTTAAAAATCCAGATATTTGTGTTGAAAATTGTTTTGGAGATAAATATACCTATTCGCTTTGCCCAAATCAAGAAAAAAATAAACAATATTTATTAGGTTTAGTAAAAGATGTTTGTACCCAATTTGAACCAAACCGAATTTTGCTTGAAGCAATTGGAACATTAGGATTAAAGCATTGGGTCCACCATGAATTATTTATGACCGAATGGGATGAAACCTTAGAATTGTTGACTTCCATTTGCTTTTGTTCGGCATGCACACATATTGGAGAAACAGCAGGTATTGATGTCCAAAGACTAAAGAAAACGGTAAGTTTTCTCGGAAATCAATTATTAAATGATGAGCGCGGATCATTACCCCTTGAATCTACCCTGAGTGATGTGCCATCCTTGCTATTGGAAATTGATGATTTATCAAATTATTTACAAATAATTGCAAAATCAATATCTAATCTTGTTGGAGAAATATATAAAGTCACCACAGAATTGAATGTTAAATTAGAAATTAGCCCTTCTAGTTTCCATCGACCAGTTTCTCGTGCATGGATGGAACGGATCTCATTGAAAGCTCTATCAAAAGTTAGTGATGGGGTGATCATCTCTTCCTATTTTAAATCTTCAGCTGAAGTGGAAGCAGATCTAAAATGGGCGAAGTATATATCACCAGAAATCAATTTGTCTGCAGGAATTAATGCCTGTGCACCAACGCCGAGCGAGGATGAATTAATTGCTCAATCAATGACCTGTGTTCAAGAAGGCTGTAATGGAATTTATTTTTATAATTACGGATTGTTAAATGATAAACGATTAGGGTGGGCATCTAAGGCAAATAAAATAATTTTGGATATGAATAAAAAGGAAGAAAAATAACAATGGAAGGACGCTTTAAAGGAAAGATCGCCTTAATTACGGGAGGATCTCAAGGGATTGGGAGGGGAATTGCGGTGTCTTTGGCTGAAGAAGGGGCTTCAATTATTATTAATTACCGATCTAATTTGAAGGAAGCCGAAGAAACTGCCGCGATGATTGAAGCAATGGGACAGGAATACCTTATTTGTCAGGCAGATGTTTCTGACAGAGAAGCTGTTAGGGCAATGTTCGACCAGTCAGTTGAGAAATTTGGAAGGTTAGATGTTGTTGTAGCAAATGCCGCTTATTCTCAAAGGGAGTTGGTTGTTGACGCAAAATGGGAAAATGTTTTAAAAACTATAGAAGTCAGCCAATTTGGCGTTTTTCATACCTGTCAATTTGCCGCACAACAGATGATTAAACAAGAAATATTAAGTAAATGTCGCGGAAAAATCATCATTATCAGCTCAATTTTAGCCGAATTAGCCCCCCCCGCAAATGGGGCTTACAATATGGCAAAAGCTGCAATTAATCATTTAGGGGAAACGATGGCGGCAGAGTTAGCTGAGAGTTATATCAACGTAAATATGATTAATCCAGGTTGGATTGATACACCTGGAGAGAGAAAATATACGTCGGATGAAGAGATATTGGCCGGTGCCAAGAATATCCCCTGGAAACGATTAGGTACAACGGAGGATATGGGAAAAGCTGTGGCTTATTTGGCAAGTGATGATGCTGATTATGTTACTGGTGCGACATTGAGAGTAGATGGAGGATTTGTACTCGGTCTCCAATTACCTCAATCAAATTAAGAAATATTAGTCAATAAGATTTCAATTTAGGAGAATAATATGAGCAAGGAATTAGAAAATATACGAGAAGGAATACTAAAAGGGGATATGACAATGGTAAGCGAGAATGTTCAGGAAGCCCTGAAAAATGGTCTCCCACCGAAAAAGGTTTTGGATGATGCGCTTATCGTAACGATGGAAGAAGTTGGAAAGTTATTTGAAGAAGGTGAATTTTTTGTCCCCGAAATGCTTGTGGCTGCCCGTGCCATGAAGGCTGGGTTAGAGATAATAAAACCAAAACTCTTAGAAGATAATGTTCAGGCAAACGGAAAAGTTGCCATTGGAACTGTAAAGGGTGATCTCCACGATATTGGTAAAAATCTTGTTGCCATAATGCTGGAAGGTGCAGGGTATGAAATATTTGATTTGGGTGTAGATGTATCCCCAGAAAGCTTTATTGAAATAATTGAAAAAGAAAATGTACAAATCGTGGCTTTATCCGCTCTTTTGACCACAACAATGGCGAATATGGAAGCTACCATTAAGGCAATTAAAGAATCGGGACATGGCGATAAAGTTAAAGTGATTGTGGGGGGCGCTCCTGTAACAGATGATTATGCAGTTTCAATTGGAGCTGGAGGATTTGCTGTAGATGCAAGTGTGGCTGTCTCTGTTGTAAAATCTTTACTCAGCTAAGCAGTTATTTTAGAAATTATGATTAATATTGATTTAGAACAAGGATCAGGTACATGAGTGATAATCAAAAACCTCTGTTAGAAATCGAGAATTTAAAAACATATTTTTATACAAAAGAGGGTGTGGTTAAAGCTGTGGATGGTGCGGGATTCTATGTGAATCCTGGTGAAGTGTTAGGGTTAGTGGGTGAATCTGGATGTGGAAAAAGTGTGACTTCACTTTCTATAATGGGATTAATTAAAAAACCTGGGGTAATTGTGGATGGCAAAGTTATCTTTGAAGGAAAAAATTTACTTGACCTCCCTTTTAATGATCTGATTGATATTCGTGGAAATGAAATTTCAATAATTTTCCAACAACCCCAAAGCAGTTTGAATCCAGTATATAAAGTCGGCAATCAGATTGCTGAAGTCTTTCGTGTTCATAGCAAATTAAAAAAGAAAGAAATTAAACAGCGAACATTGGATTTATTCAAACAGGTTGGGATTCCGGATGCGACTGAAAAAATGTTTTCATATCCGCATGAGATGTCTGGTGGACAAGCCCAAAGAGTGATGATTGCGATGGCATTAGCTCTCAGCCCAAAATTACTCATTGCCGATGAACCAACAACTGCATTAGATGTAACCATCCAGGCACAAATCCTGGATTTAATGCGAGATCTAAAAGAGAAAAAAGGTACCGCAATGATTCTGATCACCCACGACTTAGGCGTGGTAGCAGAAATGGCTGATAGGGTAGCCGTGATGTATGCGGGTGTGATATTGGAACAAGCAGATGTTCATAGCCTTTTTGAAAAACCACTGCATCCATATACCAAGGGGCTACTGGGCTCAACGCCAACCCTTGGTTCGGTAAAAGAATATTTAGATGTTGTCCCTGGTGTGGTGCCAAGTTTAATTGACCTTCCACCAGGATGCAGGTTCGCACCCCGTTGTCAGGCTAGAATTGATCATGAATTGACTATTTGTAAGGAAATAGAACCTACACTTGATATTGTATCTCCAGAACATTCCGTACGGTGTTGGCTATATCAGAGCACTCCAGAACATACTGCCCCAATCAAGCTAAAAGAAAATATCCAACTAAGCTAAAGAGAAAAATATGGCAAAAGAAAAAACGAATAATGCGCTACTT
>SWCD01023789.1_pt1 | contig 10047 bp, 9 predicted proteins | sample 4693011 | NCBI WGS metagenome assembly SWCD01 (sample SAMN10267278, study PRJNA491770) | bioreactor metagenome | isolation source: DHS bioreactor inoculated with marine | place: Japan: Omine Ridge, Nankai Trough | reverse complement strand
CGCTCGATCTCTTCCACGCATTCTGCAAAGCCGCGCTTGCGTATAGTTTCGAACTCCGCTTCGAGGTCTTCCACCGATGTGAGAGTAAACTCAGTGTAGGCGCGTAGCCGCCCCTCCATATCTCCCGATGAAAACAAATTGGGCGAGAATGCAGCAACGGCCTTTGAGCAAGAACATGCATGCAAAGGGCGTTTTCCCAAACCGGGATGGAGATAGGAGACATTAGTATCTGGCGTCTCAACATGAATAATTTCAACGGATTTTCCACGCAGTCGCGACAGAAAAAACGCGGTGCCATATTGTGTCGCCGCTTTTTTTAGCGCAGGCGCTATCGTTTCGAGCAATGCGCGATCAGAGTGGTCATTCTGCGCGATTCGCTTCAATCGGGATCCAATCGTAAATTGCCCACGCGCAACGGATTCCAAAAGACCTACACCGACGAGGTTCTGAACCAATCTATACGCAGAGGGCTTGGGGAGGTCCGAGTGGGCGCAAATGTCAGCCACCGTTGCCTCTCCCTTTTGTCCAACAACTTCAAGAATGAAAGTCAGGCGTTCCAGATGCATGTTTTTACCTTGCGATAATTTCATTATCAATATATGAGAATAAACAAGTGGTAGCAAGGGAGAAATGTGATGATGGACAAAGCATGTTGTGGCCCGGGGTATGCAAGCCCTTCCGAGGCAATCAAATCCCCGCGCGAAAAACTGTTATACACAATAGCCATCTACACCGGGACTGGAATCCAAAAGCCGGACTATTTGGCAACAGTTGACGCAGATCCCAACAGCCGGACATATTCGCAAGTCATTCATCGGCTTGAAATGCCAGGCATCGGCGATGAGCTGCATCACATGGGTTGGAATGCGTGTTCTTCGTGCCACGACGACGCAGGAATGGCACGCAAATACCTGCTGGTGCCCGGTGTGCGATCTAACAATATTCACGTCATCGACACGGCAACGGATCCATTTGCACCGCGCTTGCATAAGGTGATTGATGGGGCAGAGATCAAATCAAAAACCAATCTGTCTGGCCCGCACACGGTGCATTGTCTTGGGTCCGAGATCATCATTTCGTTCCTTGGTGACGCACAGGGAGAAGCGCCTGGTGGGTACCTGCACCTCAACAAAGAATTTGAGATCGTTGGGCGTTGGGAAAACTCTATGGGTGACATCCCCTTCAGTTATGACTTCTGGTATCAGCCGCGTCACAACGTGATGGTCAGCTCCGAATGGGCTGCGCCTAACACTTTTATGCCGGGCTTTGACCTTGAAGAAGTGGGGCATCTGAAATACGGCCGTCGTCTTCATATTTGGGATTTTGAAAAGAAAGAGCCCATCGAGACGATGTATCTTGGTGAAGATGGGCTGATCCCATTGGAAGTGAAATTCCTACATGATCCCGACAGCAGCCACGGCTTTTGTGGTGCTGCGCTCAGCTCAAATGTCATCCACTTTTGGAAGACAGACGCGGGTAAATGGGAATGGGAAAAGATCATCGACGTTGAGAACGAACCGCACCCCGAATGGCCCATTCCTATTCCCGGTGTGATGTCGGCCATTCTGGTCTCGATGGACGATAAATACCTCTACCTCAACAACTGGCTGCACGGCGACATGCGCCAATACGACATTAGCGATCCCCATAACCCCGTATTAACGGGACAGGTCTGGATGGGAGGGCTGTTGGGCCGCGCGCCTGAGGTCAATGGCGTCAAAGTTGCGGGTGGACCGCAGATGTACCAACTCTCACTTGACGGCAAGCGGCTCTATGTCACTACCTCGCTGTTCTCAACTTGGGACAACCAGTTCTACCCCGAGATCCGCACCCAAGGAGGCGTCATGCTGATGATCGATTGCGATGTCGAGAATGGCGGCATGAAAATCAACGAAGACTTCATTGTTGATTTCGGGAAGGAACCGAACGGACCAAGTCGTTGCCATGAAACCCGCTATCCAGGTGGCGATTGCACAAGCGATATCTGGCTGTGAACAAGACCCGCACCATCACAATCGCCAACCGCGACGATGCGACGTACCAAGTCGACGCACGCCGTCCTTTGTTGGATACGCTGCGCGAACAAGGCGTCGATTTACCCTATGGCTGCAAATACGGCGGCTGCATTACCTGCGCGGCCAAACTGACGGCTGGTGAGGTGGATCAGCGTCGGCAAGTAGCGTTGAACAATCGTCAGATCAACAATGGTTACATTTTGCTTTGTGTCGCCCGCGCTGTCTCCGATTGCACCTTGGAGATCGGCGTCGAAAGCCATGACAAACTTTACCGCAACCCCTTCCTTGATCCGCTTGAGCCACATGAACTGAAGGCGGATATCGCGACACCTAAGGAGGCTTAGATGCCTGAGACTAATCTTGATCAATTGTACAGTTATACCCCAGAGTATTTGGCCGAAATTCTGCGCACGGTTAAAACGATCGCTATGGTTGGTGCCAGTGGCGACAAGACCAAATTCAGTTACGGCGTACTGCGTGTGCTGCACGAAACTGGATATGATATGATCCCAGTGAACCCCAACCCGAATTTGACGGAAATTCGCGGTATCCCCGTTTTTCATTCGCTGGAAGAAATCAACCGTCCTGTTGATATGGTAGAAGTGTTTCGTCCCAAGGAAGAACTCTACGCTATCACCGAGAAGGCGATTGCCATTGGTGCGTCGGTTCTATGGGGTCAGATTGACGTCTATGACGATCGTGCGGCGAAGTTAGCCGAAGAGGCGGGCTTAAAAGTGGTTATGAACCGTTGCCCAAAAATCGAACTTTTCCGCCCATTCTGGAAACCTCGTCTTGACCTTGAAATTTGACACAGGGCGATACAGAATTTTACGTGCCGCCCTTGTTTAGTTGCGGATGTAGCGGGCCCATAAACTGGCCGCTCACCGCAGTGCTAGGCTGGCTCAATCCCGACCAAAGAAAGAAATCAATCATGGCTCAGATAATTACAAAAAGCGCGAAAGACATCGTCAAAACGGCTATGTCCGCAGTGCCTGCGATCAGTGCAGAAGAAGCAATAGCTTTGGTTGGCTCGCCCGATCACGTGTTTGTCGATCTACGCGATGGCACAGAACAGGCAAAAACTGGCACTATTTCTGGCGCTGTTGCGTCGTCACGCGGCATGATGGAATTTCATCTCGACCCAGAAAGCCCAGCACATAAACCCGAGTTCAATCAAGATAAGACCTACGTGTTCTACTGCGCATCAGGCGGGCGGTCGGCAATGGCCGCGATGGTGGCTATGGATATGGGGCTCTCGCCTGTTGTGAACTTGGCCGGAGGTGTTGGTGCCTGGAAAAAGGCCGGGGGCACGTTGGCATAAACCATGGAGCGTGCAATAAATTTTCTAGATTTGAACATGTCAGTGCTGCCCGATGTCAAAGGGTTCTTTGATCCAGCGAGCAATACGATTTCCTACATCGTGAAAGACCCCGCATCAAACGCTTGCGCGATCATCGACAGCGTTTTGGACATGGATTATGCGGCAGGACGGATCACTTATGACAGTGCAGATCGCCTGATTGACACCATCCAAACTCAGGGGATGTCACTAGAGTGGATAATCGAGACCCATGTTCATGCCGATCACCTTTCCGCCGCGCCCTACATTCAAGACAAGCTAAGTGGCAAAATCGGCGTTGGTGTCGGAATCAAGGAAATTCAGAATACCTTCGGCAAGATCTTTAACGAAGGTACGGAATTTCAACGCGATGGGTCGCAGTTTGATGCCCTTTTTGAGGATGGCGACACCTACACCATTGGAAAGATGACCGCTTTCGCAATTGCCACACCTGGTCACACACCCGCTTGCATGGTACATGTGATTGGCGATGCGGCGTTTGCTGGTGATACGCTGTTTATGCCCGATGGTGGCTCAGCCCGCGCCGATTTTCCGGGTGGTGATGCGGGGCAATTGTACGATTCCATCCAAACCGTGTTGTCCCTTCCCGATGAGATGCGCCTATTCATCTGCCATGATTATGGTCCCAGTGGGCGCGCCATAGCGTGGGAAACAACTATCGCGCAGCAACGTGCCGACAACATCCACGTCGGTGCTGGGGAATCGCGCGATGCCTTCATCAAGTTCCGCACAGAACGGGACGCTCAATTGGCGATGCCGAAACTGATTATTCCGTCCCTGCAAGTGAACATGCGGGCGGGCGAAATTCCGTGCGACGAAAGCGGCGCACCCATGCTGAAGGTTCCACTCAATGGCCTATGAGAGTAAAATGGAAAACGATGACTTAATTTTACGAACCGACAAGAACGGTGTTGCCGTTCTTACGTTGAATGCGCCCAAGTCGATCAACGCCTTGTCAGAAGCGATGTTGCTCGCACTGTCCAACACATTCGAAAAGATTGCAGATGATCGCAGTATCAAAGCGGTGATCCTTCGCAGCGGCGGAAATCATTTTTGCGCGGGCCATAACCTCAAAGAGATGACGGAGCGCCGTACTGACGCCGACGGTGGTTTGCAGTATTTCCAAGATCTCTTTGCCAAGTGTTCTGCGATGATGCTTCGTGTCGTGCGTTTGCCCCAGCCAGTGATCGCCGAAGTGAAAGGGATTGCCACAGCGGCTGGATGCCAGCTTGTGGCCTCATGCGATCTTGCAGTAGCTGCCGATGATGCAACATTTGCCACATCAGGCGTAAACATTGGGCTGTTTTGCTCAACACCGATGGTCGCACTTAGCCGCAATGTGCCGCGCAAATTGGCCATGGAAATGCTGTTGTTGGGAGAGTTCTTACCTGCAGCCCGTGTCGCCGAAATAGGGTTGGTAAACCGCGTTGTGCCCTTGGCGGAGCTGGAAGACACATCCATGGAAATGGCCCGTATCATTGCTGATAAATCGCCGGCTGCCGTTAAGATCGGCAAACGCGCCTTCTATGAACAGCTAGAAATGCCATTAGATGAAGCTTATGCTTTTGCTGGTCACACGATGGCGGAAAACATGATGACGCTTGATGCAAACGCTGGAATAGGGGCCTTCACCCGCAAAGAGCCAATGCCAGATTGGACAGGGGAATGATTTACGAAGGTCCGGAGCTTGTACGTAACGCAGCAAATCACACTGCCCTATCACCCGTTTCTATCCTCAAACGTGTCGAACGCGTACATCCAGAGCTGCCCGCGCAAATCCATGGTCGTATTCAGCGCAATTGGGGTGAGGTCGCAGCGCGTTGCAAACGGCTTGCTTCCGCGTTGGCCAAACGTGGTATCGGCAAGGGTGATACCGTTTCCCTGATAGCGCCTAATATCCCCGAAGCGCTTGAATGCGCATTGGCTGTGCCCATGCTGGGTGCGGTTCTGAACGCGAATAACACGCGGCTTGATGCTGATACGATCACCTATATTCTTGAGCATGGCGAAGCCAAGGTTTTGCTGGTCGATACCGAATTTTCAGCTATGGCTGCGAAAGCCGTCGCGCAATCCGGTCTGGACCTGTTGATTGTGGATATCGAGGACAGCGAAGGCCCGGGTGGAGAAAAGATCGGCAATTTGACCTATGATGCACTGCTGGCTGAGGGCGATCCGAATTTCGCCTACTCCCTGCCGGATGACGAATGGGACGCGCTTGCGTTGAACTATACCTCGGGCACCACAGGGTGGCCCAAGGGAGTTGTGTATTCACATCGTGGTGCGTGGACCAATGCGGTCAACAACGTGGTAACTTGGGAAATGCCACATCATCCCGTTTACCTTTGGACGCTACCGCTGTTTCATTGCAATGGCTGGTGCTTTCCTTGGACAATCACCATGCTTGCCGGTTGCCATGTGTTCCTGCGCGCGCCAAGGGCCGATGCGATCTATGGCGCTTTTGCGGATCATGGGGTCACGCATCTTTGCGGCGCACCTATCATCATGTCGATGATCTCAGGCGCGAAAGGAAAACGCGATTTTCCACAAAAAATCAAAATGATGACCGCCGCAGCCCCACCTCCTGCCAGTGTGATCGAGAAAATGGAGGCCATGGGCATCGCAATCACCCATGTTTACGGCTTAACCGAAGTTTACGGCCCCGCGGTTGTCTGTGCAGAGAAACCCAGTTGGGCGGAGCTACTTCCTGAAGAACAAGCCATTCTAAAGGCACGCCAGGGTGTGGCTTATGAGTTGGAAGAAGATGTTTTAGTCTTAAATTCCGATACAGGTAAGCCTGTCCCGTGGGATGGCGAGACACTAGGCGAAATCGTGTTTCGCGGTAACATCGTCATGAAAGGTTATTTGAAAGCCCCAGAAGAGACAGCAAAGGCCTTCAAAGATGGTTGGTTCTGGTCTGGAGACATCGCGGTGCAACACGCCGATGGCTATATCGAAATTCGTGATAGGTCCAAAGATATCATCATCTCTGGTGGTGAAAATATCTCGTCCATTGAGGTGGAAAAGGCGCTCTATTCGCATCCCGCCGTCAGCCTTGTTGCGGTCGTGGCTATGCCGGATGAGAAATGGGGCGAAGTGCCCTGCGCCTTTGTTGAGCTATCAGGCGAAGCCACCGAAGAAGAATTATTGATCCATGCGAAGGCAGGCCTTGCTGGATACCAACGCCCAAAGAAAGTGATCTTTGGCGAACTCCCAAAGACCACTACTGGAAAAGTCCGCAAGAACGAACTTAGAGATCTGGTCCGCCAAAAAAGCTGACCCCCAACACAATTGACTGGATACACATCATGCCTCAAGAACATAACTTTGCCCAATTCAGTTTCGGAACACAGGTGCGAAAATCACCTTTCTCCGACGCAGCCCTTCGTTGGGGAGCCAAGGGGTTCTCTGTCTATAACCACATGTACATCCCACGAGATTTTGGCGATCCAGTTCAAAACTTCTGGAATTTGGTCAACGAGGCGATCTTGTGTGACGTTTCTGTCGAGCGCCAAGTCGAGATCAAAGGACCGGACGCTGCAAAGTTTACCCAATTCCTCAGTTGTCGTGATCTGTCGAAATGTGAGGTCGGGCAGTGTAAATATGTGCTGCTCACAGACCAAGACGGCGGGATCATCAATGACCCAATCCTTTTGAAATTGGCTGATGATCATTTTTGGCTTTCCATTGCTGACAGCGACGTCCTGCTTTGGGCACGCGGCCTTGCAGTAAATTCAGGCATGGATGTCGAAATTTCTGAACCCGATGTGTCCCCTCTACAGTTGCAAGGTCCCAAATCTCGCGAGGTCATACGCGCAGCCTTTGGGGACGCCCCAACAGAGCTGAAATATTACCGCTTCATGGAATTTGACTGGGATGGTGTTCCATTGATTATTTCGCGCACAGGCTGGTCCAGCGAACTTGGGTACGAGATTTTCCTACGCGATGGATCTGCGGGTGACAAGCTTTGGGAACATCTGATGACCGTTGGTACGCCACTGGGCTTGAAACCGGGTCACACGTCGAGTATTCGGCGGATCGAGGCGGGCATGTTGTCGTATCATGCAGACATGAACCTTGCGAACAATCCTTTTGAAATGGGTATGGATCGTCTCGTCGATCTGGATATGGACGCGGATTTCGTCAGCAAGGCGGCATTGACTAAGATCAAGGCGGGGGGGGTATCGCAAAAATTTGTTGGCTTGGTCATTGAGGGCGATCCATTTGTCGGGCCCAATGATTTCTTTTGGCCCATTACGAATGACGGCGTGAAGGTCGGGACAGTCACGTCAGCGATCTATTCTCCAAGACTTGAAAAGAACATCGCACTTGCAATGGTCGGCATCGATCACACAGCATTAAATACCGCCCTAGAAGTTGATAAGCTGAGCGAAACGCGCGCTTGCACAGTTGTGCCGATCCCGTTTTACGACCCTAAAAAGTCGATTGCTTCTGGAAGTTGATTGGAAGGTTGCGGCACAGGTTTGATAGCTTGTGCCTCAAAAACGTACCCATCGGAGCAATCTAGGTTTGAAGATATCAGGTGTGTAAGTGAATGCCGTGACTAAGAAGGTAGAAATCAACTTTTTCATGTAGCTGAATTGGAAGCAGACATTGCTGCGATTGCAGCGAAAGTTAAATCTGTTTCCCAAAGCGGACATTAAGATATCTGCACGCAATTCGATCCAACCAATGTCGGCTTTGGGCCTATTCTGTTGAAAAACTCCGATTTTTAACAGAATTTGAAAATATTTGACCGCACAGCGCAAGTGAAGAGTTTTAGCGAGGGGTTCAGCTAAAATGGGCTTCCGGCCCTGTTGTGGCTTCTTGGAACCTTGCGCGGCAATCCTCACAAAGTTTCAACAAAGATGTGCTTTTGGCGGAAATTCTCAAAATCCCAATTTGGGAGTTTTTCAACAGAATAGGCCGGAAGCAGACTTGGTAACTAAGGGCGGAAAGCGGCCATTTTCCTGTTTCAAGCGCATCTCCTTGCCACGGACTAAAGCAGACATTGGGGCGTTTGACTTGGGAAGCCGATAATCGTCAGATTGGAGCCCAAAGTAGATATTTGCTGTATGAACTAAATGACCGACCTTAGCTCTTGGTCACCGCGCATCATCCATAAACTAAATGACAAGTTTGCATCTGTATCAGCCATCAAGATAAGCGCCTGAACTGGTGTGGGATCAATCCTTTTAAACTTCTGGCATTAGTTTGGCAGGGGCTTTCTTAGCACCCGATCTACCAAAGAATGCCCATGTGAACTATCCGATACAGTGACCCTGCCACCACGGTATTTGGGACCTTTACCACCCTTACCATGTTCAGACACATCACCATGATCGTCGCCATCGTCATCACCACCATGATCATCACCATCGTCGTGGCTGTGATCGTCACCATCATCACCACCACCAGGTTTCCCATGTACTTTGTCTGACCCTTTGCCTTTGCCTTTTCCTGCTCCAGGTGAATGTGATTGAGCGTTTGTTGATTTAGGAATTGTGAATGCAACTGATAGCAATGAAATGCCGCTAAGCAATAACGCCCGGCGTTTAATTAGGTTTGTCATCATAGAGCTCCTATACGTATTATAGCGGGCCAGGGGATGATCATCCCCCGGCCCGCCCAGATATGCTAATGTGATGCATCGAGAGATGGCACTTCAAATTCATGAATGTAGTTCACAACCATCCGTGCGTCGTCTGCCGCAAGAGTGTAGGCAGTTAGATCGCCTGAACCGCTTGCATCGGTAGACCCAAAGACAGCATCATAAACATTGACCACAGTTGGCATAAAACTCCCGTCGGGTTGCTCAATCAGAACCTCGACAGTTATGTCGCCATATGTATCTGATCGATCATATGTGAAGCTGGAATAATCAATTACCGAGTAGGTAACATTACCTTCGCTCACTGTGTTGATGCTCAGGAATGCATCTATATAAGCGATTTCATCAGTTGTGAAAACGCCCGTCTTGTCGGTGGCAGCGGCCAGAAAAGATACTGATGCCGCAAGGTCCTCAGCAGTAAGTGCTCCATCTACCAAAAAGTCATAGGCTGTTCCGGGAAGATCAGTGACGCCAGGAATACTGCCATCCGTCATAAGAGCAACGTAGATTGCAAGATTTTCAAGGGGCGAGTCTATGGTTTTATCCACACCGTCTACTGTCAGAACAAGACGTCCAGCTGCATCAACCTTCAGATCAGTTGCATCATTAAGAAGTGCTATAACTTCGTCTGCACGCTTATCAAGAACACTGGTTGGCGCGCGACCGACATTCAGACGTCCCAGTTCAACCTCCATCGTCAAGCTTTCGTCAAGCGGATGTCCTTCTTCATCCAACGCAATCAGGTTTCCCTCAGAATCGAGTGGTTGAATCCAACCTTCGTCGGTTAAGATTGGTACACCATTGTCGTCGCGAAGAATAACCCAAAGATCCCCGAAAAGATCGCCTTTCTTCGAGCCGGATGTGGGTGGCTGCCCGCCACCGGCACCGTCTTTACCGCCAGCTTGACCAGCCCATACTGGACGGTCGGAATCGTCCTCACCATCTTCGGCGGAAGTGATGGGATCGGTTGAACCATTGCCGCCGGTGATGTCGCGAAAGATACCGCTAAGGCCACCTTTTTGGCCGCCCATTTGTCCGCTGGAACCACCTTTACCGGCACCTTT
>SWCD01006264.1_pt1 | contig 10074 bp, 6 predicted proteins | sample 4693011 | NCBI WGS metagenome assembly SWCD01 (sample SAMN10267278, study PRJNA491770) | bioreactor metagenome | isolation source: DHS bioreactor inoculated with marine | place: Japan: Omine Ridge, Nankai Trough | reverse complement strand
CTTCGGCCGACACCGGGTCACAAGACCCCAAGATCGAAAAACTTAAACTGCAACCAGGATTCAAGGCCGAGCATCTGTACAGTCCGGCCGAAAACGAGCAGGGCTCATGGGTGGCGATGACCTTTGACGACAAGGGCAGGCTCATAACTGCCGATCAATACGGGGCTCTTTACCGATTGGAGCTAGCTCCAATTGGTTCCGAAACACTTGAGCCGAAGGTGGAAAGGCTCAAGATAAAAACTGGGGAGGCCGTTGCCGATTCAGTTATCCAAATGGGCTATGCCCAGGGACTGCTCTATGCTTTTAACAGTTTGTACGTTATGGTAAACCACCGCAGTGATGCCGATTTTGACAAAAACAGTGGGCTTTATCGTCTGCAGGACACCGATAACGACGATAAGTTCGATAAGATAACCCTGATCAGGGAATTGCCCGGGGAACCAGGCGAACACGGACCCCATAGTATCGTAATGGCACCGGACGGCAAGTCGCTCTATGTTATTGCCGGTAACCATACAGATCTGCCGGAAATGGATTCTTACCGTTTGCCAAAGGTTTGGCAGCGGGACAACCTTTTTCCGTTGATCAAGGATCCACGGGGCCATGCCAATAACAGGACGGCCCCAGGAGGCTGGGTGGCCCATATAGATCCGGAAGGGAAAACCTGGGAATTGGTCAGCGCCGGATATAGGAACCCGTTCGATCTTGCCTTTAATGAACTTGGGGATATGTTTACCTACGATTCCGATATGGAATGGGATCTAGGGATGCCTTGGTACCGGCCAACCCGTATCTGCCATGTGACCAGTGGCAGTGAATTTGGGTGGCGTACGGGCGACGGGAAATGGTCTCCCGCATACCCCGATAACCTTCCTCCGATCTTGAATATTGGCCAGGGTTCCCCAACCAATGTGTTTTATGGTAAGGATGCCAAGTTCCCCAGTAAATATAGACATAGCTTGTTTGCGTTCGATTGGAGCTTTGGTATTATCTATGCGATAGAGCTCCAGCCAAAAGGGGCATCGTATGAAACAAAGAAGGAAGAATTCCTTTCTGGAATTCCCTTGCCGTTGACCGATGGCGTGATCGGTCCGGATGGTGCACTTTATTTTATGACCGGTGGCCGTCGATTGGATTCCGATCTATATAGGGTTTATTACACCCAGAACATAGAAAATGATGATGATTCCGGAGCTCCCGTGGCAACGAAGGAACACAAAATCAGGAAAGAGTTGGAGGCTTACCATACGGGCCCAAAGGAAGGGGCAGTGGATTTTGCATGGCCCTATTTGAAGAATGACGATCGCTTTATTCAGTATGCGGCAAGAATTGCAGTAGAACATCAGCCCCTAAAAGACTGGCAAGAAAAAACATACGCGGAGAAAGATCCAGCAACGGCGATTCAGGGCATAATAGCTTTGGCCAGACATGGTGACAAATCCCAACAGGAACGAATGTTGAACACCTTGATGCAGATAGATTACAATAAGCTGTCCGCCATTGACCAAGTGGATATATTGCGTGCCTTTGAGCTGGTTTTGGCCCGATTTGGTGTTCCCAATGCCGGAGTTAAAAACAAGGTCATTAAATATTTGTCGCCTTCTTATCCGGCAGACACCGATGTGACCAACCAATTGTTGAGCAAAATCTTGGCCTATCTGAACGATCCAATGATCGTTACAAAAACACTGGACCTACTGGAATCCCAAAAAGGGGAAAATGCCGATGTTATGGCCAATGCCTCTACAAATTCGGCCGACTTGATACTTAGAAATCCCCAATACGGAATAGATATCGCCCAAACCCTTAAAAATCTTCCCCCTGCCCAGCATATTTATTATGGCATTGTCCTGAGCGAGGTAACCGAGGGATGGACACCGGAGCTTCGGGAGAAGTATTTTAAATGGTTTTATCACGCCTTTTCGTACAAGGCGGGCAACAGTTATGTTGGATTTATAGACAGGGCAAGAAAAATGGCCCTTTCGCATGTGCCGAAGAACAAATTTGATTATTACAACGAGATGTCCGGCGATTCCCTGTTGAGCAAGTCCGGGAACGATTTGTTGGATGGGGTCCCACAACCGAAAGGACCTGGGAAAAACTGGAAAGAGGAGGACATTGCGCCATTATTGGCAGGCGGACTGGGTAAACGAAATTTTGAGAATGGAAAAAACATGTTTGCGGCCACTACCTGCATTACCTGTCATAGCATGGGGGGCGCTGGTGAGAACATAGGCCCCGATTTGACCCAACTGGGCACCCGGTTTTCGCCAGAGGATATGTTGAAATCCATTATTGACCCCAGTGCCGTAATTTCCGATCAGTATAACACAACAACCTTTTCATTGAAAAACGGTCAGGCCGTTGTCGGCAGGATCGTAAACGAGGACCAGCAAAATTATGTTATTTCACAAAATCCATATGCCCCTGAGGTAACGCGTACCATTCCTAAAGATCAGGTTGTAGGTAAGGGATTATCAACGGTTTCCCTGATGCCACCGGGAACGATCAACAGGCTGAACCCTGATGAGCTCAAGGACTTGTTGGCCTATTTGGTCGCCGGGGGAAATCGTGATAATGCGATTTACAAAGAGGGTGAACAGGATGCAAAATAGTTTTTTATCAATTTAAAAAATTAGCAAAAACTCAAGTTCAAGCTCAAAAATTCAAGGGTTCATAGTTACTGTTGGACAGTATAGATTCTCTTTGAAGGGACCATTGGAGAAGACGCTTATGACAAAAATTAAATGATCATTTCAATATTTTCGGAAACAGTCCCAGCCCGGTTCAACAAATTGTTCAGGAGGTGTCTTATATTCCTGGTTTTCATCACGATCGTGAGCCCGTGCTTGGCCCAATCGAAAACTGTGGAAAAGGCAAATCCGGAATCACCAATGCGGTTTATCAAAACCAAGATCGCATCGGAAAGCTATGAATCGGTGGGGGTCTTTGACGTCAATAAGGATAAGATACCCGATATCGTTTCCGGCGCATTTTGGTACGAAGGACCGGATTATATCAACCGACATTTTATGGGTTCTTCCCAGCGCTATGGCGAATATTGGGACGATTTCTCTACGATTCCCTTAGATGTCAACGGTGATGGCAGACTCGATTTTATTACGGGGGGGTGGTTTGGCAAGCATTTGGTCTGGAAAGAAAATCCCGGGAAGGACGAGGAATGGCAAGAGCACCAAATTGCGGAAACCGGAAATATAGAGACTACCCGCGCTTGGGATATTGACGGGGACGGGAACTTGGAGATTGTCCCCAATACTCCCAACGATTCCTTGATGATCTATCGCTTGGTCCAGGATGGGCAAGGCAAGGGCACGGGAAAGTTTAAAGCCATTGGAATCATGGGAAAACACGGCCATGGATTGGGGTTCGGGGATATCAATGGGGATGGAAGGGGAGATCTTATCGTACATAATGGATGGTTGGAAGCACCGGAAAAGCCATTTGAGGGCGCTTGGGTCTTTCATCCCGATTTTGATTTCGGTACCGCGAGCATCCCAATTCTAGTGGCAGATGTGAACAAGGATGGGCTAAGTGATGCCATCGTAGGCCAGGCACATGGCTATGGCCTGGATTGGTACGAGCAAAAGGTGGATGGCAAAACGAAGAAACGAAGTTGGACAAAACATCCCATTGACCCCTACAATTCCCAGTTCCACACTATGGAATGGGCAGATATGGACGGGGACGGGGAAATGGAATTGATCACGGGAAAACGTTATAGGGCGCATAACGGACATGACCCCGGTGGAAACGATCCGGTCGGCATATATTATTATAAATGGAACGGGGAAAGTTTTAGCAAACAGATCATTAGCTATGGAACCTTTGGGGAAGGCAAGGGAACGGGTCTTTACATTATTTTATATGACCTAAAGGGTTCCGGAAAAAAGGATATTATCGTGGCCGGGAAGGACGGTCTTTACATTTTTTATAACAAACCATTATGAGCAATCAAAAAACCAACATGAAATTTATTGCCTGGGGCGCATTACTGTTCGCTGGCCTGACCCTCACCTTTCAATCCTGTAAGGAAAAGAAGAAAGGGACGTCCGAAGAAATATCGAAAACCAAAGAAGTAGGCAAAGATGGTTTTGTTTCCATATTCGATGGCAAGACCTTGGATAACTGGAAAGGGGATGGCATCCATTGGAGGGCCGAGAACGGAAGTTTGGTAGGCGAGGTAACTCCTTCTACTTTGATCAAAAAAAACACCTTTTTGGTCTGGCAGGGAGATCAACCAAAGGATTTTGAACTAAAAGCGGAATTTCGGATAACCAAGGATGGCAATAGCGGCATAAACTACCGCAGTGAACTTTTGGATAGTATCCCAAATGCACTAAGGGGATATCAGGCGGATATAGACGGACAAAATAGATATACGGGGCAGAATTATGAAGAACGGAAACGTACAACCTTGGCCTATAGGGGAGAGAAGGCCATAATTACCTCCCAAAGGAATCCGGATGAGCCCGGATCCCTAGGTGAAAATGTGAAAAATAACGCCTGGCAGAGCAGGGAAGTGGTAGAAAACCTGGGGGATTCCGATTCCTTAAAGTCCAAGATCAAGGCTGAAGATTGGAACAAAATACATCTGATTGTCAAAGGGAACAAACTTCAACATTATGTCAACGGAATTTTAATGAGCGAGGTAATCGATGATGACACCGTTAATCGCAGCTTCTCGGGTTGGTTGGGCGTTCAGGTACACGTGGGACCACCTATGAAAGTGGAATATAGAAATATTTTGTTGAAAAATTTGTAATGGAGGAAATGGGTAAAACTTTTGGAACGGTTTTGTTTTTTTGTTGACGCAGTTCATTGTTTAAAGAAACTTTCTGAAAGTCAGACTTTTTAAACGTATTATATACGTTTATTAAGTTTATTGTGTTATATTTGCGCTGAACCAACTAGGCAAGGCATGGATTTTCTCAAGAGTTTTGAACCGGAACTAACGGTTGCATCCCCAGGTCGAATAAATATAATCGGGGAACATGCCGACTACAATATGGGCTATGTACTGCCGACGGCCATTGAAAAGAAGATTACTTTTAAATTTCAGAGGAATAATTCCGATCGTATTTGTAATGTTTACAGTAAGGGATACGATACCGGTTTTCAGATAGATCTTGGCACGATTGCCCCCAGTACTATTGAGTGGGAAAATTATATCTTGGGGGTTCTCCACGAGATTTCCTTGATTACACACAAGGTCCGAGGCTTTAATTGTACCATAGAAAGCTATCTTCCCATTGGTTCGGGGGTAAGTTCCTCCGCGGCCTTGGAATGTGGACTTGCCTATGGACTGAACGAACTTTTTGATCTTGGCCTTTCCAAAATGGAAATTGTGGAACTTTCACAACGTGCAGAACATAGTTATGTTGGCACCAAGTGCGGGATTATGGATCAGTTCGCTTCGGTAATGAGCAAAGCGGGGAACGTTATCCTGTTGGACTGTGAATCCTTGGAATACCAATATATCCCAATCGATTTGGCTCCCTACAAAATTTTGATGCTAAACACTAACGTGTCCCACAATCTAGCCTCGGGGGAATACAACACCCGAAGGGCGGAATGCGAGTTAGGCGTATCACTTTTGAAAAAATGCCATCCCGAAGTAGGCTCTCTAAGGCATGCAACGGAGGCCATGTTAATGGATCACAAGCAGGTAATGGGGGACAAGGTCTTTAATCGTTGCTTGTACGTTGTTCAGGAAAAGGCACGGGTTTTAGCGGCGGTAGAGGCATTGAAGGCCAACGACCTTGGGAAACTAGGTGGTTTATTGTACCAGACCCATGATGGCCTAAGCAATTTGTACGAGGTAAGTTGTCCGGAACTCGATTTTTTGGTCGAATTTTCCAAAACATGGGATGCCGTACTCGGTGCCCGAATGATGGGCGGTGGTTTTGGTGGCTGTACTATCAACTTGGTGCACAGGGATTCCGTGGAGGACTATATTCAAAAGGCATCCAAGGCATACAATGAAAAATTCAACATAGAGCTTACCGCTTTTGAAGCGTTGCCCAGTGAGGGAACATCTGTAAAATGACCGGCAAATGGATACGGAATTCAACAACAATCCGCATAGAAGATTAAATATTCTAACAGGGGAATGGGTACTGGTATCCCCGCACAGGACAAAAAGACCTTGGCAGGGAAAGACCGAAAAAAGTGCTGTTGCCCAACGTTCAAGTTATGATCCGTCCTGCTATCTATGCCCTGGCAATGAACGTATGGGCGGTGCCGTTAATCCGGATTATTCATTACCTTTCTCGTTTACCAATGATTTTTCCGCCTTGTTGCAAAATGTGGACGATGTAAAATTTTCGGACGGGCTTCTGCAGGCGGAATCTGAATCAGGAATCTGCAAGGTGGTGTGTTTTTCTCCAGACCATTCGTTGACCTTGCCCTTAATGACCAACGAGGCGATTGCAGATGTCATTACACTATGGCAAAAGGAATATAGGGAACTAGGAGCCATGGAAAGTATAAACCATGTTCAGATTTTTGAGAACAAGGGCGATATTATGGGCTGCAGCAATCCGCATCCCCATGGGCAAATATGGGCGCAACGGACAATTCCCCAAGAAGTTGAAAAAAAATCAGTTCGTTTTAAGGCGTACTGGGATAAGAACCAAAGTAGTCTATTGGGTGAGTATTTGTCCCAAGAACTGGAGTTGCGGGAACGTATTTTTTTGGAAAACGAACATTTTGTTGCCTTGGTTCCTTATTGGGCGGTATGGCCGTATGAAACATTGATAGCTCCCAAACGCAAGATGGCCCATATTGGGGAACTCACCCCGGAAGAAAAATCGGCCTATGCGGAAATCATTAAAAGTCTAACTACCCGTTACGATAATATATTTGGGATTTCTTTCCCTTATTCCGCCGGGATACATCAAGCACCCACGGACGGACAGCCACATCCGGAATGGCATTTCCACATGGCTTTTTACCCTCCCTTGTTGCGATCGGCAACGGTAAAAAAGTTTATGGTGGGTTATGAAATGTTTGCCAATCCCCAAAGGGATATTACAGCAGAACAGGCAGCGGATACATTAAAGGAGCTTTCCGATGTCCATTATACAATGGCTAAGTGATAAATTTACTTTGGTTGGGTAGAAGCTAATTATATTTCGTTCCTAAAATGACAAAAAGTCCAAAGGGCAAGGATGGATTTGTTACAAACTATGGATTTTCTGGTTTTTGTATGGCTTTTTAGCTAACCTGATAATATGTAATTATCTTTTTTCCTTTGTCTAAAAGTCCTTTGTCATTTTTTTACTCACACTGGTCCGCCTTTTCGCCAAAACTAACCCGATAGAAGCAAAAACCAAAATGGATTGGTTATCCCAAGTAAGTTTTCAAAATCTTGCTCCTGGAGTTGTGCCTAAGTTTGCGAATTGCTTTTTCCCTAATTTGCCTTACCCTTTCCCGGGTTAGGCCAAAAGTCTGACCAATTTCTTCCAAGGTCATGGAGGGTTCGTCCCCTACGCCATAATAAAGCTTTACCACATCAGCCTCCCGTGGGGAGAGGGTCTCCAGGGCCCTATTGATTTCTGTGTTCAGGGATTGTCGTAAGAGATTGCCATCCGGATTGGGCGACTCTGCTGACCGAAGTACGTCGTAAAGATTGGATTCTTCCCCTTCCCTAAATGGGGCATCCATGGATACGTGGCGTCCGGAATTTTTTATGGATTGCTTAACCTCGTTTACGGTTAGTTCCAGTTCGGCGGCAATTTCTTCTGCCGATGGCGGTCGCTCATGCGCTTGTTCCAAATAGGAAAACGCCTTCTTTATCTTGTTGATGGAGCCTATTTTGTTCAAGGGCAATCTTACAATTCTGGATTGTTCTGCCAACGCTTGTAAAATGGACTGACGGATCCACCAAACCGCGTAGGAAATAAACTTAAAGCCCCTGGTTTCATCAAAGCGCTTTGCGGCCTTTACAAGTCCCACATTACCCTCGTTGATCAAATCGGGTAGTTTTAATCCTTGGTTTTGATATTGTTTTGCAACGGATACCACAAACCGTAAATTGGCATTGGTTAGCTTTTCCAAGGCAGCCTCGTCTCCCGCCCTGATGCGCTGCGCCAGCTCCACTTCTTCATTGGCGGTGATAAGACCAATTTTACTGATATCCTGCAAGTATTTATCCAGTGATTTCGATTCGCGATTTGTAACCTGCTTGATAATCTTCAGTTGCCTCATTCTTTTCTTCTTTATTTCACAAGCTTTCAACTTACGTTTTTTTTCTGTATTATCCTAAATAAGGAGGTGCGGCCATGAGCTTTTTATGATAAGTTTATGGTTTCACGAATAAATGGGGGAAATATTGTTGTTCCGTGCATAGGTTCACGTGCCAATGCCGAACAAAAGAAAGATCATTGTCCTAAAAGCCGTGTAAATGAGGAAAGCTTTTTCTAACTTAGTAGGCCAAAAACCAAACCTTTGAAAGATACCTTAAAACACCGTGGAATGAGGAATAAATTGGCCGAAATCCTGTCGGATAAAGGGATAGGGGATAAGCAGGTGCTGGATGCCATCCGGGCTGTTCCACGGCATTTGTTTTTGGACAGTGGTTTTGAGGCCCATGCCTATCAGGACAAAGCCTTTCCGATAGGTGCGGATCAAACCATCTCCCAGCCCTATACCGTCGCTTTCCAAACCGAACTTTTGGAGGTCAAGCCCGGTTCCAAGATATTGGAAATTGGTACGGGAAGCGGATATCAGACGGCAATTTTACTTCATTTACGAGCTAAAGTGTTTACCATTGAACGTCAATTGGAGCTTTTTAAAAAGACTTCCATTTTCTTTGAAAAAATTGGCTATCGACCTAAAAAGACCATTTTTGGGGATGGCTATAAAGGGCTGTCCGAAGAAGCACCATTTGATGGGATAATCGTAACTGCCGGGGCACCAGAGGTTCCTAAACCTTTGATGGCCCAATTAAAGGTAGGGGGAAGATTGGTAATCCCCGTTGGCACCGATGAACAAATTATGACGCTTTATATTCGAAAATCCGCTAAGGAATTCGAGAAGAAGGAATTCGGCTCGTTTCGTTTTGTGCCACTCCTGGAGGATAAGAATTAGGCTTATCGTTTGTCGCTATGCGCTGAACGCCTAGAAATTAAAATACAATTTTGCTAGGTTCTCCTGTTATAATCACCCCGCCTTCGGCACCCCTCCTTTAAAAGGAAGGGACGGTCACCAAATTTAAAAAGAACCAACAAATTTCCGTTGCCTGGAAAGTTCGATGTTAAGGTCCTCCCCTTATTTCGGCACATTCAGAAGTAATACAAACGCTTGTATATCAAGTAGTTAATTCATATATTTAGGTATAATAAAACCCCGAAAATGAGTCTTCAGCTCGAAAAACGGGGTTTTGATCTTAAATACCATGACCAAAGTACGAAGATTATCCGGATTTCAGCACACCTTCACCTTTTCGTCCCAAACAGAGCAGTTCGATGCCTTTTATGCACGGTTTCTCGAGGGCGACCTTGGCAAGATCTATATCGCCGTCCCTTGGGACGAACTGGTAACGGCCTTCAAACTGGGGTATCCCAAAAAGGGCCCTAGGTCCATCTTCTCCACCAAGGGCAAACTGGCCCTTATGTTCCTGAAGAACTATTCCGGATTCTCGGACCGCAAACTTATGGAACAGCTGAACGGGAACCTGGACTGGCAGTTTTTCTGCGATATCTATCTGGGTGCCGACCGGCTGGAGAATTTCAAGATTATCAGCGAGGTCCGCTGCGAGCTGGCCGGGAAACTGGACATTGACAGGGTACAACAGGCTTTTTACGGACATTGGTCCCCACACATGGCGGACAAGGGATCCATTACCATGGACGCCACCTGCTACGAGAGCCATCTCAGGTACCCCACAAGCGTAAAGCTTTTATGGGAGGCGGTGGACTGGCTCCACGGCCTGATGAAAGGTATCTGCAAAAAGACAGGGGAAACCCTGCCCCGGAGCAAATACCTTAAATGGAAAAAGCGCTACGTGTCCTATAGCAAGATGAGGAGGAAGACCAAAAAGAAGAGAAGGGC
>SWCD01006284.1_pt1 | contig 10078 bp, 10 predicted proteins | sample 4693011 | NCBI WGS metagenome assembly SWCD01 (sample SAMN10267278, study PRJNA491770) | bioreactor metagenome | isolation source: DHS bioreactor inoculated with marine | place: Japan: Omine Ridge, Nankai Trough | reverse complement strand
CCGAAACCATGGAAAAGGCATTGGCCGACTCAGGAGTTGATGCATCCGAGGTGGATTATATCAGTGCCCACGGTACCAGCACCATGCTGAATGACCTTTATGAAACCATGGCCATAAAAAAAGTATTCGGCGACAAGGCTTCCTCCATTGCTGTTTCATCCCAAAAATCCATGATTGGCCATACCGTAGGTGCTGCCGGCGTGATTGAAGGCATTGTATCTGTGTTGAGTATTAAAAATAGCATCTTAACCCCGACCATAAATTACCAAAAACCAGATCCCGAACTGGATCTTGATTTTGTACCCAATGTCAGCCGGAAGGCAAATATCCGGGTCGCATTGTCCAACTCCTTTGCCTTTGGTGGCCATAATGCTACGCTGGTTTTTAGGGAGTATTAGTTCGCATTTATAGTTTCACCCCCTCAACAATACAAAACGGTGAAACAGTTCTTATAACCCGGTTTAATCTGAATCCTGAAGCTTCAAAAATAGTTTCGAATTCATTTTTAGTTCTTTCTTTACCGCTTTCGGTACCCAGCAGCATTTGCAGGTCGAACATTTTACCAAATTCGGCTTTATTGTTTTCACCGATCACTGCTTCAATCACAAGTATTTTTCCTTTCTCGTCCAATGCGTTATAAACCTTCTTTAAAAGTGTAATGCAGGTTTCATCATCGAAAGCATGCAAAATATTTTTCAGGAGGTAGGCATCGGAAACAGGCAGCTTATCCTTGAAAAAACTTCCTGAGATAATTTGCACTCTTTTTTCCACATCATAGTCTTTGGCCAGTTGGGTAGCTGTTGTAACTACATGGGGAAGGTCAAACAAAACACCTTTGAGTTTTTCATTCTTCTGAAGGATGGTATAAAGCAGCATGCCTTCTCCACCGCCCAGATCTACCAGTGTATTTATATTACGAAATGAATAAGCTGCAACCATACTGGCGCTTGAAAGGCTTGAGGTTTCAGTCATGGCTTTGTTATACAGCGCATTTTTCTCAGGCGTGTTTTCCAGGTGTGTAAAAATATCAGTTCCAAATAGTTTTTGTGCGGCATTTTCTCCCGAAACTACACTATGCTTCATCTCATTTACAACTTCCCAATTGGTCGAATTCAACTGGTGCATGATCATATTTTTGAGGTGACCTGGTTGCTCTTTAAGCGCATTTGACAAATGAGTATTCTTAAAATATGCTGTTTCGGTTTCTTTAAAAATACCTTCACCGGCAAGGGCCCGCATCAGGCGGTACAGGGCATGGGCATCGGTGCCCGCCTCTTTAGCTATTTCATCAACCGGTCTTTTTTCGTCACCTAAAATTTCAGCCAGGTTCAGTTCACAGGCAACGCTGATGGCTTTGGCAATCCAAAATCCCTGCGACTTTTCAAACACAGCCATATTGGCCGGCAAGAAAGCATAATATAATTTTTTAAAAAAGTTGCGCAACAGACCGGTTACTGAAAAAACCCAGACAGGTGGTACGTGATTTAACTTTTGTTGGTTGTTCATGCGATCAAATTAGCTATTACAAAATTAAGCTTTGTGGGGATATGTCAAACTTCATTATTTCTTCTGCTACATGCTGGTTTCATTTATGCATGACTGGAAACCAACATCAGGCTATGATTTACATTCCTGTGCTGGTTATAGATCAACACATTTTTAATCTCCTCAATAGGTTTATCGTTAAGGTTTACAATTTCAGGGATGTGCTGATGGTAAATCATCAAAGATGAGAGCCATAAGGCAAAGGCGCTTGAAGTTAAATAATCGCCGCAAAGATGCTTGTAATACACCTGCCTGTTTTCTTTAAATAAAGATATATTCAGGTCTTTGTATATACCGTCAAAATCAATATCCCCGTTTAATCCCAGTACAACCACATCTATATCTTTTATTGATAGATTATTTTGAATTAAAAAATGTTCAATGACATCTTTATTCTTGAAATGGTTCGCGTGATTTGAAAAGGTATACACATCTATTATAGCAGCATAAGTTGTATTGGCAGGATGATCTTCCAGCAGGAAAAATGCGCTACCCTCACCGGCAATGGTTCCTTTTGTTTGATCAGCCAGTAAATTCAAATTGCTAACTCCTGGTTTTTTGTAATAACCGATACGGTCAAAAGTATTGAATTGAATTTCTTCTATTTCATCCACGCCTCCAAGAAGTACATTTGTATGTTTTTTCTCGTTGAGAAGCATCATCGCATCAAGCAAAGCACTTTCAAAGGAAAAAGTTCGGTGTGCATAGGTCATATTGTAATTTTTGCAACCCGTTTGAATGGCTATTTGCGAAGCAATGGAACTGTGGGCAGATTGAATAAATGGCGAAGGCGGGACAAATTTTTCCTTATTTTCATCAACAGAGAACAAAAAAACCTGTGTGTTTTTAAAACAACCTTTACCTGTGCCGATGCATATGGCATCTGGTTTGTCGAGTGAAGCATCTTCAAGGCAAAATTTGGCACCTGCCGATCCCAGTTTCAGAACCCGGCCCATCCTTCGTAATTCATTGACATTCATGAATTCTGAATAGTTGGGTTCCATACATTGCAACATATTGGTGTTGTATTGAACCACATCGGATAGAAAATCCTTTCCTATTGAAGTTGGCTGGGGCGATATGTTGGACAGTCCGTTGATATAGATCATAACGCCAATTTTGAGAAAATGAGGGAAGTGTTGTTGCCTCCAAAACCGAGGGAGTTTGACAACACATGATTCACTTGTTGCGTGCTCATCAAATTTGTTTCAGGTTTCAATTGCGTTTCCAACATCTGGTTTGAAAAATTCAGGTTGGGAAAGATTAGTTGATGTTGTAGGGACAGGATTGAAAAAACAGCTTCGAGTGCCCCGGAACTTCCGAGCGTATGCCCTGTAAAAGGTTTGGTGGAACTGAATGGTGGTGCATCATTATCAAATACCTTTTCAATACCCAGTATTTCTGACAGGTCGTTATTTTCACTACCCGTGCCATGTGCATTTATATAGTGAATTTCATTTGCTTCCAGGCAGCTATCTGTAAGAGCCAGTTCCATTGCCATAGCCACTCCTTTTCCATCAGGTGATTGAGCCGTCAGGTGATGTGCATCATTTGCATTGCCATGGCCGCTCAGTTCACAGATCACCTTCTTTTTTTGTGCCAGTTTTTCTGATTCAAGCAGTAAAAAGGCCGCGCCTTCACCCAGGCTGAGTCCTTTCCTGTCACGGTCAAAGGGTTTGCAAACATCGGGGTCAACGATCATCAGCGCATGAAATCCGTTAAGCATCACTTTTGAAAGGGCATCTGTTCCGCCTACCAGCACACGATCAAGTAGATTGTGTTTGATCATCCGGGTACCCGTCATAATCGCATTTGCTGCTGATGAACATGCCGTGTTGATGGTGGTTTGATATCCCGAAATACCTAATTCACACGCAATAATTTCGGTACTGAATCCCCAATCCTGCGACTCAATAAATTCGTTCCTCGAGTTGTTTTTCAGAAAATCTTGTAAATACAGCTCAATATGGCTCATTGAATCTGCAGTTGTGCCCACAATTATTCCGGTTCGGATGTTGGGATCATGAAGATCCACTTCTTTAATGGCTTCTTTCGCTGCCATCAGACCCAAAAGTGCTGCCCTGGAAATACCCCTGGAATTTTTAATTCCGGAGATGTCAATGAGTTCTTCATTTGAGTACAAAACTTCTCCGGCTATCAATTCACCACTCAAACGGGTTTTTAGATGATGAATGGGCCCTATGCCACTTTTCCCTTTGATTAGCCCGTCAAGGTTCGTCTGAATATCCATCCCCAGTGAAGAAATGATACCTATTCCACTTACAAAAACCCTGTTATTATTTCTGTCCATCATTGGGGCTTTAAATGACATCCGTTCCTTTTTTTATAAGCCACAAGTTACCCATATTTTCATAAAACGTTTCAAGGGGCAGCTTTGTTTGCATCACGCTGTTAAAGAAATTGTATTTCGAATAATCATGGTCGATGATGCGGTCCTTCATTTCTTCATAATAAACGGTGCCCGGCATCGGTGTTAAGATCGTATATCCCGCGTAGGTAACTTTATTTGAGTTGGCGTAATCTGATAAGGCTTTAAAATCATCTTCATCATAATCAGGAGGCACCACGTAATTTCCCCGCAATAAGATGTCATTTTCATGAAAGATATGAATGGCCTGTTGAATCAATTTAGCCGCTGATCTTTTATTGTACTGTTTGAGCTCGTCATCCCTGAACGATTCAAAACCTGTGATCACTACTTTCAGCCCGTTATTGGCCAGTTTTTCGATTAATTCAGGATGTTCCACGGCTGTATCCGCCCTAATGTCCATGATATAAATTTTTTGAATGCCTTCCTCGGCTATTCGGTCGAAAAGCCGGTTTATAAATTTGACATTCACTATGGTATTGGCATCAGCGAATCGGACGATTTTGTAGTCGATACGTTTTAATTCTTCAATCAAACTTTCCACATCGCGTTGGAAATAACAATTGTTGTGTTCTTTCCAAATGGAACAGAATGAGCAACTATAGGGGCAGCCCAATGACGAAAAAAGGTAAGTGGCAGGTTCCGGATTTCCTCCTACGGCATAAGTAGAACGCCATCTTTCAAGGTGTCGCCTGTCGGGCATCAGAAAATGTTCGCTGGCTGGATCGTGATGAACTGCGGAACTGCCAGTAGTATGAAATCCTTTTTCATTGTTCAGGAAAATACCTTTGACGGACTCCAGGCTTCGTTTTTCTTCTAGGGCTTTAATCACTTCTTTGAAAATGAAGGCTGAATGGCCAGGACACACAATATCCACTACCGGATCATTAAAGTCGTGAGTACATAAGGTAGTATGCAAACCACCGGCAACGGTGCGTATTTCAGGATTGAATTTTTTAACCACCCCAAAAATATCCATGGAGAAATATAACTCGGAAGTGATGATGGTTACGCCTACTACGTCCGGTTGATGTTCTTTCAATAAATCCTGAACCATGGCTTCAGGTGGGGCTGCATCAGGATCCAGGTCATATTCGCCTTTCATGTCGAAAACAGTTACATCATGATCCTTTACCGCCTCGGCAATGGTCAGTAAGCCCAATGGTGGTCCGATCAGCTTCTTGTGAATAAAATGCCTGGCCTCTGTCGATGCAGATTCGAGTATTTTATTTTCCGGCGACCGGGGTGGATTTATAAGTAGTATTTTCATCTTTTTGCTGCAAACAAAAATGAGGAAAATAACAACACGGGCCATTAACCGAAGTGGACTATTCATTAAAATTAATAACTTTGGGCGCCATATTTGCCTTTAATAATGAAAGAAAAAGAAGCGAAAATAAAGTTCGATCAGCATCCCTTGATTTTGTATGTTGAAAAAGAAGATGGTTCGTATGGGCGCACAGAATCAGCATCTTATTTGTCGCATCATTATCTTGATGATTATTTAGATAAGAAAAAAAAATGGGATAAAGATTTGAAACAACAACTGGGTAACAGTGAAATCAGTCCGGTTTATTACTTTATGATCATGCTTGAAATGGGCGAGAGTGATCTGGCCTCCAGAGTAGGAATTTCAAGAAGAAAGCTAAAAAAGCATTTCAAAATGGATGTGTTTGAGAAAATGAATCTCGTTATGTTAAAAAAGTATGCCGATGTTTTTGATGTACCCGTTCATACCTTAACACATTTTTGGTTGGCAAAGAAAGAACAGGAAGACTGATTACAACAATTAACTCCAAGATATTCAGGCAAAAGAAAAAAATAGAGAAATTAAACCGATAAGAAGTTTATTGAAAGGATGAAGGAGATTGAATTTAAACATAAAATGGCGGCCCATTGTGAATCGGGAACCGTTACAGCCATATTGAATCATAATGGCCTTGAAATTACGGAGCCCATGGTTTTTGGGATCGCCAGCGGTATCTTTTTTGGTTACTTTGAATCTTCCAATTTTCCTTTTCCCATGTTTATTGTCAGAAATAAACCGGGTTCTATAAGAAAAAATATCGCCAAACGGCTGGGGGTTAAGTTTTACACAAAAGACTTCAAAAAACCGCAGCAGGGCATTGATGAACTCAACAGCATAATAGATGAAGGCCGACCGGTAGCCACCCAGGTTGATTTCTACTATATGAAATTTTTACCCGAGTACGTGCGTACCCATATGAACGTGCATTTTGTGAATATCGTGGGACGAAATGAAGAAAATTACCTGGTGAGCGACAGTTATCATCGGACAGTTGCGGAACTGGACATTGCCACTTTGAACAAAGCCCGATTTGTGGGTGGGTATATGGCTCCCAAAGGATTTTTATTTTATCCGGCCTATATTCCGGAAAGCATTGATTTTGAAAAAGCCATCTTCAAAGGGATTAAAAAAGCAGCCTACAATATGACCAGGTTACCGGTGCCTTTTATTGGTGTGAAAGGGATCAGGAAATTTGCGAGGAAGGTAAAAACATGGCCCGAACTGGCGAGGGATATCGATCATCTCTCGCATGAGATCATGAAAATAAATGTTTTCCTTGAAGACCAGGGGACAGGTGGTGCCGGATTCCGGTTTTTGTATGCCACATTTCTGCAACAGGCGTCCCAACAGCTCAATTTTAGCCAGTTAGACGACATGTCAAAAAAGATGATGGCCATTGGCGACGATTGGAGAAATATTTCTTATTTTGCGGCTAAAATAGGCAAGAACAGAGACCTTGGAGTGGAACGCCTGAACGAACTCAGCCAGATGATAAACGCCATGGCTGACCAGGAACAAGTGTTTTTTACGGAGCTTTATAAAATGGTTAAATAAATTAAAATTGCGAAGGTGGCAGCGAAAGATATAAAACAAATAAAACAAGAAGTGAAAGAGGTGATAATCAAAGCCCTCAATATAAAGAATATTGAACCTGATAAAATTGATGACAGTGCCCCGCTTTTTGCACCCGGTAATGCATTCGGATTGGATTCAGTAGATGCCATAGATATCATTATGCGTGTCCAGAGCCATTTTAATGTACGCATTGACGATCAGAACCAGGCTCGTGATGTGCTGGAATCCATCGACACTCTCGCCGCTTTCATTGTAAGGCAAAGAAGTGCCTAAAAATATCTAAACAGCGATCTTGATGAAGCATTCATATTTGTTATTGGGAATTACATCAGGAAAACTAAGCAGGCTGTTGGTAAAAAACGGTTTCTCATTCACACCCAAAATCATTTTCAGGATATTTTTCCTGGCACAGAGTTCCCTCTGGGCTTCTATATTTAAAAGAAGCGAAAAAAGGAAACTCAAAAAAAAGCTGGAAAAATATGAAATGCCTGAGGATCCTGTATTTATCATCGGTCACTGGCGCACGGGAAGTACATTCTTGCATCAGCTTATGTCGTTGGACGATCAACTGGTGCCACCCACCGTATTCCAGGTGTCTGTTCCCGATAGTTTTTTGGTTTCTGAAAAATATTACAAACCAGTCATGACCAGGGCGATGCGTCCGAAGCGGCCAATGGACAATGTGGCACTTGGATTCTATGAGCCACAGGAAGACGAATATGCCCTCGTAAAACTGGCACCGGAATCTCCATTGGAAAAACTGATCTTTCCTGAGAATAAAACTTATTTTCTGAAGAATTATGATGACTTTATGCCATCGGATGAAACTAGGGAAAAATGGAAAAATGCACTGTATAATTTTTGTAAGCGACTCAGCTACCCTTCGGGGAAGCGTGTATTGCTGAAGAATCCATTTCACTCCATGCGCATACCTCTACTGCTTGAAATGTTTCCAGGGGCAAAGTTTATCCATATCCATCGTCATCCATATAAAGTGGTGCCATCCACCATCCATATGTGGAAAATTGTAAGTAAGGAGAATAAACTGAAAAGCAAAAAGCTTGGTTTTGAAGTTCAGGATGTTGTATTCGTATTAAACCGGATGTTGTCAACAATCCGTCAGCAGATGAATTTGATTCCGCAAGATGCCAAAGCGGAAGTGCATTTCAGGGAATTGCAAAATAACCCGGTTGAAACCCTGAAGCAAGTTTATCATCAGTTGGGCCTGAATTATTCACCAGCGTTTGATGCGAAATTAAAAGCGCGATTATCTGACATGAAATTCTACCAAAAGAATAATTATGAGCTTTCAGAAACTGATAAAAAAATCATCAAAAATGGGCTGGAGGAACATTTTGAACACTATAATTACGAGGCGAATTAAATTGAAACGAAAATGAAGATCAAACTCATATACCCGAAATGGTCAAAACTGGATGGCCAAACTGAATTTAACTTGCCACCCCACGGTCCCATTGTTTTTGCTGCCGCATTACCTGATTATGTGGATGTGGATTTTGTGGATGAAAATGTACAATCATTCAACTATAATGATCCGGTGGATTTGGTATGCATTTCAATGATGCTGACATCCCAAATTAAACGAGGTTGGGAAATAGCAGATACCTACAAAGCCAAAGGTAAAAAGGTGCTTTTTGGTGGTATTTCCACCATGTTGCATGCCGAAGAAACCATGAACCATGCCGACAGTATTTTTATGGGCGAAGCCGAAGGTCATATGGAAGAGGTGCTGAATGATTTCTCAGAAGGTAAGCTGAAGAAGTTGTATAATTTTATGAACCGTCAGCCGGATACGCAATTGGTGGGACCTGCAAGGCGTGATTTACTGGAACGCGATCTCTACTACCATAAAGGTGTTCAGATGGTGGATCTTTTTCATGCATCCAGGGGCTGCAAATACAATTGCTATCCATGTGCTGTATCATTTTTAGGAGGCAGGAATTTCAGACCCAGGCCATTCGACCGGATCGCGGAAGAATTGGATACGATTGACAACAACAGGTTGTTTGTAGTGGATAACACACTGGCACAGGACATCGAATGGACCAAAGAATTGTTCCGCACCATGATCCCCTTTAAGAAAAAATGGTGCAGTCATACCATTGCTGATGACCCGGAGGTGTTGGACCTGGCTGCACAGGCAGGCTCGTGGTATGTGTACCAGGCCGTTTTCGACACTTCTGATTATATCAAAGAACGCGTAAAAAGATACCACGATCATGGCATTAGTGTTGAGGGTACCATATTGCTGGGTATGGACAACCAAACCGAAGACGACATCAAACGCCTGATTGATTTTATTGGCGAGATCCAACTTGATCTTGCGGAATTTACGGTGCTAACACCTTTTCCCGAAACCAAAGCCTATGATGATATGCTGAAAGAAGGCCGCATCTTTGACCACGATTGGAACCATTATACGGCGGATACGGTGGTATTCAAGCCACGGCATATGTCACCGGAACGATTACAGGAATTATATCACCTTGCATGGGATTCATTCTATGCTTCTGAAAGCCAGGAGCAGAAAATGTTTAAGCTGATGATGAAAGTAGTGGAAAGGGAAGTATTGGACGGCACCTATCGCAAACCAAGGAAAGACCTGATGGAATCTAGTTTTGGTAAAGTGGTTGACAGGTAAAAAACCATGATGAAATCAACCGGCAAATACATGGATCGTGAATATCACTTCAAGGGGAAATGGGATGTTCCAGGTATTTGCGGTTTAAAAGTGGTGCGAAAACCAGAAAATACCATTGTAATTGCCACCAACTTATATGAACATAATCCGGGAACTTCTATCTCACGATGGTCGGCACAACTGGCAATATCTATCTGTAAAGATCTGAAAATTGATCCTGCACTTTTGGTTTTTATCGAACACAATCCTGACCGTAATTCAAAGTTAGATTTTTACAAAGAAACATTCGACAAGGTTGAATTCGAAAGGGATGGCGACTTGTTTACCAATCCTCGTTGGAAGCGGATCAGCAAGAAAGAAGTGGATGACATGTTATCCTAATTCGCTTTGGTTAACTTTGTCATAATAAATATTTAAGCAACTGAACCCTTGAACCTGCGCTGCACATACGGATTTCTTTTTATTCTTTTGATGCTCCAAACGCTGATTTTGAGCGGACAGGATGATTTCACCCAAAACATACGGGGAAAAGTTGTCGATATGAGTTCAGGTTACGGATTACCGAATGCAAATATCATTGTACTTGATTCAGACCCCC
>SWCD01006537.1_pt1 | contig 10082 bp, 8 predicted proteins | sample 4693011 | NCBI WGS metagenome assembly SWCD01 (sample SAMN10267278, study PRJNA491770) | bioreactor metagenome | isolation source: DHS bioreactor inoculated with marine | place: Japan: Omine Ridge, Nankai Trough | reverse complement strand
CCAGGTGGAATGCGGGGCTGCTTTTGGCATGGCCGCTGCAGGCATTGTGCAGCTAATGGGAGGCACTGCAAAACAAGCTTTGGATGCTGCATCAATGGCTATTCAAAACATGATTGGGCTGGTGTGCGATCCGGTAGCCGACCGTGTTGAAGTTCCCTGTCTGGGTAAAAATATAAGTGCTGCTGTCAATGCGTATTCTTCCGCAATAATGTCTGTTTCCGGATTCGATGCTGTAATACCCCTGGACCAGGTAATACAAACGATTTCCAGCGTAAGTAAAACAATGCCTACCTGCGTGAAGTGCACGGGAAAAGGAGGATTGGCGATGACTGAAACAGCCTTGAACATTAAAAATAAGCTAAAGGGATAATTGGATCAGAAAGTTCTGATAAAGATTCAACCATTGAAATGTGAGTCTCCCTAAAAATCGAACGGAACAAAAACAGACAAGTGTTTAACTGAGCTCCTCCAACAAGTAATGGGTCAATTTTCAGACTAAAATCCAGTGATCTCTCCTGCATATCCAGTCACAAAAAACAGTTCGCTTATCTGGCTTGTAACCAACAGCAATTCCTTATTTTTGATGCGTCTTATTACAATTCGATGAAATTAACCGCTGCCATATCCCAACAGAATGTTTTTGCGCTGCTTTGGCATTCAGGATTTTTAGCTATTGCCATGGTTTTCATGGATGTAGACACTATTATTCCGGCCATGTTGGTTGACGCAGGCGGAAGTGCAGTTCAAATTGGCATTCTCACTGCCATTATGTTGGGAGGATCAAGTTTCACACAATTGATCTATGCACCCTTTATCAGCAATTTCAATTACAAGAAAAATTTTTTATTACTGGGAATTAATTCCAGGATATTTTCTTTGCTCGGCCTGGGAATTATGCTTTATTTCTCGTCGCTGATTGATAAAACAAATATTATTTGGATGATCTTCCTACTGATCACCGTTTTTTCATTTGGAGGTGCTTTTGCCAATGTGAGCTATACCGATATTCTGGGTAAATCAATATTGCAGAAGTCACGTAAGCCATTCTTTTCCATTAAGCAACTTATTACAGGTGTCATTCTATTTGTAGCAGCTTTTTTTGCTAAGAAGGTTTTAACCATATCTGATTACCCAACCAATTACGGTTATATGTTTTTTATTGCTTCCAGTGCACTGTTCATAGCATCTTTAGGCTTCTGGAAACTCAAAGAAGTAATCCCCTCTCGACTTGAGATTAAAAATCCGAACCATTTTTTCCGGCTCATCAAATCGGAATGGAAGCAAAATCAAAAACTGAAATATTTCCTTGGTTTTATAAACACTATGGGTGTCAGTATTTCATTACTTCCCTTCATAATACTTTATGCTAAAGATTTTTATCAAATACAAAATGCGGATACTGGATCATTCCTGTTATACAAAATTATGGGTAGCGTAGCTACAGGCTTTATCCTGTTCTTTTTGGCCGGAAAATATAAATATCGTTACTTGCTTTACGGAGGGGCTGTTCTTTCTTTAAGTCTTCCTGTCTTAACACTTTTATCTTCCGGTATATTATCATTCATCATCATTTTTTTAATAGGCGGTATCATTTATACCACTTATACAATTGCAATGAATGGTGTACTGCTTGAAATATCTGCCAATGAAAATAGAACCCTGTATACCGGGATTGCCGGCGCAGGAAATATATTGCCGGCACTTTTCCCTTTGTTAGGTGGTTGGATCATTAAACTTTATGGCTTTCTGCCATTCTTTATCCTGTTTATGGTGGTTATCCTGTCGTCACTATTTTTTATTTATAAAATCAATTGTACTAAATAGAATGCATTCTCTTATCTGTCAAGGCATATCTTAGATTTCCATATAACAGTAAAACATTGGTTAGTTTTAAATCATATCATCCGTTCGCACCATTAACATGCAGGAAAATCCCTAAAATATGAGCTATGAAATATTGATATATAAAAAATCATTTTAAAGAGGTATTTCAAAAACTACTTTTGTCCCAATAGCTTTTCCGTATGCATCTTTCAGGTCGATGATATCAAGCGTAATCTTCCTTTTCAACTTCTGATTAAGGGCATTTATCCTTTGCAGGGTTATATCAGTTGACATCGAGCGATGATCTTTATTTTGTGATTGCCGGATATGCATCGCTTCATCCCGGCCGATTCCATCATCTTCCTTTTCGAGAGCTGATTATTCCGACATCGGAAGGAACTTAAAATTTGGAATTCTTAGCTTTTAAAATCTTATATGTTGAGGAGTTGTTGCCTGCAGACAGGTACAACTATATGGTGCTTTTAAGGAGATTGCGCCCAGAATAATCGAAATTGTCAAGAATAGTTTATTCATGGCTTTCAGGGTTTTGTAATTTTTAAGCTAAGTTACTGAACCCTATTACCCTATATGAGTGAAATACCTGAACGCTGGGAGAAAATGTATGAACGCCGGGTTTGGTGCTATGAACGCTGGATTAAAATTTGTTCAGCCTCTTTTTTGTGATCAAAGATCGAAAGGAGTTAATCCGATCCCCGCAACTAAGAAAACTGCTTTTACGGATTTTTTTGTTTAATCAAAGTCTCCGATATGCATTTTGTCTATATTCTCTATTCTTTAAAAGATGGTAATCTTTGTAAGGATTATACATTAAATGTTCAAACCATATTATCAATACAATAATTAATGGAAGCTAGGCTGTTAATCCAGAAAGTTCATCTACTGTTATGTTTGTTCAGAATAAACTGTGATGGGGTCATATTTGTGAACTGCTTAAAAATCCTGTTGAAGCTGGCCTTAGAATTGAATCCAGCATCATAGGCTAGGCTGATCAATTTTAAATGCTTATTTTGAGGATCCGTCATTCTAATTTTAACATCTTCAACCCTATATTGATTTACAAACTCATAAAAGTTTTTTTGGTGTTTCTGGTTAATGGTATTCGACAATTGATGTCGTTTAACATCCAGGTCATCAGCAAGGTCCTGAAGGCTAAGCTCTGGATTTAAATAAGGTTTTTCTTCTTCAAAATAATGAAGGAGTTTAGTGTTTATTTCTTCAATGATAGGGTCTTCCAGTCCTTCAATTGTTTTTTCGTCTTGAATTTCAGAAATAGCATCCTTCGAAATAGGTTTGTTTCTACCTAAGACTTGTTTTTGTTGAATACTACTAAGCCCAAAATGTAATTGTTTTTTATCAAGTTTATAAATCTCGGGCGATTTAATAGCTGAATAACTAATTACATATATAATCAACACAAGCGTTAGGTATACAAAAATAAAAAGGTCAACTTTTATATCAATATTGAAGAATTCGAGATGAATACCTACAATACCAATTATCCAGGCAAATAGGCTTAGGGATATTCCCAGATATTGAATCCTAAGGATTATCTTATCAATGTTTGACAGGTAATTTTTTATCTTTTGTTCATATTTAGAGAGTAGCCTTAAAGCAATAATTGAATAAATAACTCCTTGAATGGCAATTATTTCACTGCTGACCATATCAAGGATTTTATGGTACAAATTTAAATTATCGAGCAAAAAGAATTTTTCTTCACCACTACTTAAATAAAAGTCCGAGTTAAGCAATACGATAATCAACCAGGGCATGAAGTGAAACAGATCTTTGGGACTAAATTGTTTATAATTAGAAATTAAATATTTTACCTGCAAATATAAAAGCGGGAAAATAAAAAAGAGGAGTTGGTCAAATACTTTAAGCAGGTGAGGAAATTGAACATACATTCCCTCTGCTTGCAGGGCAAATGCTGCAATTATAATACCCCATATTAGCGTTAAGAAACCTAATAATCTATTTGAAATAATATTCATCTTTATGGAAAACAAAAATATACTCAGTAAAAATCCCTGAATAGCACCTAAGTATAATATTGTTTGAACAATCTGATTCATAGATACATATGTATTCTTTTTTAATTGAAATGAGATGAACAAATTTAACCTAATTTATTTAAGGAAAGCTTGTTAAACATGTTTTTCAAAGTATTTATTGAATAAACCAACTGTTACATTATTTGATGAAAGTGACTATTCCTTATCTATGAAAGTTTTATTTTAAATCTATCTTCATTAACTTTTAATCTATTTTCAACTTTGGTTATTTCAGCAAAGGAGCGTGAAAATAGTAAGAAACGATTTTGTAGCTTTATAAAATAGTCTCAACCGATGTATAAAGACACATAATGAAAATAATTATTGTCTCAATTGATAAGATGAGACTGTTATTATTATTTGGGGTATTACTTTTACCAGAAATCACATCAGTACTATTGAAATATTTAAACAAAAAAATAATGGAGAAGTTTAACAAAAAAACATTAATCATTGGCCTACTCATATTTGTTGGGCTATTATTGCTGGTTGCTACAACATTTGGTCAAACAGATTTTGGTTCAAAAGACTTAAACCCACCTCAAGATTTAACTGCTGTAGTAGTGACTGAAAATGATGTAAATCTTTTTTGGATGGCACCTGCTACTGGAGACTCAGCATACCTTCATTGGGATAGTGGTGAGAATTATACCGGTTTTGGAAATTGGATTCAACCCACCGTATTCGACTTTGTGGCAAAATGGGATCCCATTCATATAACAGATTATGATGGCTGGACCATCACAAAAATGCGATTTTTTGTAGCTAGTTCTATACCCACAATTAAACTAAAAATATGGACTGGGAGTGATTTTACAGAAATTTATAGTCAGGATGTGCCGGTTTTTAATGTTAATAGCTGGACAGAAATTACCCTTGACACTCCCATTACTATTGATGCCAGCACACAACTTTGGGCTGGTTTAAATATTGATATGCCTGATGGCGGAGAAGTGATGGGTTGTGATGCAGGTCCTGCCATTTCAGGCTATGGAAATTTATACAGGGAAAATAATGTATGGTTTGATGGTCCTCTGAACTGGAATATCCAAATTTTGATTGAAAGTTCTGGTAAGAAAGAAATAAACGATTTATTGGGTTATAACGTTTATCGGAATGATGAACAAATAAATGACAATGTTTCATCAAGTACATCTTTTGTAGATCAAAACCTGATTAATGGAACGTATAGTTATTATGTGACAGCAGTTTATAATGAAGGCGAGTCGGCTGCATCAAACACAGCTGTAGTTATTATCGATCAGCCTGTTATTTTAGATTCCGACTCTCTGGCATTAGTTGATTTATACAATAACTGCAATGGATCCAATTGGGTTTACAACGATTTTTGGCTGGAAGGGCCTGTAAGCGAATGGTTCGGAGTGACAACCACTGGTGCTCGTGTTACTGATATGCACCTGCAATCAATGGGTGTGACCGGCGATTTGCCAGCATCCATAGGTGATCTTACTGCACTCGAAACATTGTGGTTAGAATCAAATTCAATCACATCAATACCGGAGTCAATCGGAAATTTATCAGCCTTGGAGGAATTTTGGCTGGGATGGAATTCACTAACATCCGTTCCTGAATCGATAGGAAACCTTCTAAATTTAAGAGAGCTACATTTGGGTCTGATGGATACGCCTTTGGGTAGTCTGCCCGAATCATTCGGTAATCTGATCAACCTGGAATGGCTTGCACTTGGAAGCTCTGGGTTGAACAGCTTGCCCGAGAGTTTTGGGAATTTATCCTCTGTTGAAAGTTGTTTTTTGTGGGGTAATAATTTAACGGAACTTCCATTAGGATTTGGAGGTATGGAGAGTTTGAATTATCTTAGCCTTGATAATAACCAACTGACTACCCTACCTGAAAGTTTTGGCGACCTTGATAACCTTTCCAGACTATTTATGGAGAACAATCAGTTAGTTAGTTTGCCTGAGAGCTTTGGTGACCTTCAAACGCTTGATAGTTTATGGGCCAGGGGTAACCAAATTGCTGAACTACCCGAGTCTTTTGGTAATTTGGATGATTTAAACTTTTTAAGGTTGGAGGGAAATAACCTCTCAGAACTCCCTGTTTCTTTTACTAATCTGGCAACAATTGAGAAATTGTTTCTATACGATAATCAACTAGACTTTTTAGCTGAAGATTTTGGAAACCTGAACACCCTCAGGATATTGGATATTGGAGCAAATAATCTTACAGAACTCCCGGAATCAATTGGAGAGCTGTTATTACTAGACCTTTTTTCGGCAAACGGCAATAGTCTGACTGGTATACCTGAATCTTTTGGTAACCTGGAACCTGATAGTGTATTTATTCACAATAATCAAATTGCACAATTACCAATTTCCTTGTTTGATAATACATTTGATATTTTTACTATTCATGAAAATAGTTTACAATTTGGAAGTATTGAACCTTTTATGGATAATAATATTACTGCTTTTTGGTACGCTCCACAGGCAAAATTTGGGAATGATACCATATTTGAAGTTGTTGAAGGAGAATCTATTTCATATACCCTTGAAGTTTCTGGAGTTAATAATAATTATCAGTGGTATAAAGATAACGTCGTCCTTGCTGGTCAAACTTCAAATACATTAAACATTGAAAGCATTTCGATATTAGATCAGGGCATATATCAACTTAGGGTAACTAATTCAATTGTGCCCGATTTAGAATTAGTAAGTTATGATATAGTATTTAGTATTATTACAGGAATTGATGATGTGAAAGAACAGGGCTTTTCAGTCTACCCAAATCCAGTAACTGGTAATAAACTAAATATTAAGCTTTATAATATAGATAAGGCTGAAAGCTGTTTAATCATAAATAGTGCAGGTCAGGTAGTGAAAACCAAGGAACTTTCAAATGACAATTTTGAAGTAGATATTACGGACTTAATAAGCGGTGTTTATATGGTGAAAATTCAGTTTAGTAATCATTTATATCAGATTAAAAAACTGATTGTGAAGTAAAGAATAGTGAGTTGCCAAACTTTTTTAACAGACCGGTTTGTTACCGGTCTGTTTTGGTTTATTTTCACAAGATAAATTTATAACAACTGAAGGGTGAAAATAAGACAGATCAATGAATGCTGGGGAAAAATGCATGAACGTCGGGTTTGGTGCTATGAACGCAGGATTAAAATTGGTTTTAGCGATGAATATTTTCCTATTACCGGGCTCGCAACCGATCCCCGCTGTTAAGAAGAGGTCGCTTTTACGACCTTTTTTATTTATAGCTTTGTACAAAAAAAGATATGTACAGCTTTTCAGAGTATAAATATTCACTACCAGAATTGGAGCTTAAGGCGAAGAAGATAATTGAAGCTGGGAAAACGGAAATTGACAGGCAGCAGGTATTGAAACAAATAATAGGTTGTATTGATTTGACCACATTAAACGGTGACGACACATTTCAGAAAGTAGAAACCCTTTGCCTGCAGGCCACTTCGTATTTCAGTGGCGAAAAAGGTATACCTAATGTGGCAGCTGTTTGTGTGTATCCTGTATTCGCGAAAACAGTGCACCAGGCCTTAAAAGGCACGGATATTAAAACCGCCTGTGTGGCCGGTGCTTTTCCAAGCGGCCAGTCACCTCTAACAGCGCGTATTGACGAGGTAAAATATGCCGTGGATCATGGAGCAGATGAGATTGATATGGTGATTTCGAGGGGAAGGCTTATCGAAGGTGATGCAGACTTTGTTTTTGATGAAGTAAGATTAATTAAAGAAGCTTGTGGTGAAGCGCATTTGAAGGTGATCCTCGAAACCGGGGAGTTGAAATCGGTCGAGATGATCAGGAAAGCCAGTGAGATTGCCATTAATGCCGGGGCGGATTTTATAAAAACCTCCACCGGAAAAATTGTACCTGCAGCCACACATGTAGCGTTTGTCATCATGCTCGAAACCATCAAAGAGTATTTTGATGCCACCGGAAAAATAATTGGAATCAAACCAGCGGGAGGCATTTCAACCACAAAAGATGCCATCTCCTATTATTCGCTGCTGAAACATCTGCTCGGAGAGCGCTGGTTGTCAAGTGCCTATTTTAGAATTGGAGCGAGCAGCCTGGCCGACAATGTATATAATGACATTGTGAATAAATAACAATTTAACATTTTATTAAGAGAACACATGCCGCATTTTAATAGATTTGCACTAAAATCTTACAAATGAAAAAAATTGCAACACTCGTCATCCTTCTTTCAATGTATGTGGGTTCATTCGCTCAAACATCACTGACAGAGGCGGTTGATTTTCATATAAAAACGGTAGAAGGCGTTGTGATCGATCTTTTTCCATTGCTTGACGATCAGAATAAGATTGTGGTGATCGACTTCTTTTCCACCAGTTGAGGGCCTTGTCAGACGTACGCTCCGCATTTTCAGCAAGCGTATGAAGCATTTGGTTATAACGAGGGAAACGTATTTTTCGTTGGTATAAACTGGGGATCCGACAACGAGGCAGTTGAAAATTTTGATGATGCGTTTGGTTTAACTTATCCCAGCGCCAGTGGCACACAAGGCGGTGGCAATGCCGTTTTCGAAAGTTACGAAATAGCAGCTTATCCAACAGTTATTGTGATTACGCCTGACCATCAGATCGTGAACCAGTTTGTCGACCCGCCAACAACTGAAAATATTACCGATGCAGTGATTGCTGCCGGAGGTATCTGGGTAAGTACACCTGAAAAAAACGTTATAGTTGAACATGTTTCAGTACATCCGAATCCTGTAAATACGAATGGTTTTTTAAGTTTTAATGCAACAGAAGCTGCGCACCTGCAATATGGCATATATGACATGTTAGGAAAACAATTATTTTTGTCGGAAGAAATGCATATATCAGGAGGACAGACAACGCTTCCATTGCCTGTTAGCGGTTTAGAAAATGGTATGTATTTTGTTAGGTTATTGATTAATGAAAAATTACCTGAAACTGTTCGATTTATTGTGGCACATTAAGCCGGTACTTTTTTACACTACCATTTTACTGGTTGTCGTTTTTTTATTTCAATCCTGCGCTATAGAAGACGATTCGGACTATTCCGATCCGCGTGATAAGTTTATCGGTACCTGGAATGTGAGCGACCAACCCGGAAGAATTAATTATACTGTGAATATTTCAAAAAACCCGGCACAATCAACCAATGTGCTCCTAAATAATTTTGCTGATATGGGTGGCAGCGCTGATGGGCTGGTGGTCGGCAACAGGATCATTATCGACAAACAGCCGATCGGTAATGATTTTCTGAGTAATGGAACAGGCACCTATATATCGGAAAACCGCCTGGAATTTGCATTTGTGCTTGATGATGGGATTGATCTTGAAGACAGGAAGGCTGTTTTTGGCAGATAGATTCTTAATTTTAATCACTGTCTACGCTATCGTTCGGTGTATTCAAAAAAGCAGTATCGGGAACTGATAATAATGAATCGATGAGGGAGGCAAAAGACCATTGTTCATTGTACAATAATGAGGGCGTATAAGATGAGGACAAGGTATCTTGCAAAAAAATCTGAGTAGAATCATTCGTAGTACCTTCCATGGCCATCACTTTACTTTGCAGTTTGCTCAGGTTTGCCAGTACTTCTTCCATAATATCTTCCATTACTTCCGGTGTAGCATTATAATATCGTAAGTTTTCCTTTAAAATCCGGTGGGTAATTTGGTAGCTGTCAAAAACTTGCTGGTAATAGCGTGTGCTGATCTCGTCGGAAAGCGTTTTGTTCATTCTATGATAGGAAATCGCGCCCTCGGCAACATAAATATCAGTTAACACGGCAATCATTTCTTTTTCTGAAAGCAATTGCTCAGGCCTGTCGACTTTTGGCTGATTTTCGTGGTAGCATGATGTGGCAATAAACCACGTGACAAGAGAAATCAGAAGTGGAAAAGAATACCTCATTTAATTACCAACTTCTGATAAATACTTGATTCGGACCAACCTGATCTCTTCCTCTGTAAATTCCGATTCGCCTAGTTCGGCAAGCGCTTCTGAAATAGAGTCGGTTTCAGCTTCCGAGAAATAGTCATAAATCTCTTCCTGGTGGTATTCGTCAACATACTCATTGATATAGTAGTTGATATCCAGCCGGGTTCCTGATGAAACGATTCGCTCAACTTCTGTAAGCATCTCACCTAAAGTTAAATCCTTTGCTTTCGCAATGTCC
>SWCD01005441.1_pt1 | contig 10082 bp, 8 predicted proteins | sample 4693011 | NCBI WGS metagenome assembly SWCD01 (sample SAMN10267278, study PRJNA491770) | bioreactor metagenome | isolation source: DHS bioreactor inoculated with marine | place: Japan: Omine Ridge, Nankai Trough | reverse complement strand
CTGTATTCGCAGTCGACTGCTTGATGATGCCCAGCCCCACCATCGGAACGCCGTTGCCTCTGAACATGTTGCGGTCCTCGACCGTCCCACGCTCAACCCGCGCCACGTCTCCCAGTCGCACCAGATATCCGTCCTCGCCTTCGGCGATCACGAGCGCGGAGAACTCTTCCGGCGTCTTGAAAGTGCGATCAATTCGGACCGTGAAAGTTCGCTTTTCCGATTCCAGACTGCCGGCTGGTGCTTCGATATTCTCACTGCGCAATGCTTGCTCAATCTCGGCCACGGTCAGATTGCGTGCCGCCAAGGCTCTACGATCTATCCAGACGCGAAGGGCATAGTCTCTGGAGCCACCAACTCGTACGCGTGCCACCCCATCCAGGGCGGAGAACCGGTCGACAAGATAGCGCTGAGCATAATCTGACAATTCCGGCGTAGTCATTGCCTCGCTGGCAAGGTTCAGCCAGATAATGACATCATCATTGGAGTCGGCTTTTTCGACCTCTGGCGGGTCGGTATCCTCAGGAAGATTGTCCAGCACACCAGAAATCCGGTCGCGGATATCGTTCGCGGCCACATCAATGTCCTGGTCTATGCCAAACTCCACGCTTATACGCGAGCGGCCATCGCTCGAATTGGAATCGATGTAGCGAATGCCCTCAACACCAGCGATGCGATCTTCGATAATTTGGGTGATCCGTGTTTCTACAACACTGGCAGACGCCCCTGGATAGTTCGTATCGATGGAGACGATTGGCGCATCGATGTCAGGGTATTCTCTCAGGGGCAACCGATCAAACGCTACCATGCCAAAAATCACGAGTATAAGCGCAAGCACCGACGCGAATACGGGCCGCTTGATCGAGGTATCCGACAGCAACATCGTCAGCGACCTGTAGAAGCAGGAGACCCGGCTGCACCCCCGCTACGATTCTTGCCGCTGATGGCCTTGGGAAGGAGCATTGACTGGTCCTGAATTTCCACGGCGGCACCCTCGCGAACACGGATGATACCTTCGGTAATCACGTCTTCGCCAGCCGTTAGACCTGACATCACTTCCACATACCCCGCCTGGCGTAGCCCGAGTTCGACTTCCTTACGCCGCGCGATGAGTTGTCCACCTTCGTTTTCAACGACGAATACAAATGTGCGCGGCCCTACCGGCTGTATTGCTTCTTCAGGTACAGCCAGAGCTTGTCGTGGATCCGCCACCAAGGTTACCTGCACAAACATGCCAGAGATCAGCAGACGCTCCGGGTTGGGCAAAGTGGCACGCACACGAACGGAACGCGTCACAGGATCAATTGCGTTGTCAATTGACGCAATCACTCCATTGAAAGTTTCCCCGGGAAGATCCGCTGTTCTTGCTTCAATTTCCGTACCTTTGGCCAAGGTTCTCAAGAATGTCGACGGCACGGAAAAGTCCAGATTCATTTCGCTGTCATCTATCAGCCGCGCAACGATATCCCCTGGCTGAACATATGATCCAACACTGACCATCCGGAAGCCTAGCACGCCATCAAATGGAGCAACGAGAACGCGATCCTGTTGGCGAGATTGCACCGCACGCAACTGTGCCGCAGCGCTATCAAGATTACGATTTGCCTGATCGAGTTCTGACTGGGATACAGCCTGCTGATCTGCCAGGCGCGCGAGCCGTTCCTGCTGGCGCCGCGCTTCATCGAGCGTTGCTTCAGCAGCTTCTACAAGTGCTGCCTGTTCGCGCTGCGCAAGCGAGAGCAAGGTCTTGCCCTGCTTCACGCGATCACCATCGTCAAAATAAATCGCCCGCACTCGGTCAGCCGCATTCAGGGTCAGATCGACTTGCTCGTTGGGTTCTAGCGTGCCCAACGCCTCAATCCTCATCGCAAAACTGCGTTCCTGTACCGGCTCAACGAAAACACTCGCGGGACCACCCCGCTGCGCCTGAGCTGATAGCGACGATACAAACACGGCAGCTAAAATGAAAAGCAGGTTTCTGGTAAACATATCTATTCCAACGCGATTGCGGGTTCTGTCCCATATTGATTCGGCATTTCTATACCTCCCAATGCTCGATACGCGGCAATCGCCCGGCTAGATGACTGAAGTCGGCTTTCAGCCAACTGATCTTCCGCCGTCAACAATGTTCGCTGCGCTTCCAGCACATCCAGATAATCGTCGAGACCTTCTTCGAACCGTAGACGCGCAAGTTCTATCGCCCGCTGCGCTGATGCCGCCGCTCTCTTTAGATCGTCGCGGCGCTTCAACTCATTCGTGTATTCCGAGAGAGCGGATTCGACTTCGCTCAAAGCATTCAATACGGTCTGTTCATATTGCGCAATCGCCGCGTCTGTTCGTGCGTCGGTCGCATCTATGTTTGCCCGCACCCGCCTGAGATCAGGCCACGCCCAACTTATCGAAGGGCCAACGCCAAATCCGAAGCTCGTCAAATCGCCGATATCATTGGCATCATCAAACAAAGCCAGAACGTTCGCATTGACGGTTATCGTCGGAAACAAGTCCGCACGTGCAGCGTCGCCCAATGCCAGTTGGCGCGCGATCACCACTTCTGCGCTGCGAATATCCGGACGTCGGCGGACCAGATCTTCAACCGACCCTGCCATGATCGCGCCGCGGTGCTCTGGAATATCATCCGCGCTGGTCACCAATTCCATCACCAGACCCGATCGAGAATTTGCCGGCTGTCCAGTCAACGCGGCGAGCGCGCTCTTGGCTGATTCTATGGCCGCCTCGTAGCGAGGAAGCGACGCGAGCGTCGTACGATACTGAGCCTCTGCTCGCTCCATATCCAGTCGGGTTGCCCGGCCATTGTCTAAAAGTGTCTGTAACAGGTCCAATCCTTCAGACTGGGTGTCGGCATTCTTGCGCGCAACCGCAAGTCGTCTTTGCGCACCGCGCAATTGCACATAATTCAGAGCCGTCTCACTGGCGACGATCACCGCAACATCTCGGCGAGCCTGCCGAGCCGCTTCGACATCAAATTCTGCGGCGGCGATTTGGGCTTCAATGCGACCGAATGCATCGTACTCCCAACTCGCTCCAAGCGCCCCTTGAATCGAGGCCCTCACGTCTTGGCCTGGCTGAGCGGACCGCCCAACATCTCCATCAAATGACGTAGAAGCGGAGTAGCTGCGATCAAGCCGAGCTCCAGATGCAATCGCTTCAGCAACTCTTACATTTGCAGCAGCTTGGTCGAGAGACTTGTTTGCGGATAAGGACTGGGCGATGAGGCTATCGAGAACCGGATCTCCAAACTGTTTCCACCACTCCAACTCAAGGCTCAAATCAGCAGCTTCTGACAGATATGTTCCATGAACCGGCACATCCGGCATTGTCGGACCAGCGGGCGCACTGACGCACCCCGCCAGCATTATGGCAGTGGCACCTATGGACGCGTGGCAGGCGACGTATCTCATAGCGCTCATGTACCCTAACTGACCTTAGTATCCAGTTACATTCGGGCGCCAAAGTCCTCACATCTTCGTTAGCTCCGAATACCGGGCAGTATTCGTCAAGTATGCTCAGGCAAGTCAGCGCCTGCCTCGATTAGCGCTGAAGGCTCCTTCGAATGTTCGACCATTTGCTTGCCCAGCTGTCGAACCATAGTTTCCAGCATCGAATCTCTCATCCACTCGCTGGTGGTTATTTGGCATGACGCTCGCGCAGAGTCCGAACATAAAAAAACCACCGAACGACTGACCTTACACAGGGCTGCCGTTTGGTGGCGATGTTTGCACCAGCTGCGCTGGTAAGTGCTTATCTTAAAAGCACTTCTACCCCTATGGGCGCTTTCCGAAAATCCAGTCCCAGATGTCGCGCTGTGTTGGTTTTGTTTGCTTCTGCATGATGTAACCTTTGACATGTTAAGGAGCAGTCCATCTGCCCCAGACGTCAAAGGTTAACTGAATTTTGCAAATTTCAAAGTAATTTTATGGAAATGTTAAGCTTGCGCTACAGCTTGCACACTACTTGAGCTTTCTAGAATAGACAGGATTTCTTCCGCACCGACGGGCTGTCCGATAAAGTATCCTTGCGCCAGATTGCATTCCAATGTGCGAAGAATTGCCAACGTATCCAGGTCTTCCACACCCTCGGCCACAACATGCATTCCCAGTGATTGGGCAACGCTGATGGTAGACTGGATCAAGAGCTGGCTACGCTCATTGTACCGAAGCGTGCTAATAAGCGTTCGATCAAGTTTGACCTCGTTGGCGGGCACCTTCAACAGATAGGTCAGCGTGGACAGGCCAGCTCCGTAATCATCAATGGATATCCCGAAACCGGCGTCCCTGAGCCGCCCCATAGCATCCTGGGCTCCGGAATTGTTTAGTAACTGCTCGTTTTCAGTGATCTCAAGCATGATGCTGCTTGCCTCGACCCCATACACACGTAAGGCAGCGTGCAGCATGAACTCAAATTCCGCGCTACCGATCAGGCTGGGCGAGATATTCACTGCGATGTTGAATCCGGGATCAATTTTTTGAGCGTCACGCAGAAACTGAAATGATGACTGAATGACATATTGTGTAAGTTGGTCGATGCGCTTTCCCCGTTCAGCCATCTGGACGAATTCGGCCGGCGAGATGACGCCCATTTCCGGGTGTGTCCAGCGTACCAATACCTCGGCGCTTGAAATCCTTCCGGAACGGATATTCAACTGGGGTTGAAGCGCTATATAGATCTCGCGGTTACGAAGCGCCTCATCCATTTCAAAAAGGACCCGGCTCTGCCACAGCAGCGCGTCTTGGGCATCCTGATCATGCAGCTTGTACGTTTTTCTCTGTCGCGCGGCAGCCTGGGCAGCGGATTCCGCCGTTTTCAGCCGCGACGCCAAAGAGGCAGAGGCGATGCGTTCAACACCAAAGGCAACCTGAACTATCAGAGTTCTCTCGCCAACAATGACCCCCTTGTTGAGTTGGTTCGCCGTGGCTTCGAACAGGTCTTCCATTGCTGCTTCGTCAAAATCGGTTTGCAGCCAGTAGAATTGACCGAGGTCGCCTTGATATACGGCTCCAGAACTCGGTAAAGCATTCGCTATCGTATTCGCGGTGATCCCTTCTTGTTCGGGAGTGAGGCCAGTCGAAATAGCCGCATAGTTTGTCACCACAGCTGCCACCATGACACGCTGGTCTTGGCCGACATGAGCGCTCAAGCATTGCGCACTGGGAAGATGGGAAAGATTGTGCGTGAACGCCTTGTTCGCAGTTTCCCGTTTTTTCAAACGCATCCACGCGATCAATGTCCCGAACGAAATCATTCCGATCGCATGGCCGCTACTCGTGCGAATGGAAAACATGTCCATGACAATGGGGAACACGATCATGCATGCCAGCGCGACTGGTGCCCAACGCAGCGCCATGGAGCCAAAACGTCGACTGAGCATCAAGCCCACTGCGCCTACAGAAAACAGCCAGGCAGGAAGAAATCCAGCGTTAAGGGGACGTTCTTCGCCCAGAGTCATCGCCGCCATCAGGATGACTTCTGCCAGAGAGCCGTTTCCCTGCGAGGGCATCAAATAGGGATGGTTGTCGCCTTGACTGGCTTGCGCCACGACAAGCCGTTTCCCGCGGACAAGCGCCGCGTCGAAATCTGGTGCCAGCACAGTGCTCAAATCAAGCCGCTGAAACGCCTCAACGTCAAAAGCATAGTCAATTTCGAATGAAGGGCCGATATTGTCGGTTTTGTCAGAGAGCTTACTCTCCGGAGACGGCAGGAAAACATCGGCGTACTCGGCACCAAAAGACCCAAATTCGACGCCGCCCCAGTATCGTTTGAAATAGTTTGAGGACGTCAGGTGGTCTCGTAATCCCTCTGATGGAGACTCCAGTTTGAGATTTGGAGCGGCGGACACCGACACGGTATTCGTGGGCTGTTCCAGCGCCCTTGTCAGCAAGGGAAATTGAGATGTCGACGTGAAAACGGGCTCGACAATAACTGCCGACTCCACGTCGAGCGTATTCAGAAATGACACAAGCTCGCTAGTGAACATATCCGACCAGGTATCGCCTGCCGCGACGTGTTCGAATCCATCATTCACTTCGAGGATGATAAACCGGTCGTCGACCGCCGGAGACCTGAGCCCGTTGGATATTCCGTTGAACACCAGATCCAATGGGGAGAACAGATTCACCAGGCCCGCGAAGCCGAAAAACAACGCGGCAATCACAAACGTGCGTGCACGTCGTGGGGCAGCTGGTGGTCCATAGTCTTGCATGTCTGACACCTGTAGTGGAATCTACAGTTATCAGCGCGTAGTTTAGATCTGTGAAAGCGCAGCCGTTGAAATGACCACTCCGTATTCAACAATTGTTAAAGGGTGCTGTCAGACTAACTCGAACCAGTCTCCTTTATTCGCGGACCAACAGGTCTCAGGCAACGATCAGCTCGCGCCATTCGAAAAGAGCGACGTCACGTAGCGATTTGAACCTGACCCTGCTCTCGATATTCTTTTGATGATTGAAGTGATTGTACACTGAGGAGTGAATTGAAACGAACTTCTGAAGACTTCGCATGCGCCGGAAGCGAGACATCGCCCGCTCTCGCCTCAAGAACGGCAGGTGAGAATTTTTGGCCCAGCTATTGAGATGGTGCCCCGAGCCGATCCACCCAGAGCCTCACACTTTCGTGGCAGATGTTGATGCCGCGCTCTTGGAGAAGGTCTTCGGCAATCCGAAGCGAGAGCGGGAAGCGAACATACATCAGTACGCCGAGTTGAATGATCTCAGGAGAGGTTTTGAAGTAGAGGAACGGGTTCTTGGCCAGATTAGAAGGCTAATCACTAGGATCGGTCACCTCAAGATCGTTTTCGCTGACAACACTGCCTCAAGCCCGGTTAGCCTGAGAATACCTGTGCTTCCAATAGCCGACAGTTATCGCTACCAATGAGCAAACCAACACAGGAATCATGGCAAATGCCGTCTGATGTATTGAAAGATAGATAGCAGCTGCCAATCCGCTCGCTCCGATGGCCACCGCGGCAGCCCAAACTGATCGAATAGAAATCGGTCGCCTTGATACTTGGCACAACGTGCACCAACCGAAGACGATCAACATCCATAGAGGAGTTAATAGAGAAGCCAAACTTGCGGTCGAAATCTCCTGACCGTGTGATTTAAAACTCTCGCTAGTCCATTCCCAAGTTGGCAAAACAAAAAACACTAAGGAAAATACATAGATACACCAGAATGCAATGTGCCCTACGATGATAATCTGTCGTTCAAAGCTCATGTCGTGGCAATCCCATTATCCTGTGAGCGAAGTAGGTACAGAACCGATCGACCCAGTGACGGACCGTTTCGTGGCCGATGTCGATCCCGCGTTCATGGAGTAGGTCCTCGACATTTCGAAGCGACAGCGGGAAGCGGACATATATCATCACCGCGATTTAGATGATCTATGGCGACGTTTTGAAATCGCGGAATGGCTCTGGCTCATTTCTGGAGCCTACGCTCAAGGGGGCACCGTCTCAAACTTAGTTCTGTTGACAATGCCAGTTACACTTACAATGCCCGCAAGTTTGCTACTTGGGTCGCATCATGCACCACACGATGTAAAAGAGAAAAACCAGAAATGAGCTTGGAAGCGCAAATGGTCGCAGAACGTCTAACGGCCCCCAACTAAAAAATGTCGACAAAAAAAACAACGCCCACCAATGCGAATGGAGGCCCAATTTTCCCAAAAGTATCCAAGTACCACTTCATTTACTCGATCTCATACTTAGAACGGTTGTCCTGCTTCATGTCCGAGATACCGGGAAATCCAGGAGTGTAACTGGTTTCGCCACTCAGATGATCCACCCTCGCTACCTCTCGTGTTTTATCCTATGAAAAAACAAACCTGCACCGGGATCGATACCCATACCACTTTCCGCATGCCCTTCTCCCGTAACGAAAGGCGCATCATCTGCTGCGCTCCCGTCATACCAGATCAGAGGGCTGTCCACCCGCGACCCATGCACATAGCGCCGCAGCAGTGTGCCGGTGCTGTCATATTCCGCGATCAGTGCGTCCCCATCATACAGGAAGTTCGTCTCCGTGTCGTGGATCACCGTCTTTTGCAGCCGCCCCAGCGGATCGTAAGAGAGGGTGGCACTCGCTCCGGACCCGGAGCCTGAGATCAGCCCTGGCGCCAAAGCCCGCGGTGTGTGGGGCTTTCGGCGGAAGTGACGGTACTTTTCTCTGTTTGAAGGTCTGGCTGGCGGGCCGTGCGGGATGAAGGTGGGCACTATTGCTACGCGATAGCACTATGATGACATTAACATTTTCGGTTGTTGGCTGGAATGGAAGCCATTTGATACGGAGGTCGCAGGGTGTCCACACATGATCCAGGAGGAGCCGCGCAGAGGCGGGAAAAATTCTTCGGAAGGACGGTTTCAAGGTCCGGCAGGTGTCGTCCAAGTCACCCGGCGTTAGCCGGGAACAAGGGGCGAGGCACTTCATTTGGAAATGGAAAGAACTTCTACTGGCCGGCTGCGGCTTCATCGCGTATCACCATTACTGATGAATTGACCTGATGCAGGACGCTTGACGGGGGTGCCCAATGGAATCGAGGCTGGCCACAAGCTTTGAGGACTTAAAAAGGTGTATTGCAGGGGAAAGGTGACACCCGACGTCTGGTCACCTCTCGGCGCCAAAAGCGTCTCGACGATGAAAAGTGCTGGTGCGCCGATCGGTTTTTAGTCAAGAAAGCGGGACGTGCTTGCGTACTCCTCGCTCGGGCCGGAGCAGTTTGAGGTTGCCTGGAAAGCTGGCATCGATTTTTGGACGACAGTTCCGAAAGAATCCGCGTGGGTGTTCGTTGTAAAGACCGGATTAAAGTCAGATGAACTCGACCTTGTGTGCGGCAAGATTGACTATCCGAAGACGATCCGGGTCGACCAAGGCTCTGAGTTCATCTCCCGTGAACTTCGACCTATAGGCACATCCAAACAATGTGACGCTGGACGCCTCACGGCCCGGAAAACCGACAGACAGTAAGCGCCTCGCCGATCGCCTACGGATTTAGGCATGACATTTTCCGGAATCGTCAGGGCATGAGTTCCTCGATCTGGCTCTGCGGATGGCCGTTGATGATGGCGTCGAAGGTATCTGCGCGGTAGGCAATGGGATTAACGTCGTTGAGCTTGCAGGTGGCCACGACGGATGAGAGCAGCGCTCAGTTTTCGGCCGCGATCTCGTGTCCAGAAAACAGGGCATTTTTTCTGATTAGGCATATCGGCCGGATGGCGTTTTCGACCGGGTTGGTATCGAACTCGAGCCGGCCATCGCCAGGAAGCGGGTGAGCCCTTCCCAATGGGCAAGACCTTAGAGAATGTCTTCGGCCAGCTTAGAGCCGGAGGAGACCCTTGACAATTGCTTTTCAAACCAGGGCTTCAAGGCGGCTATGATCGGGGAGGAGTGCCGTTGTCGCGCGGCGATCCGAGTTTGTGGCGTCATTCCTCGCACCGTCGCCTCAATGGCGTATAGCTTAGTGAACTGGCGCACGGCGGCCTCGGCGATCGGGGACTTGGTGTTGCGCGCCAGCTTCACGAACCTTCGGCGCAGATGGACCCAGCATTGGACGAGCTTCCACGGTCCTTGCGGTCATTCCAGGCGCGTCAGCCGTTCGCTGACGTCCTGGCCAATCCTGGCCATCTCGCCGCAGCCGCACGGGCACAACGCGCGCTCGGGCTAGATGACCTGCTGCACCCGCGGCCTCACGCCGACAGGCGCGCGCCGAGCGCCTGAGCTTTGGGATGGCTCCGGGCTCGGCGCGCTCGCCAACCAACACGCTTTGAGCTATTCAACCAACGGACTCTCCCAATAATCTCGGAACCCATTGGGGGCGCCTCAGGACGTCCATTTTGCCGTCTGCTCCCAATTGGACCGTCCGACTCTAACGATCGGCGGACTCTTGCCACATTCACCTCATGCGCCGCACGAGGGGAGCAGTGTGGCGCTTACGACAGACAATGACTTTTCATCGAGTCATTCAATGGCCGGCTCAGGGCAAAATGCCTGAACCAGCACTGATGGATCGCCTCGTTAGAGCCAGCCCGTAGAGGTAAGGAAGCGCCAAATACTCCAGCCCTGAATGAGGGCACT
>SWCD01022941.1_pt1 | contig 10087 bp, 9 predicted proteins | sample 4693011 | NCBI WGS metagenome assembly SWCD01 (sample SAMN10267278, study PRJNA491770) | bioreactor metagenome | isolation source: DHS bioreactor inoculated with marine | place: Japan: Omine Ridge, Nankai Trough | reverse complement strand
TTTTCGGAATCGACCGGATTGATCGAGGAGTTTCGGGATACCTATGAGGACTGGATCTATCTGCTCAGACAGAATGTGACCATCGTCTTTTTCTCGGGTATCACGGCGTCCTTTCTGGGAATCGCTTCCGGCATCCTGATGACGCGACCGTGGTTCAAACGGTATGCGGAAATGTTTGCCCAAGGTTTCAATATCCTCTCTGCGGTACCCACGCTGGCAATTCTGGCGATCATTATGACCCTGACTGGGCTTGGTTTCAAATCAGCGTTTATCGGCCTGGCCACTGTCACCATTTTGCCTGTGGTCAGAAATACCTTTCAGGGGATCAGTGAAGTTCCGGAACATATGATTGAAGCCGCACGGGGTCAGGGAATGACCGATCAACAAATTCTTTGGAAAGTACAACTTCCCAACGCACTTTATGTCATTTCAGCCGGCATTCGAACCGGTTTCGCCTTGAATGTCGGCACCAGCCCCCTGATCACCCTGATCGCTGCGGACAGCCTGGGCGAGTATATCTTTACCGGGATTCAACTCAATGAATTCAACTCTTTGTTGATCGGATCCTTATCGGTTGCCGCCTTGGCGATTATGACGGATTTTGTTCTGTCAAGACTACAGTTTTGGCTGATACCAAAGGGCGTAAACCCGCAACGGTTTGCAAACGAATAACTTTTATGAAGGAGGAAATGACCTTGAAAAACTCGTTAAAAAAATTCAGTTTCGCAACGATTTTGTTTGTCGCGGCGTTTAGCGTGCAAACGGCATTGGCGTCTTCTGTCGTGGTTGGTGGCAAGGGGTTTACCGAACAACTGCTCCTGGCTGAAATCACCGGTCAATATTTAACCGCTCAAGGTTACGATGTTCAACTCAAAACCGGTATGGGGACTTCACTGGTCCGAAAGGCACTGGAAAATAAACAGGTGGACATGTATTGGGAATACACGGGTACGGCCTTTCTAAATTTCCAAAAAAATAAGTTTGCCAATCAGCCTGGTGAAGAAATCTATGAAGCGGTGAAAGCCGAAGATGCAAAAATTGGCATTGTCTGGCTGAATGCATCGGCTGCGAACAACACCTATGCCCTGGCGGTTCGCCAGGCCGATGCCGAGTCAAAGGGCATGAAGTCGCTGGAAGATCTGGCTGCCAAACTCAACGCTGGTGATAAATTGACGCTGGGATGTAACATCGAGTTCTACAAGCGTGACGACGGTTTGAAACCCTTGCAAAAAGCGTATGGTTTTGAGTTTCCACGCTCTGCGATAAAACGCATGGAGACCGGTTTGGTTTACACGGCTTTGAAAGACGGTGATGTCGATGTGGGCCTTGTCTTTGCCACGGATGGACGTATCCCGGCGTTCAAGTTCAGGGTACTCAAGGATACAAAAAATTACTTCCCCGCGTATGCGATTACACCGACCGTTCGTAAAGAGACGCTGGATGCGAATCCAGACCTTGCAGGACAATTGAACAACTTATCCGGGCTTTTCGACGACGCGACCATGTCCGCATTGAATGCGCAAGTGGATGTCGACAAGAAATCGGTTACAGAAGTCGCGAAAGGCTTCCTGAAGGCCAAAGGCTTGTTGTAGGATATACCCCGGCACGACGGGTTCCGGCCGTTTGGGCCATTTGTGCCGGGGCATTGTTGACCGGCGATGGGGTTTCGTTAAAAGGTTCCACGCATGGTCTTTTCCTGATGCTGACCCGCGTACGCCCTTAAATCGACGTCACCGATTGACGCTGTTTACCGCGCACATATAAAATGGACGGTATCGCAGATCCGTTCGGAAAGAAATTCAGAACGGCCATGGGCCAATTGACTTCACATGCCATCGATTTCACGCTGAATACCCGCTGGGAAGACCTGCCCGCCGAAGTTAAGCACCAGGCCAAACGCTGTCTCATGGACAGCCTGGGCGCGCTGGTCGCCGGATCGCAGACGCCGGTTGCCGACATCGTGCGTAAAACGGTCATGGAACAGTTCGGTGGCGATCAGGCCACCATCATGGTCTCCGGTGAACGCGTGTCGGCCGCCGGTGCCGCCCTGGCCAACGGATTTTTCGGAAATGCCCTGGATATCGACGATGGCTATCGTCCCACCAAGGGTCATCCCGGGGCCTGCGCCCTGCCGCCGGTGCTGGCGGCGGCCGAACTGGCCGGTGGCTGCACCGGTCGGGAATTTCTCACTGCCCTGGTGATCGCCTACGAATTGGGCACCCGCGCCGGGGTCATCCGCCACGCCACCTACGCGGTCTACCATTCCTCCGGAAGCTGGGGCGCCATCGCCGGTGCCGCTGCCGCCGGCAGACTGCTGGGGCTGACCGGGACTCAACTCTTCCACGCCATGGGCGCCGCCGAATACCACGCCCCCATTGCCCCCATGATGAAGGGCATCGATACGCCCTCCATGGGCAAGGACAGCATCGGCTGGGGCTGCATGGTCGCGGTGCTGTCGGCCCTCATGGCCCGGGACGGGTTCACCGGCGTCTGCCCGTTGTTCGATGATGCACCGGATGCGAAAAGGGTAGAAGACCTCGGGGATGCGTGGGAAATTCTCAACCTCTATTTCAAACCTTATGCCGCCTGCCGATGGGGACAGCCGGCCGTGGCCGGCGCACTCAAGATCGCCGGGGAACACCAGTTGACCACGGATCGGATTCGACGCATCCGCGTAAGAACCTTCGAAGCGGCCACCCGTCTTCCCAACGGCCATCCCCGCGATACGGAAGAGGCTCAGTACAACCTGGCCTTCCCGGTCGCGGCTGCGCTGCTGGACGGAGAGGTGGGGCCCGGCCAGGTGCTGCCGCCGCGCCTCTACGACCCCGACCTGCTGGCCATGCTCGATCGCGTTTCCACTGAAATCGCCCCCGAATTCGAGGCCGAATTCCCGGCCAAGGCGCCGGCGGAAGTGATCGTTGAAACCACCACGGGTGAGATCTACCGGTCCGGCCGCATCGAAGCCTTGTGGGAGCCGCCGGACACCCTGCCGTCGGATGCCGAATTGGAAGCAAAATTTAACTGGCTGACCGGTCCGGTTATTGGTAAGATGGGCGCACAGCGTCTGATTGAACAAATATGGTCCACCGACCAATGGACATCCATCGATCCAATTTTCGATGGGTGCCGCACCGCAGCCGACTGAACGCTTAACCTGCCAACGGCCATCGTTTTTGATCGAGCAAGAAGGGGTCATATCCATGAAAGTGTGTGTCTACCAGACCGATCCGGTCCTGCTGGATGTAAAAATCAACCTTGAAGACACCATCCAAAAGATTGAAGCGGCCAAGGCAAAAGATGTTGACCTGGTGGTATTCCCCGAACTCTCCCTGACCGGCTACTTTGTCAGGGAGCGATATCATGAAGTGGCCCTGCGCATCGATTCGCCGGAGATCCGGCAGCTGGCCAGGGCGACCAAAGGCACCGCCGCCGTGGTGGGATTTATCGAAGAATCCCAGGCCTTGAATTTTTACAATTCGGCGCTGGTGGCCGTGGACGGAGAGGTCCTGTTCGCCTACCGCAAGCTCAACCTGCCCAATTACGGTGTATTCGAGGAGCGCAAGATCTTCGCCGGCGGCAAGCATGTCCGGGTGTTTAAACTCAAGGGCCTGACTATCGCCCCGTTCATCTGCAACGACCTCTGGCACCCCTCCCTGCCCTATCTGGGGGTTACCCAGAAGGCGGACATCTTCATTACCATGTTCAACTCTTCAAGGGGGTCCATGGGCAACGAGTTCTCCAACATTGAGAGCTGGAACATCATCAACCGGTTCTACTCCCGGGTCTTTGGCGTATACAACCTGTGCGCCAATCGCGTGGGCTGCGAAATCTTCGAGGATCTGCGATCCTCGGATGCCTGCCCGTCGGACCCCCTCTCCACAGCGGTCGATGACAACCCCTTCCGCTTCTGGGGTGGCAGCGAGGTCATCAACCCCTTCGGTCAGGCCATCATTTCGGCTGCGCTGTTCGACCCCGATGTCATTTCCGCGGAGATTTCCCGGGATATTATTCGTAAAAAACGGATTGCGCTGCCTTACCTGCGCAACGATGATCCCTACTTTACCCATCGGGAACTGGGAAGGATCCTGTACGGCAAACACAGGCAGGATTAATATCAAAACCGCCATTTCTGGCATGATTGCGGTGGGCCCATCAGGCGATTGAAAGCGATAGCGCTTGCCATCCGGTGTTCAATTCGCTAACCTGATGCGCAGGTTGATGATTCCTAACGCTTGGTCTGCAGTCCACTTTCGACAACGGCATCTCCACCTTCCCCAATAAAGAACAAGGAGGTCCGCATGTTCATGAATACCCGAGACCGGTACGGCCTGATTGCACGCCTGCTGCACTGGTTCATCGCTGCGTTGGTGATTGGCATGCTCGCAGGTGGCAGCCTCCTGTCTTTTTTGCCACCCGGCGGACTTAAAGGCCTCGCCGTTGCGGCCCACAAATCCATCGGTGTCCTCATTTTCCTGCTGATGATCGGCCGCCTTCTCTGGCGCTGCTTCAATCTCCACCCCCGCGACCTGGGAAATATCCCGGTGCTGAACTACATCGCCCATGTGCTACATGTCTGTTTGTACATTCTGGCGCTTCTTCAACCCTTGTCGGGCATTCTCATGTCCCAGGCCTACGGCTATCCGGTGGTTGTTTTCGGATGGTTCAAATTGCCCCCGCTGGTGTGGCAAAGTCCGCTGCTGGGCAGCTTCTTCCGTGAGGTCCACGCCGTGGCCGCCGCTCTCCTGACGGTGGCTGTCGTCATCCATGTCGCGGCGGCGCTGAAACACCATTTCATCGACCGGGATCAGACGCTGATGCGAATGCTCAACGGGCGATAACCGCCTCCTTCACACCTGCTTGAGAATCTGCCCCGCCCATGGTATTGACGGTTTCTGTCCTCCATTTTTTCTACCACCATGAGGAGAAGAACCATGCATCAGGTCATGATCCATAAGGCAACCTACAAGACCGTCCGTGCATCCATAGACCGGGCGTTTGATCTGTTTCCCCGTGATCTCAAAGACAAAAAGGTCTTGATCAAACCCAACGTGCTGAGGGCATCGGACGCGTCGGAAGGCATCGTCACCCATCCGGCCGTGCTGGCCGCCGTGGTGGACAAGGTGGAAACGTTGTCGCCGGCATCCATTATTGTCGGCGACAATCCCGGCTTGTTCAGCTACGGCGCCAACGAAGCGGCCTTCGAGCAGGCCGGTCTCATGGCCGCCGCCCGGGGATACTATCGCAACATTGGCCTCGACGCGGTCAGCATGCCCTTTAACCCTGCGTTTATGGAAACGGTGAACGTTTCCCGGGCCATCATCGAAGCGGATATCGTCATCAGTCTGCCCAAGTTCAAAACGCATGGGCTGACCGTCATGACCGGAGCCATCAAAAACAGTTACGGGCTCCTGCCCGGCGCCCAGAAGGCCCGGCTGCACAAAATTGCCGGCAGTCCGGACCGGTTTCACGACCTGGTGGTGGAGGTGTTCAGGCTGCGGGTGCCGGACCTGTTCATCGTTGACGCCGTGGTGGGCATGGAGGGAAACGGGCCGGCCTCACCGGATCTGCGCGAAATTGGCCTGATCCTGGCCGCGGATAATGCCGTGGCTGTGGATGCGGTCATGGCGACCATGATGGGACTGGATCCGGGACGCCTGCGATTCTTGCAACGTGCCGCCCAATCCGGGCTGGGCAGCTGGAACCTGGACGAGATCCGCATCGACGGCAATCTGGTGCCCTTGAGCAATTTCCAACTGCCTCCCCTGGGCGGTGAGGCCATCCAGGACAATACGGCGGTTCAGGAAATGCTGCAGAGCAAAACCCTGCTGACGCCCCGGGCAAATCCGGATAGCTGTACGGCCTGCGGGTCCTGCGTGGAGCAGTGCCCGGCCCAGGCGCTCAGCATGCCGGATGACCTTCCCCAAGTGGATATGGCCCTTTGTGTCACCTGCTTCTGCTGCCAGGAAATCTGCCCGGAAAAGGCCATGGTGTTGCAGTGAGAATGCTTTCCAAGCAATTCATTTAACCTTGTATAAATGGTAGCCCGTCACTTTACTGAAGGCTTGGTAAAACGTTCGAGATCAAGGCTGGCGAAGCCCGAGGAATGAGGTGTATTGATGATACACCGCAATGACGAGGAATGAAGCATAACGCAGATATCGAACGTTTTACGGAGCCTTCCATTATGAAAACTGCATTTATCGTGTACTGTTCGCCGGGCGGTTCCACCCACCATGTCGCCCGGGTGATCGCTGAGCGGCTGGAAGAGAAATTCGTCACCGTTCATCGCCTGGATCTGGCAATCATCAAGGATCCGTCCCGATTTATTAAAATACTGAAATCGGCCGGAACGGATGCGTGCCTTTTTGTGGGATCACCGGTCTACCGGGATGTGGCCCCACCGCCGGTAATGGAATTTCTCGACGGCCTGCCGGATGCCGCCGGTTGCCCGGCCGTGCCCTTTGTGACCTGGGGCGGTGCCACCAGCGGGGTTGCCCTCTGGCAGATGGGGCAGGCCCTGGAGAGCAAGGGCTACACCCTGGCCGGTGCTGCCAAGGTCCTGGGGGTCCATTCCATGATGTGGCTGTCTGACAGTCCTGTGGGCCAGGGTCATCCGGATGCCGATGATGATCTGCAGATCGGCCACCTGACGGATCGGGTGATGGCGCGGTTGGCGAAGACAACCGGTGGCACCCTGCCTCTGGACGCGCTTGACTACCAGCCGGAAGCTGTGGGTGCGGCGGCAAAAAAGAAGCTGGGCCAGCCCTGGACAATCATACCCAAGACCATTGATGAGAAAAAATGCACCCAGTGCGCCATCTGCAAGCAGGTGTGCCCGGTGGGCGCCGTGAGGCTGGATCCCGGCCCGGTATTCAGCGGCCGCTGTTTTGACTGCTTCAGCTGCATCCGTGAATGCCCGGAAGATGCTATCGTCCCGGCGGTACCCCTGGAGAAGATCGACGCGAATATCCGTGAACGGGTGGAAAAGTATAACGAGAAACCATTTACGCAGATATTTTAATTTAAAGGCATAACCCCTCGAACTCCCTGATACTATGACGGAGAGGTGCTGGGATGTAAGGCGGCTTTCTTGGGGATTTTTATGGAGAAGCGGCTGCCGGTTTCCGGCTTTGATTCCAGAGAAATGCCGCCGCCGTGCTGGCTGAGAATACGGTTGGAGATGAACAGGCCCAGGCCGGTGCCGCGTTCACCCTTGGAAGAGAAATAAGGGGTGAAAACCTTCGCCCGGGTCGCTTCATCCATGCCGATGCCATTGTCCGACACGTTGAAGTAGATGTGTTGCGCATCCTGGGTGACCTCGAAACGGATCTCGTGGGCGCGGCCCGAACGGTCCGAGCGGCAGGCTTCCACGGCATTTTCAATGATGTTGGTCAGGGCGCTGCGAACGATACCCGCATCCACCTCGAAACGGCCGATGGCGGAATCGAAATCATGGCTCAGCAGGATGTCCTGGTCTTTCAGCTTGGGCCCCACCGTGTGCAGCACCTCCTCGGCAAAAGCAAGGACGTCCACCGTTTCCCATTTCAGGTTTTTTTCCTTGGCATAGTAGAGGATGTCCAGCACCATGTCCCGGATGCGCCCCACCATGAAACGAACGGTGTCCCATCCCTCGTGGATCTGCTGCTGATTTTCCTTCTTAAAGCCTGAATCCAGCAGGTACATGCCGCCGTCCAGGCCGGTGAGCAGGCCCTTGATGCCGTGGGAGACCGATCCGATCATCAGTCCCAGCGAGGCCAGCTGGTCCTCCAGCCGGCGGGTGCGGGTGACGTTGGTGGACATCTCCATTACATGGGAGATGTCACCGGCCTGGTTGCGGATGGGTGCGGTCTGAATAAGGACCCGGTAGGTTTCCCCGCGCTTGGACGTCACCTCCATTTCACACTGGTGGGAACCGCCGTCGGCAAAGGTTTTGATCACCGGGCAATCCGGGCAGGCCTGGTCGCGATCTTTGTAGATCGTGTGGCAGAATTCCCCCACGGTAAGATCGAAGTCTTCCTGAAAACGGCGGTTGGCCGCCCGTATGGTCAGGTCCGGCGACTGTACAGTGATATAGCAGGGCGCTTCATCGAATAATTGCTGGTAGCGCTGCTGTGTCGACTGGAGTCGTTCCTGAAGGCGTCGGACCTCGCCGATATCTGCTACGATTTCCACCACCAGCTCCACATCGCCGTGGTTGTCCCGAATGGGCGCGGTATGCACCATCACCGGTCCACGCGTACCGTCGGCATAGGTCACCTCCGCCCGACGGCGTGTGCCGTTCCGGTGGCAAAGGTTTCGACTACCGGGGATCCGGTGGAACTGTCGTCAGAATAGGCTGACCCGGATGTCTCGCCGGTATGGTCGCCCAGCCGTTCCAGGTAAAGCGAATTCACGGCGATAATTTCGTGCTTGCGGTTATGAATGGAAACAAAGCACGGCAGTTCATTGAAGTAGTTGATGCCCGTATTCAGGTCTCCGGCGATATCCCGCATGACTGTGGAGAGGCCTTCCATTGCCTGTCCGACAGCCGCCTGGCGTTCACTGCTGATCAGCTGGGCAGCCTGCTCTTGGACCAGCGTCTCCAGGTTTTCCGTGTAGGCCCGCAGTTGAGCGCGCATGCTGATGCGATCATGGGCGCGTTTGAGTGCAATCTCCAGGACGTCGTCGTTGATTGGTTTCGTAATAAAATCGGTTGCTTCCAGCTTCAGGCACTTGATGGCCAGATCCATGTCACCGTGGCCGGTGAGCATGATGACTTCCGTATCCGGGCTTTCGGCCTTGATATATTGAAGCAGGTCGATGCCGTCCATGAGGGGCATCTTGATATCGGTGAGAACAATGGGGGGCGTGTGCTGCCGGAAAGCCGCCAGGGCTTCCCGGCCGTTTTCCGCGGTTATCACCTGGTAGCCGATATCCATAAGGGAGATGCCCAGAACCTTCCGGATCCCCTCCTCATCATCGACCAGCAGGATTTTCTCTTCCATTTTTACTCTTTTCTGGATGCCATGAGCCGGATTGCCGTGCCCAGCAGTTGTTGGGCATCGGGCGGTTTTTCCAGATAATCGTCAGGATCGGGCAACGGCTCCACCAGTTTGATGTTAAGCATTTTGAGATAGTGCCGGAATGATCGTTGCCCCACGGCCGACAGCATAATAATCGGGATTTTCCGCAACTGTCGGTCTGTTTTCAGGCTTTTGTACATCAACGCCCCGCCGGAGCCCGGCATCATGACGTCCAGGACGATCAGGTCGGGTGAGATCTCCCGGGCTTTTGCCAGGCCGGTCGATCCGTCCCGGCAGGTTACGGTGCGGTAACCATTGGTCTTGAACAAGGCGGAAATGAACACCCGCATGTCCATGGCATCATCGACAATCAGAATGGTCCCCCGGGACGATTCCGATCGCTGGGCGTCGGGTGGCGTCATGGGTTTATCGCGGTGAAGGGACATCGGACACCCGGCCCTTTTTTACGCCTGTTCATCCTATGCTTTGTCCGGATGGTTGACGCTGGCGACCGGGCAGGAGGATCGCAGCACCACCTGCTCCACGGTGGAGCCCAGCAGGGCCAGTTCCGGATCGATTTCCCGGGTATGGTGGGCCATGACGATCAGGTCGGCCTGCTTTTCCCGCGCGAACTTGAGGATCTCCACGTAAGGCGTCCCTTCGCGGATCCCCACTTCGTAATTGTCGAATGCCTTCAGCTGTGAGAGATATTTGGACTCAACTTTTTGGCGGGCGTCCTGGATTCGCTCCTCGATTTCCGCCTGCCCCTTAACTTTTCCCGGTTCGGATACACTGATATCCACCGCATGGAAAATGTGCAGCCTGGCGTTGACTTCCTTGGCCAGTCGAGCGGCCCAGAGGAAGGAGCTGGTTGCCGGTTTGGAAAAATCGGTGCCCACGACAATATTTGAGAAGAGCTTCCAGCAGGTGGTGCAGGGGCGGCTGATGATGACCACCGGACAGCGGGCGCTCTTGGCAACCTTTTGCATGGTGCTGCCCACCACGCTGCGATAGCGGGCGGCCCCGATATCTTCGTCCCGGGTATGGGCGCCCATGACGATCAGGTCCACGTTTTCTGCCCGCGC
>SWCD01013143.1_pt2 | contig 10088 bp, 7 predicted proteins | sample 4693011 | NCBI WGS metagenome assembly SWCD01 (sample SAMN10267278, study PRJNA491770) | bioreactor metagenome | isolation source: DHS bioreactor inoculated with marine | place: Japan: Omine Ridge, Nankai Trough | reverse complement strand
TGCCGCAACTGGTTATTGAGAAAAGCCCCATGCAGGACCAAATCCGTTACCTTAGATGTTTCACCAAAGCTCACCCCCTTTTCCATCGGCATCTGCGCTGCGAAAAAGAATATGAGTCATCCAAAGATCAAGGCTTTCTGGGAGATTGTTGACCGGGAAACCTGACAAGAGTTGCAAAAATGCAACTATTATTCACCAAATAAAAGCTTTACACCCTAACAAACATTAACCTAAAATGGATCGAATAGGCCTTAGTGATTTTTAAATTCTACAGGAGGAACTATTCGATGAAAAAACTTTTAGCAGCACTTATTATGTCACTGATGTTAGCCATGCCTCTTACTGCCAGTGCAGAAGATGGTGGTACTAAGTTCGGCCAGCTTGCTTTATTCGAACCAATTCAGATTTTTGACAAAGACACCTCAGTCAAAGGTATTCGTTGGAATATTTTTTATGGTGTGAATAAGGACGTGGGCGGACTTGACCTTGGTCTTGCTAATAAAGCTACCGGCGATGTTGGGGCCCTTGAAATTGGTCTTGCCAATATGGTCGGCGGTGATTTCACTGGTATCCAATGGGGTTTTTACAACGATGTCGGTGGTAGCTTCACCGGCTGGCAGGACGGTGCCGTAAACATGGTGGGCGGTGATTTTGTTGGCCTTCAAACCGGTTTATACAACAAAGTAGGCGGCAAGGCCTCCGGCCTGCAGCTTGCCATTGTTAACGATGCCGGAAGCCTCTACGGACTGCAAATTGGCATTATTAACTTCAACAAGTCTAAAGAGCCTTTCGGCTTTTTGCCCATAGTCAATTTTTCTTTTTAGTTGATAGTCCAACCCCAATTTGCTCCGAACGAAAAAACCGAAATCCTTTAAAGGGATTTCGGTTTTTTCGTAGAGAAGGAAGTTACGTTTTTTAAAACACCGAAACATAGAAAAAATACTTCTGGTAACTAAAAACTACTCCTTCAGGTGAAATCTCTGCCACTTTCAGGTTTTGATCCAGCAGATCCCCTTCCCGCATTACTTTGCCGTTAATACTGGCAAAACGGGCATTAGGCTTATCTTTGTAAAATAGATGGGCATCAATATGGATATCTGGCAATTGCTGTCTTACAGAGTCTGGAAGCTGGTAGATATGAAGAGCTTTTTTAACCAAGCTTTCTTGCTGAAAACTAGCACTTGATTGTGCTGGTAGGGCAAGTGAAGCTGTTTGAAGTTGGCCTGCTACTAACTTGTCAGAATAATCTGCAGATTGCTTTTGGGGGGCTTCGACCTCCTGAACAGATTCAACTTCATAATCTTGCTGAAGAGGTGCTGGGGCTGAGGACTGTTCTATCAGGTCGTCATGGTCCCCTTTTGCAAAGACATCTTCTTCGTTTGGTTCTGCACTTCCTTGTTCGTTGGAAGAATCCTGCAAAACTGCTTGTTCATTTTGATCACTCACATCCTCGTGGGCATCAACCACAATAGCGGGAGTAGCGGGAGAAATCTCATTTTGAGTACTTGCAGCCCTTGGAACATCTAGGCTAACAGTGTCGTTATGCTTGCTCTGGGCCGTTGCAGAGTGTGACGGGTCATCATTATGGGCAACAGCTTGACTTTCTGAAACTGGATCAGGGTTGTCGGGACGGAAAACAAAAAAAAGACCAAAAAGCAAGTTTAGGAGGACAATTACTGTCAGAGGCAAAGGCCATGACACCTTTTTTTCCTTTGGAGGGGGGAATTCCTCCTGAACCGTGTTCAAATCAGGAACACTCTCCTGTTGCCTCTGCTTATCCGATTTTTTGAGGGCATCTAATATATAAGACATCTTACTTACCCCCTGCCATATCAATTAACTTAGGCACACGGTTGTTATACGCTGAGTTAAGATGAATAATTGTCTGGGGGCCAACAATACCGTCTGGTACCAGACTTTTCTCAAACTGAAACTGTTTTACCTGGCTTACCAAAATCTCATCATAGAGCACCGGCACCTTGGAGCTTGCTGGCCGATCCTGGATGATTGCCAACTTTTTGTCGAGCCAGGCAACGTTTACAGCATTGTTCTCCGGCCTTACCGCGGTTAAGTAGCCGTCTGGTTTTTCCCACAACAGGGAATAATCACCATTCCAGTGCCCTTTAAAATCATTAACTGATATAAATTTATGCGTTGAGCCAAGGACCAACTCAGCAACATGGTCATGATAAGAGATAAAAGCAGCATGGAAATTTTGGCCGTTACTATCGTACAGATTTAATACCGCTGGTCTATTAAGACCAAGCAGGCTATCGAAACTACCCTGCCGCGAGAGACAGCGCAGGTTATGTGATTCGGCAATTGCACAGGCAGAAGCTTCATCTTCAGGGACATAGTCGATACCCCAGGTAGACAAAAGTGCCGTGTAGGCCGTTGCCACGCTGCTCGCAACAGGTTCGTCTGCAGGCCACTCCAAGGGAGATAACGGGACTTGGCTGACAGCGACTTCAGCTTCCTCCTTCACCGCCTCTTGCTGCTCAGTAGATGTCTGTGGATCGGTTACTAGCGCTTCAACTTTTTCAATTTGGTCAAGGGGTGGATCAATTATGGCCACCTGGGCCACTGAGGTCTGCCCTGAAAAAGTATTTGGGGTTTGATTAAAGTAGGCCGCAGCCAAAACAGACATGCCCAATAAAAGAAAAAGCCCTGCCATAACCAAGAAGGATATTCTCGTGGCGCGCGGTTGCTGGTTACTTTCTCCAAAGATTTCTTTTGCCGCCTTTTTCAAGGTTGAAACGTTAACACTGTCCTGATCCTGCACATAGGCGCCAAGAAGGGAGCGATCGCAGATAATATTGATCAGGCGTGGGGTGCCTTTGCTTAGTTTAAAAAGCGGTTTCATGGTGGATTCCGGAAATATTCTGTTTCGCCCACCAGCTATTGCTAATCGGTGAGTAACATAGGAACACACTTCATTTTCAGACAGAGGGGTAAGATGGTATCTTGCTGTAATTCGCTGGGCGAGCTGGCGCAGCTCCGGCTGCTGGAGCATATTTTTAAGCTCTGGTTGCCCCAGTAAAATTATCTGCAGAAGTTTTCGTTTATTTGTTTCGAGATTGGTGAGCAGCCTGATTTGCTCCAAGACATCAGTACTCAGGTTCTGGGCTTCATCAATGATGAGCACTGCTCTTCTGCCCTTGGCATGGGAATCGAGAAGAAAACTATTTATGTGATCAACATAGAATTTAATGCTGCTTTGATCTTTCTGGTGCTGGATTCCGAATTCATCACAAATTGTGGCAAGAAGTTCTTCCACAGTTAATTTGGGATTAAAAATAAAGGCAACGTCCGTATCTTCAGGAACCTGCTCTAAAAGACAACGACAGATGGTTGTTTTCCCTGTACCCACCTCGCCGGTGAGCATGACAAAACCACCATCAATACGCATACCATAGAAAAGATGGGCCAAAGCCTCCTTATGGCCTTCGCTCATGTATAAACTATGCGGGTCTGGGGCAATGGAAAAAGGTGTTGCCGTAAAGCCAAAATGTTCTTTGTACATAGAGGTAGTAACCAAAAAAGAACGTTTACAAAACCGGAACTGTTTCACCTGAAGACTGCTGCATACTTTACTGCATTAGCTCGTCCCTTCCTAGGCAGAAAATTAAAACAGAATTTCAACGCGATCAATAAAAAAACCCGGAACTTCAAAAAGAAGTTCCGGGTTTTAATTTTGTGGTGCCTGGAGCGAGAATCGAACTCGCACGGGCACAAAGGCCCACGAGATTTTAAGTCTCGGGTGTCTACCAATTCCACCACCCAGGCAACAGGTGGTTTTTAGCATATTGTAGTGCGCATATCAAGAAACAAAACCCCGGCGGCAGGCTTCTTTTCTGAAATTTCAGATACCACCTCACCTGCTCCCCAAAAGTAAAACCACCGGGGTTTTAGTCATTGGGCTCTTCATTTTTTTATGATCATGCTGAAGACATAAGGTCTTGAACCTTAGTAGCTAAGAGATGTGGAGAAAGCGGTTTGTGAATAAAATTGACGCCTCCCTTCAAGATACCGTTTTTGACGATGGCATTTTCTGTATATCCAGACATAAACAAAATCTTGATATGGGGGAAAATCTTACTCATTTCTTCTGCCAATTCAGTGCCGTTCATCTTGGGCATAACAACATCGGTAAGCAGTAAATCAATATGACCCTCGTGTTCTTTGCACATGGCAAGTGCTTCTTCACCATCGATTGCATGGAGAACATCATACCCCTTAATTTGCAGAACCTTTAAGCATAACTCCCGGACCATCTCGTTGTCCTCCACCAGCAAGATCGTCCCTGTGCCGGGGCTGAGGTCTGCCTGAGAGAGCAACGGTGAATCTTGCTTTTCATCAACGGCTTCGGCTTTGGGAAGATATATTTTAAAAATTGTTCCATGCCCTGGCTCACTATAGACATTGATTTGACCGCCGTTTTGTTTAATAACTCCATGCACAGTAGCTAACCCGAGCCCTGTACCCTTCAAATCTTTTTTAGTAGTGTAAAAAGGCTCGAAAATATTATCCACAACATCCTTAGTCATACCTTCGCCGCTATCAGACACAGCAAGCATGACATACTCACCCGCTTCCAGCTCGTAATGCTCTTTGGCATATTCCTCATCCAAAACAATTTTCTGGGTTTCAAGGGTAAGTTTGCCACCGAGAGGCATTGCATCGCTGGCATTGACAGCAAGATTAATGACAACCTGTTCAAGCTGAGATCGATCGACATTCACAGGCCAGATATCATCGCAATAAAATGTTTCAATCTCAATATCTTCACTTATAAGACGCTCAAGCATTTTATGGATCTCTTGGAGCTCTTTATTGATATCTAAGCATTCCTGTCTAATGATTTGTTTGCGGCTAAAGGCCAGGAGTTGTTGGGTTAGCCTTGCAGCCCGCTGCCCTGATTCGAGGATAATGGCAATATCCTTCCTATTTGGATTATCCGGCTCCATATCCCGCAGAGTAAGCTCAGCATAACCATTGATTGCGGTGAGGATATTATTAAAGTCATGGGCCACACCACCTGCCAGGCGACCGACAGATTCCATCTTCTGGGCCTGGACAAGCTGCTCTTCGAGGCGTGCCTGCTCCTCCACGGCTTTTTCTCTCGCAGTTATATCTCGATCAACGCCACGATAGCCGAAGAAAACGCCGTCATCATCAATTATCGGCTGGCCGGTTGTCTCAAGAATCACTTCGTGGCCATTCTTGTGAAGATTGATGTTTTTGATTTGCTCAAGAGGTTGTCTTAATTGACATGTGTTTGAAAATATATCCGCAACACGTTTGGCCTCCTCCTCCGGCATAAGATCAAAAGGAGTTTTGCCTAGCACTTCATCAGGACGATAGCCAAGAATCTGATACACAGCAGCACTTGCGTAGGTGTACCTGCCATCTTCATCCACCTCCCAGATCCAATCGCTTAAATTATCCACCAGATCCCGGTATTTTACTTGGGAGGCACCGAGCTTCTTTAAGCTATCTTTTAAATTGGTGCCAAGGCTCTGCATGGCACGGGTAAGATCACCAATCTCGTCTTCGGGCAGTGCTGGTAGTTTGAAATCATAAGCTCCATTTTTAATTGAACTCATGGCATGATTGTGATTTTCGATAAATGACTTGATGTAGCGGGAAGACAGGCGCCAGGAAAGAGCATTAAAAAAAATTACAGCCAGGATAAAAGCAAATATTGCCCAAACAAATTGCGTTTGCTCTCTCCTACTTTCCTGGGTTACGGCATGGATGGTATCAGCGGCAACCTGAAAAAATCGTTCTGCTGTATCTCTTAAGAATTCTTCCCTGTTTTGTAAGGCAAGATAATTAATATAGTTTCTTTCAAGATTATCGCCGAATTCCTGAGCCAACGCCTGTGCTTTCGAGGATGAAAAACTTGATAGTTGCTCAATTGTTTTTTTTAGCTCTGCCAGATAACTTATCTGCCGACCGTGGTAGATTTTTGCTTGAAGCATGATCATTTTTTGCAATAAGTCATTGCCACGATGAACGTCTTCATTATTTCCAGCACCCCCAGGAGCGTCTATTTCGTCATGGAGCTTATCAAGAAGAGCGACATTTTTCTTCGGCATCTCAACATCGAGAATATAGAGGTTTAAGAGTTCCCGATAGGCGCGACTGAAGTTTTCCATAAAAAAAGGGATTTTTTTCAGCCGCCTCAGAAGTTCCGGAGAAAGATCAGAGTGCAGGCCAACAAGGGTGTTTGCCATCTCTTCAGTCTTTCTTATTTCTCCATCAAAGGTTTCTTGATAATCACTACGCCAAGAAAGTGCCAAGCGAGGCTGCCTTGTTTCCAGCTCTTTGAGCTGGAGCTGAAAATCCTTTAAGAGATTAATTTTTTTATTGCTTTGATGAATGGTCGAAAAACCATACAAGACAAAAGCCCCGAAGAGGATCGAGGTTAAAGCTAATGGGGCAAAAAGCCAGAATACTTTGAGGCGAAGGGATTTCCGCATAGCTACAACTTTTCCCGGGCTTTATCATAAAGGGCGCGATTGTATATTTCTTCATCCAGACGCCCTGCTTCATAGGCATCTTTTATCTTATGCTGCAACCTGCCGCTCTCAATCATCGAGCCTGTCCAGAAATCCACCCCCCTGTCCCACTCTTCAGAGTAATCCGGGCTAAAATTGATGGTGGGCAAAGCATTCATCTCCACTGCTTCTGGAACCTTAAGCCAGGTAGAAACAAATTTCGCACTTTCGGCAGGATTCTCATTAATGAACTGATTGGCACGTAACAGCAAGGTGAGCATGGCCTCGGAAACCTCTGGATAGGTCTGGGTATACCTTTCATTGGCGGCAAGTGCGCAACAAGGAACCCCCTTCCACTTACCATAGGGCGGCATATCGCTAAGCATGGTGATGGTTTTGCCCACCCCTTTTTCTTCTGCCAAAGCAAGATAGGGTTGCATGATAACGAAGCCATCCACAAGACCACTTTCAAGGGCAGGAATAAGATTCTTTGCCCCATTAAGGTTAACTCCGACGATCTTGGCCCCAGGGTCACTGGCCTCAATTGTTGCATAGCTAACCTGAGATTCGCGCAAGGCATGTTCAAAAATAAGATTTTGGACAGTAACAGCACTTTTATAGCCAATTTTCACAGGCTCACTCTGTTGCCGGGCATAGGCAATAAACTCTTGCCAGTTTGTAGCAGCTAAATCTTTTGCCACCACCAATCCGGCCCCTTCAGACATTACAGGTGCCAATATTTTAATCTGGTTACCTTGGTCTATAAAATGGAGCATGGCAGGAAAGCCGCCAAAGGACAAATCAAAGTATTCTTCGCTGAGCTTGCGGATAAGTTCTTTACCGCCGGTGCTGGAATCAACAACTACCGTGGCAATATCTTGGTTGTCGGCAACAAGCCTATATTCTTTCTGGTAGGTAATTTCCTGCAAATATATGCCGCCATGTTGCTTGAAGTAAATCGGGTTCAACGCAGCAATGTAAAAGGGAGAATGATGATCATGGGGAGCATGCCCCAGACGCAAAACGGGCAAGGGCTTATTATCTTGGCAAGAAAACAGAAAGGCCGAGATCAATAAAAGTAGAAGTGGAAAGACTGTTTTTTTCATTTTAAAGCCCACTGCAGAGAATTAAGTATGAAAATCAGCTTTGAACCTCGAAAAAATATCCAGTTTAAGTAGTTTAGCATAAAATGATGATGTGAATAGACAAATATGCTACCACAAAACGTAGGGCATATTGATCTGTTTTCACGACTTGCTTTTGGTAAAGAAACGCGTGGTCAGTGTCCAATAAAGAAGGCGCCTGTTCCATATGTGGAACAGGCGCCTTCTTTATTGATGTAGATAATGTCGCTCCAAGGCCAAAGAGACCAAGCCAGCCTACCGGATTTTGATTGCAGCAGTTTTCTCGCTAATACCGCGTTTAAGAACCTCACGGTTATAGGCGGCGATAACGTCTCGTCTTTTGAGCATGCCAACCACCCACATTTCATCTTTGGATTCCACCACAGGGATCTCTTCAATACCTTTGACCACAAACTGCGTCATGGCATCGTAAAGATTGTCACTGGGGGTAAGGGTCACTAACTTGCGGGCACAGATATGCCCCACCGTGGCACTGAGACGCAGTTCCTCATCATGGAGGATGGTTTTTACATCCTGAAGAGAGATAATACCCACCATACGCCCGGCCTTGGCGCCAGTCTCGGCAAGCACAGGGAAGTAAAAACTGTCATCAGCCATGGAGAATATCTTGAGAAGCTGATTTACGTTGGCTCGTTCGCTGATAAAATCAACATCTTCACTCATGGCAATACCCACCTGCAACGATTTCATGATCGCTGCCTCGCGTCCTTCGTGGATATCTATTCCTTCACGGCTGAAATCCACCGTATCAATGGAGTCATGGTAGAGATGTTTGGCGACAATGGTACCGATGATACTGGACAGCATCACCGGGATAATGATCTTATAATTACCGGTCATCTCAAAGAGAAGGAAGATGGCAGTAAGGGGCGAATGGGTAGTTGCACCCAGAAAGGCGCCGATACCAACTGCAGCATAGGCCCCTGGCCCGGCAACAAGCTCAGGGAAAACAAGATGACAGATACCGCCATAAGCTCCGCCGATCATGGCACCGATAAAAAGGGCCGGCGCAAAAACACCACCCGCGCCGCCTGTGCCCAAAGTGATGGCCGTAGCACCAATTTTTAAAAACACCAAAGCAGCCACAACCCAGAGAACACCTTCACCGGCAAGAACTTTTTCAATAAAAAAATAGCCGTCGCCCATGATCTGCGGAAAGAAAATACCAAGGGAACCGACAATGGCTGCCCCGATGATCGGCTTGACAAAGGGACTAATTTTAATCTGCTGGCAACTATCGCGCACCTTGTAAAAAATCTGGATATGAATCACGGCAATAATACCAACGATCACCCCCATCATGACATAGAGGGGAATTTCCATAAGCGGGTTGACGATCTGATAATCTGGAATGGGAAAAGCAGGCGTCTCGCCGTAGGTGGCACGAGCAACAACCGTGGCAATGGCCGAGGAGATTACCAGAGCCGAGAAAGAAGACATCTCATAGGTGCCGAGCAGGACAATTTCAGAGGCAAAAAAGACTCCGGCCATGGGTGCATTAAACATGGCGCCAATACCGCCAGCACAGCCCGCAGCAATATAGACCTTCATGCGGTCGCCGGAAACCCGAAAAAACTGACCAACCTGGGAACCGACAGCGCCGCCTACCTGAGCGATGGGGCCCTCGACACCGGCAGAACCACCGGTACCAATGGTAAGAGAGGTGGAAAACGTTTTAAGCAAAATGGTACGGAATTTAATGCGGCCGCCTTGCAGATTTACCTTACGCAAAAACTTGGTAAAACCGTAGCCGTTCACCTCGCCAGGATAAAAATAGGCCAATGGAATAAGCAATATCATGCCGATAATGGGGATAAGCGGCAGGAGAAGAACTGCAAAGCCAAAACTTTTAAAGAGAAAGACATCACCGGAGTGAAAGACTTTACTGCCTTCCTCACCAAAGATCTTTGCCAAACCGCCATCAAAGATGAGATGGCGAACAAATTCTTCGGTTTCGCGAAAGAGGATGTTGGCAAAACCGGCAGCAAGGCCAATAAAAGAGGCGATCACCACCATCATTGTACCCTCGCCGGGCACGTATTTATGAAGCTTGAACAAATTCATATAATCTTTGGTATTTCACATCCAATCAGGCTGGCTTCCTTGAGGAAATAGTCGTCTGTCATCCCGGCAATAAAATCAATAGCAATGGCTGCAGGTACCGTATCGTGCATATAGCCTTTATCCATAAACTTCATCAACCTGGTGTAAACCACCGACTCATGATCTTCTCTGTTGATCTCATCAACGTACTTATGAAGTAAAGAGCTAAAACATTCCTTCACCTTTGTTGTATCGGGCTTGATGGCCTTATTCAAATAAATATATTTGTAATTAAAAGACTTTAACTCCCTAAGGGCCTCGGAAACATGTTCGGAAAAGCCGATTTCACCTTCACACCCGTTACTGATGAGGTCGGCAACTAAGCGATAAACAATGG
>SWCD01023412.1_pt3 | contig 10091 bp, 9 predicted proteins | sample 4693011 | NCBI WGS metagenome assembly SWCD01 (sample SAMN10267278, study PRJNA491770) | bioreactor metagenome | isolation source: DHS bioreactor inoculated with marine | place: Japan: Omine Ridge, Nankai Trough | reverse complement strand
CAGCGCGAACACGAGTGGTGAGTCGGGGGCCAAGGCATCGCGTTGTGCTTGAGCGAAACGCAATAACAACCAGGTGCCGAGGCCGCTACCACCCACAAACCGGCGCAGTATCTCCTCGGGGATCGGCACGAACGTGTTTGCCGCCGAACTCAGGTCGATCTGTAGGTATCGACCGTGGTATCCCAAGGGAGTGGCCCGCGCTGTCATGAGCTTTTCTTAGTTGAGGCCGGGTATGACGAATCGTGCGGCTCCGCATTCCGCTCCCGCTGCACCATGGAAATCGGCGAACGTGTGATGCTCCATCGTGTCGCCATGCGAGTCGGTTGTGTCCAGGCTATCCTCCAGCATCCGCTGACATAATCAACAAGCATGTGTTGTCGGGCAGTTGTGTCTGGGGGTCACGGACGAATTGCTGACCATCGATATTGGCCACATAACCTGGCTGCAGACTGTTTTCCTGCAAACACTCTGCAGCCAAGGTCGGAAACTGCGCGGCCAGGTGGCGGATCACCGTTTCCAGCGAGACGGGGCCTGGCAAGGGTAACACGGTGCAGGCAGCACCTGCACGTTGGCGTGGTATCCCGTAGAATTCGACGCGAATCGTCATGGCCAACTCGATCGTGGCTGCGCTTCCCCTACTTTGCGATCCCCCAAATGTTCCGGTAACGCACGGGATTGCCGTGGTCTTGCAGGTAGACGGGGCCAGGCGTCGGTCCGGCTTTCACGGGTGCGGCGCGCGTCGGTTCGTCATTGGGCAATTCGACGTCATTGTGCACGACGTAACCATTGTGACGCACTGACGATGGTGGGTTGGCTGTCAACTTGCCCTGGTCATCATACCTGGCGGCGGTGAAATCGATGTCGTAGGTTTGCCAGGTGAGTGGCGGGTAACACATGTTCGTATCGGGGTCTCTACGTTCGTAAATCCCGCCACACTCGTTGTTTTTTCCTTCCAAACCAAACGAGTCGAGCATTTGCACTTCGTAACGGCCCTGAAGGTAAATGCCGCTGTTGCCTCGCCCTTGTCCACGGTCTTCCGGTTGGTACGGTACCCGGAATTCAATATGCAGACTGTGATCTCCAAATGTCTGCTTGCTGGTCGTACCATTTGCCAAGAGCCCGTCGTCGGTCATCTGTCCGCCTTGGAGTGCATCTGTGTTCTTGCCATCAAAGATAACAACAGCTCCTTGCGGTGGCCGTTTTCCCAAGGTGGGACTCTTGCGCACCACCTTCTTGAGCTTGCCGATTTCATAGCCGTCGAGGTCGACCGCAGTCAGGATGCCGTCTGCAATTGTGGCGGTCGCGTGTTCATACATGAAAACCGCTTTGCCATTTTTGACCGAACCGTCGGATTTGAAGGTTTCGTCGCCGTTATAGCCATCGCCCGGCAGGCCGCCCAGGTACGCGACGGCCTGGAATTGCCCTTTCCCTAAGGCAATTACCTGGACGCCAATGCGAACGTCTCCTTCGCTCATCTTCAATGTGCCCGCATACTCGCCCTGAATCGGGAAATCAGCGTCCGTCTTGTTGGGGTCCGTATAGGTAGGCCCTTTGGCAAACGAATTCCAACAAGTGGCCAAATAAAATATTGTGGCAATAAATACAAGTCCCGGTTTCGTCATGGTAGCGGCCTTTCTGCGGTGATTGCCTGGAAAGTACTTATGTTTAGGACATCGTTTAGCAAATCGTTTAGCAAATCGTTCAGGACATCGCCATTGAAGTTCAGGTCGCCCTTGTAAGGCGCCGATGCACGGTTCAGGATGGGGCCCAGGGCAGCTGCTCTCGGTTCTGAGCCTGCCGACACATGCCTCAGGGTAATCTCTTGGTGGATAGATCTCCAGAGTCTAACGTGGGTGAATCCGAGACATTCTCTGAAAGCGTCGATGCGGTAGAATAGGGCACGGTGTGGGTGCGGCGGCTGTGGGGGTGTGGCGGCTGTGTGAGCCAAGTGGTCTTCTTGGTGCCGTTTCGCAATTGCGGCCCAAGTTGGCGATAGCAGGTATACGAGGTGCAGGTCAGATGAAGTGGTGGATTATGCGAATGAGCAGGCTGGTCGCAGTCGTGGCAGCACTCTGCCTGCTGACCGGTTGTTCCACACGCTCAACGGAGCCTGCCGGCGACGCCAAGCAGCTGCAAACGGCAGATCAATCGACTGCTCGCAACGCCCGTTCCCAACAGCGTGCACAGCGTAAACGCAACACGCGGGCTCGTTTCGAGACCTATTCGGCTCGTTCAGGAGCGGCGGCAGGCAAGCAGACAGCTCTTTCTGCTGAGGATGCAGTGCAACGGATGGCGGCGATTGTGCAGGATTCGGTCCATTTCGCGCCGACGCTGGTTGTCTGGTTCTTTGATATCTCGCCAAGTGCAATGCAGTGGGGAAATGGGATCCATAATGATATTCGTCAATTCTATGACGAGGTGGTGCCGCAGCTGATCATCCGACACCCCGATCGACTCGAATCAGCGGTTTGGACGATCAGTCGCCGTGTGGCCACGCCAGTTCAGCGCAGCAGTGACCCCAACGATGTGGTGCGGGCGATAGAGGGATTGCGTTTGGAGGAGAGTGGTCGCGAAGTCACCTTTCAAGCGATTCAACAGGCGTTGAAGGAGTACCTGCAACTGCGCGTGCAGCGGCAACGCGAGGTGCTATTTGTGGTTGTTACCGACGAGGCAGGTGACGATTGGTCGCTGGTCGACCAGTTGGTCTATGAACCGCGAAAATATGCGTTGCCGGTCTTCGTGATCGGCGTACCCGCTCCGTTTGGCAGCTTGGCCGCGTTAGATGCCACAGTGGAAACGACCGGTTCGACGACCGAGAGTGAGGGCGAGTCGTCAGGAATGGGGGGGGATTGGCTGCCGATCCTCCAGGGGCCCGAGTCGCGTGCACTCGAGAGGGTCCAGTTGCGGTTCGGTGGCTATGGAGAGGAGAACGAATTACTGGACTCGGGGTTTGGCCCATTCGGACTCGAGCGGCTCTGTCGGGCGAGTGGTGGTTCGTTTTTGGCTGTGCGACGCACCAGCGTAAATGACTTTTCTTTCGATTCACGGCGCACTGTCTGGCCATCAGCCGGCTTGGTGGCACCCGATCCGGAAGTGATGCGACGCTATTTGCCCAGCCCGATCGACGGCGCTGCATACGAGGCGCAACTCAACACCAATCGCGCTCGTCAGGCGCTGCACCAAGCCGCTCTCTTGCCGCCGGCCGAAGTGCTGCGTGATCCACAGCTCTTCTTCACTAAGCGGAGTGAAGCCAATCTCAAGAACCTGCTCGACAAGGCTCAACAGTCGGCGGCCAAGGTTGCTCCGGCCGTCGATCGACTGTACGAGCTGTTGCGGGAAGGAGCGGTTGATGCTGATCAGTTGACGAGTCCGCGCTGGAAAGCCGGTTTCGAACTTGCGTTCGGACGTGTCTGTGCGGCGAAAGCGCGGATCGACGGCTACAACTCGATGCTGGCAGCACTAAAACGTGGCAAGTCGTTTGAGAACGAGGAGAGTACCACCTGGGTTTTGCAGAGTACTGACAGCAACGATGCCAGCAGCTCGCTGCGGAAATTGATTGAGCGAGCACAAATGCTGTTGCAAGGTGTAGTTGACCAGCACCCGGAAACGCCCTGGGCAACGGTCGCCCAGCAAGAACTTGCCAATCCCATGGGCTGGAAGTGGACCGAACAACGCTAGTGGTTCTCCGCCGACGGGTTCGGTGTCACATGCTGAGTCGTTCGAGTTTATCGCGCAGTTCTGCGATCTCGGCTCGCATCTCCGCAACGTCGGCTTGCAGTTGCTCGAATTCGTGTGCGGCGACCTTGGGCTTGGCAGGGGCGGGGGCCGCGGCGGCACGTGCCGAACCTGTGGCGTATTGCTCTTTGAGCTGTGCTAGTCGCTCCGGCGTGTACAGGTTGTGAGTGATGGTGTGACCGCGCCCAGGCGGGGTCAAAGAGACGATCAGATCTTTTTCAAGCAGGGAATCCAGTACCGGGCGCAGCGCATTGAGATCTGCGATCGGTTCCATGCGAGCCGCTCGGCCACGTAGTTCGCCCACCGTCTGTTCGCCGCGCAGCAACAATTCTGTCATCACCGCCAGCTCTGCTTTGTCGACGCCAAGCCATTTGTACATGTAGTGCCGGAATTTTGGGACGCGGCCACCCGATTGAATTTCAGCCGCTGCCCCCAGTTCCCGGAGTTCTTCAATTGCCTGTTCCACGTCATCGGTCGACAATTCCATTTGCGGTGATCGATTTGACTTCTGGTTACAGCCATTGGTTAACGCGTTAAGAGTCATGGGATAAGCATCGGGCGTCGTCTTGGCTTTTTCGACCAGCACGCCCACCACCCGCCGCTGGGTGGAGGAGAGCGCTTGCCACAGTTTTTCCGAGCTCATATCTTGTTGTGCATCAGTGCTCATAATGCGAATCCCATTCCAGTAGAGTTGTGCAATCCAAATGTGGCTAGGAGGAAGCGTACCGCCTTCCACGTGAGTCAGAAACTCTGTCGCGTGACTGGTAATTGTAGCGACGCAAGTGTGGTGTAGGCATCCCGACAGGAAATCTACGCCTCTGGACGAGCGTACACAAGCACCCTCCCGATCCTTCAGGGCGGTTTTATAGCGTTCGAATCACTTCTTCCACGATTTGTCGCACGTTGGGTTCGGCTTGCTGTGCCGCGTTGACCACGTGCCAGGCGTCAACCGCTTCAGGGTTATCGATATGTGCGACATTGGTGACGATCGACAGGCCGAGAACACGCATGCCGAGTTGAGATGCGATCTGGACTTCCGGAACGGTCGACATGCCTACGACGTCAGCGCCGATGCGGCGTAAGAACAAGTATTCGGCACGAGTTTCGTAATTCGGCCCCGTAACAGCGGCATAGACGCCCCGATGTGCCAGGAAGTGATGGCGGCGCGCTACGGCGAGTGCCTGTTCTACCAGGTGGGAATCGTAGGGGGTGGGAGCCTGGCGTGTGGGACGCGGCGCCGGCGACGTATGCAGTGTTCGCTGCATCGCCTGGCCCATCAAATTGATATGATCTTCGATGACCATGACGTCGCCGGGAGAGAAATGGCGGTTCAAGCCGCCACTGGCATTGGTCACAATCAAAGTTGAGGCACCGCAGGCCTGAACGACGCGAATCGGTAGCATGATCTCGTCAGCAGAGTAGCCTTCGTAGAAGTGGCAGCGACCGTCCAGCAGCAAAACCGGTTGATCGGCCAGGATGCCACAAACCAATTGCCCCCGATGTGCGATGGCGGTGGTGCGCGCAAATCCAGGAAGCTCTGCAAACGGAATGGTGGCCTCCGCATCAATCTGTTGAGCGAATTGCCCCAACCCGGTACCGAGCACTAGGGCCACTTTGGGGATCGTCGGCCAGCGCCGTTGGATTTCGGCAGTCGCCGCCAACACCATCTTCTTCACATTATGCTCCCGTATACCGCCGCACCCTGTGCCAAGAGTGTGGCACCGCACTCCAGGCGGTGAATCTTTCTGGTCGCCACCACGCGCCGCGCCTGTCGTTGTCCCGTTTTCGAGCCTCCACCCCTACGACGTGGAGCGGCTTACTACGCTCAAGGCGCCCATGACCAACTTGGTGAGCAGGGGTTGAGCTTGGTTGGCCACGGCGATGATCGATTCGACGTTGGCTGGTTCCAGGGCATCGGGCAGGCAGAGGTCGGTGATGATCGACAGGCCCAGCACGCGCATTTTGCAGTGGGCGGCAACGATCACTTCGGGGACCGTCGACATGCCAACCGCGTCGGCGCCGATCGTGCGCAGAAATCGATACTCGGCTCGCGTTTCAAGATTCGGTCCTGAAACCGCGACGAACACGCCTTTATGGGCCACGATGTTCTCTTGCCGAGCAACTTCCAGAACCTGGTCAATCAACTGCAAGTCATACGGCTGGCTCATGTCGGGAAAACGATCTCCCAGTCGATCGTCGTTGACGCCGATCAACGGATTGTCACCCATCAGATTGATGTGGTCCTCAATCACCATGATGTCGCCCGCGTGGAAATACGGGTTCATGCCACCGGAAGCGTTCGAGACGATCAGTAACTCGGCCCCACATGCCTTGAGTACCCGCACCGGAAGCGTGATTTCCTTGAGCGAGTAACCTTCATACATATGGAACCGGCCTTCCATGGCCATGACCGGGACACCTTGCAGCGTGCCGCACACGAGGCGACCGCGATGGCTGATGGCCGTCGAATTGACGAAATGAGGTATGCTCTCGTAGTCAATCGTGGCTTCCACGTCGATTTGATCGACCAGATTGCCCAGCCCGGTGCCGAGGATGATACCCGCCCGAGGCTGTTTATCCCAATGCCGTCGGATGGCGGCAACCGCCGTTTCGATTTTCTCGTACAGATCAAGCATCGTGAATTCCCGTCCCCTGGTCCCGGTATCTGATTGAACTCTGCCGCCCGCAGAGCACGTGCCCAGGGTAACCGAGATGGCCCACCTGGGACAAGTACCGGTGTGGTGGAGGCAGCTGAAGCTGCGAAGCTTCAAAGGAAAAGCGTATGGCGGCCGGAAATTTGCTGAACTCTGGCGAGTCCAGCGACTTACGCTCTCAAAACGGCATACCACACACTAAAACTCACTCTCGGCCACCGCCTTGGCTTGCTCCAGTGCTTTGTCGGTGCTGGAGGGATCGACATCGCGACAGGCGGCAGTCAGCCGGTCGGCGATCTGTCCCAGTTCGTCGCTCCACTGCTGGGCCGGCAAGTCGGGTGGGTTGAGTTGGGTGAGTTCTCCGATTAACAGGATCAATCGCAGCAAGTGGCGGAAGATCACTCCTTCCTGTTTTTGCAGCCGTTTGCTGGTAATGAACTTGTTGAAGTCGCCTCCGTATTCCAGCAGCTCGCCGCCTGCCCATACACCGCGCGTGCGCAGGTCATGCACTCCGGGAAAGTCGTTGTCGAACAACATGCGGAGTTTATCAGCCAGCGTCAGTACATAGACCTTTTCTTCCTCATAGAAAGCTCGAGGACCGTCGGGCTCTTCTTGTTCCGCAGCACCAAGTTGTTCCGCTGTGACCAATCCAAGTTGCAGCAGGTGGACATCGAGTCGCGTGGTGGCCAGAGGCCCCGGTGGCAGCTCTTCGTGGTCAGGGACATGCAAGTGATAGGCTACGGAAGGGGGGAGTTCCAGCACGCTTTCCAAAGCCTGAATGCGTTCCTTTTGGTCGGCGATCCCCAGTTGATTCACCAAGAAGACGCCGTAGAGTGGATTGATTCCTCGTAGCAACAACAGCTTGGACATCGCCGGTGTGGGATGTGCGAAGTGTGGTCGATAGCCTTCGAGAGCGTCGCTCGGCTTGCCAGGGTCGGCGCCGGGCTCGGCCAGTTGCAGGCCGCCCGATTCAACTTCCTGATCTTTCTTGGGCGGTTCCGGGTCGAGTGTCACGTAGCCGGCCGTCCAGAGCGTCATCAACATGCGGTCGACCGACTTCTGACTGGCCTCCAGGTATTTGCCTTTCAGCAAACGTTTACCGATCAGGTCTCGGATCTTGTCGACTTCGGGTGACGCTTCGAGCCAGTGTGCGAGCAATCGCCAGGGGAGCACACCTCGGCTCGAGAGTCGACCAGGAGGCGCCTCACGCAGTTTTTCAAACTGCGTCTCCGTCCAGAACTGTTCTGTCGATCGGCGTTTAGGCATCTTCTTCTTCAGTGCCTTTTTCGCCTTGCGCAGTTGTGGGTCCTTGGTGTCTTCGGGAATGCTGTCGTATTTCACCCGCCATCGTGACAGCTTCACGTCATCTTCGTGGGCCAGCACATATACGAACCCTTGGGTATCGAATTGTGGTCGGCCGGCACGTCCGAAGATCTGATGAGCGCTGCTGGGCTCCAGGATCTTCTTCTTCCCGGGCGGGCCTTTGATCAATTCGGGCAGGATGACACTGCGTGCTGGAAGATTGATCCCGGCCGATAACGTCTCGGTGCAAATGGTCAACGAGAGCAGTTTGCGTTGGAACAGCTCTTCCACAATGCGCTTGTATTTGGGGAGCACGCCGGCATGATGCACGCCCACGCCCCGCAGCAGCAGTTGCCGTAACTTGGGCCCAGCACCCTGGGACCAGTCGAATTGTTCAAGTTCTTTGGTAAGTACCTTCTGTTGCTCAGCGCTGATCAGTTTCTTGCCCTTCACTTGCTCGGCCACGTTCCAGCACATGTCGCGGTTGAAACAGAAGACGAGCGCTGGGGTCTTGCGCGATTCCTCGTCACCTCCGGCGATCGATTCGAGGAACTCGTTCAATAACATCTCGCCCTCCCACAGGTAGGTGAGCGGTACTTTACGTTCGTCGCTCTGGACCAGCTCCAGCCGCCGATGGTGGTGGTGAGCCAGCCAGTTGATAAACTCCTGGCTGTTTCCGACCGTGGCGGATAGCAGCAGGGTCCGCACGTGCGGCGGGAGCAAGCCGAGCGACAGTTCCCAGACGATCCCGCGTTCGTAGTCGTTAAAGCTATGGAATTCGTCCATGACCACCGCCGTGACGTCCGAGAAGTCGAAAGCGGTCGGATGCAGCAGGCGATTGAAGAGGATTTCCGCAACGACCACCAAGATTCTGGCTTCGGGATTCACCCGCCGGTTACCGGTGACCAGTCCCACATCTTCAGCTCGGAACCCCCAGCTGATGGCAGCATCTTGCATTTCCTTGAATTTCTGATCGGTCAGCGCGATCAGCGGTGTGGTGTAATAGGCGGTAGTGCCGTTATGCAACGCCTCAAACAAAGCCGCTTCGGCGATCAGCGTCTTGCCTGTGCCGGTCGGCGCGCAGACCAACACACCTTGCTCGGCCGTGAACCAGGCCAACAACGCCTCCTCCTGCACTGGATATGGCTCATAGGGCATTTGTTCCAGGTAAAGTGCGGCCAGCTCGTCGCGAGTTGGTTCTTCAGAAGACATGTTGCCTCAATCGAAGTAGGTGTGCCTGATAGCCAATTGGGTTGTTTCTCGTGCCCTGAGCCTACCGATTGCGTGCGAGGCAGGAAAGAGCACTGTGGGAGACGGGACGGGAGACGCGACTCGGTTGGGTGGGACGATTGCGAAACGAGAATGTCCAGTCCATTTGGCAGCGGTCGGCAACTGAGTCTAAACTGCTTGCAGTGTGCAGGTTGTGACACGCTTGATCGGTTTTGCTCAACGCCTCTTCCCGTGCCGCATACGATTGTTCCACTGGTCGATTCGGTTTCAAGCCTCAGCGGGTTCCTGCTTGGCTAGTATCGCTGAGCCATCCATGTCGGTCGCAGGTGGACGGCTACCTGGCCGGACGGAAGTTACCGGGTCGGCAAATTATAGACCCCACGCCGCGTACCATTCGTTGGGCACAGTTAAGGTCATTCCTTGCCAGCGACATGTGTGCAGCGTGGGGCGTTTTTTTGTGAGCGGCGGTCGCCGCCACCTATCGAAATACGATCTGGCAAAAATGGAATGAGCGCTGCACGTGCCCATCGGGTATGGGCAGTCACATCGGTCACTCTACGGAGAGAGAACCATGAGTCGCGGCAAAAGAGGTTTCGGTCTGCGCGCAGTGATTGTGGAATCCCTGGGGGCCATCGCGCTGGTGTATTTGATCTTCCCATCGGCAGTCCGCCCCGTCGCTTCGGCACCGGTTGCTGCTGAGCCGCAAGCTTCCGGGGTATCTGCTGTTGCGGCCAGCGAGCCGGATTCTACTTGGTCCCGCCGTCTCACCCCTGCATCGATTCGCCCGTTGCCCATGCTGCACCTCGCTGCGCAGCCCACGGATGCAGTAACGTCCGCGGCAGTCACGAGCAACCTTGAGCCAGAAATGCCAGCAGATTCAGCACGCAGCGCATTTGTAGCTCGCGAGTTGGAGTATTCCCGACGCACGCTGGTTGTGATGCTTGAGCAGCATCTGCAGCGGTTGGTAGAGCCTTTTGAGGGAGTTGAATGAGGCGGCTTCCTGCCGCCGTTACCGCCGACGATCGAGCGCCGTGATGTCGTTGACAAATCGCTCGGCGATCTTCCGGTCAATGCGGTCTTCAACCAGAAGGCGACGAATCGATTCGTCGAGTGTCAGCATACCAACCGACCGACCGGTCAGAATACAGTTGTCGATCGACTCGATCTTCC
>SWCD01023582.1_pt1 | contig 10123 bp, 8 predicted proteins | sample 4693011 | NCBI WGS metagenome assembly SWCD01 (sample SAMN10267278, study PRJNA491770) | bioreactor metagenome | isolation source: DHS bioreactor inoculated with marine | place: Japan: Omine Ridge, Nankai Trough | reverse complement strand
TTTTTTTTCCTTCTGATATGTATTCGGCAAGTGTTTTATGCGACAAAGAAAACACGTCTAATAATTTATTAGCGGCTTTCTGGGCTGTAAGATGTGGGTCAATGTTTTCTTTCCAATATTTGATAACCTCTTTTTTCAATGCGCGAGTTTCTTCATGACGGCGATTAGCCATACTCACAGCGGGATTTTCTCTATAAATCTTTTCGCTGTGAAGCGCATTTAATATGCCTGCCCAATATTGTGCGTCAGCGGCATATGTCCACGCCTCATCGTGCTTCCCGCTTTTTTCTGATTTCCATGCCTGAACAGTATAGGCAACAACGGTAAACATGATTTGAATTAGCGCAAGAGGAGCGGTTTTTGGGTCCCTGGCCCCGTCCAATGACAAGCCGATCTGTTCTTCCAGTTCATCGCCATTCGTATTTGGGTCGTTCCAAGCGTCGCCGAAAATATGATCAATAAAGTAGGATTCAGCGTCGCTACTATGCTCGTCGTCATTGATGGTTTGCCCATGATCAGCTTCGGCTTCAGCGTATTCGTCATCATTGCTTGTTAGCTTGGAATCTGTTTCGATTTCAGCTAAAAGCCAACACCAAAAATCCATAGCAATCATAAGTGACGAATACGCTTCCGTTATTGGGGTGCGCCTTTCGCGCGGTTTTTTGGGGGTATCAGTCATAACACTCATTCAACGCGTTACCCTTCAAAAAAAGAACCACACCAGCCGGTTGAAGGTATCCGGCTTTCGCCACGTCGGGCTAAGGGTGGTTGTTCGGTTTATCGGGTTTACTTGGTTTTGCGGAATATCAACACGTTGCTGGAATCGGCCCTGCTCAACATCTCCAATTGCTTGCCCAGTTTCCGCCAAGCTTCGGCCTGTTCCGCCTTCAATTCCTGTCGCTGGTAAACTCGCTTCATTTTGTTTTGTTCAGTATGGTTCAGGCATTTTTCGATCACGTCCGGCAATACGCCCAAACTCCCCATTAAAGTTGCGCCAGTACGCCTTAAATCATGGGGTGTCCACTTGCCTCCGGGCAGTACCAATGCGTCATTGTGTGCGGTTCTGTTCTGATGAATAACGGGATTCTGTCGCCCGTCCACTTGTTTTGAGATGGATTTTTCGCAGACGTGATTGCTGTTGTCGCGGTTAGGGAATATCCAGGTATCAGAGTTTTTAAACTGGGTCAAAATCTCAAATTGCTTGATTGCAAATCTTGAAAGATAAATGGTATGCGGTTTTTCGTTTTTGCTGTTCTCGGTTGGGATAGTCCAAACGCCGGATTTTAAGTCGAGATGTTGCCATTGCGCTTTGGAAAGTTCACCAACACGGCAGCATGTTGAAAGCATGATCCATATAGCTGCTTCTGTGGTAGGCATAAAATGGGCGTCAGGCATTTGGAGTTTTAGCTGCCTGATTTCATCCTCGCTCAATACCCTGTCACGTTCTACGGATTTACCGCCAATCTTGGCTTTTCTAATGCTTGCAGTAGGGTCGAACTCGATAATGTCACGATCAACGGCATATCTAAACATTTGCCGCATCAATGACAGAATCAGTTTAGCCATTCTGTTTACGCCACGAAGTAAAAGCTTGTCGGTGACTTCGGTAATATGGCCTTTGCGTACATCGGCAACAGCCAAACCGCCCAGGATGGGCAACACGTCTTTTTCAAACATGCGCCTAATTTCTTTGCCGCCGTCTTTTCGATTTTGTAAGTCGGTCGCGGCCCATCGTTCAAATAAATCATTGACGGTAATTAATGATTGCAGACGGGCCAACTCTGCTTGCTCTTGCAGTTGCTTTTGACGTTGGCGTTCCTGCTCCAGCTTTTTTTCAAGCATAGGGTCAATGCCGGTTTTGACTTGCTGCTCGATCTGGTCTCGTTCATTACGTGCTGCTGATAAGGTTGTACTTTTTAAAGTTAACCATTGCTGCTTACCATTCATCCGGTAGCAGTACCGAAAAGAAATTGCTCCACCCGCTTTTATTGAGCGCACCCTAACGAATAATCCGCCACCATCACGGATATTTTGATCTACTTCAGTGGGTTTTAGCTTTCTAAAAGCGAGGTCGGTTAATAGGTTTTTTGCCATTTTTATTCCTGATATCTGGGCTAACTTCGGGCTAACACCGGGCTAACAAATTTATTGGATTTAAATAAATTGTAATGGATGAGCTTGGACAAATCAATATGATAATGTATTGAAATTAAACATTAATTTTTATTGTGCTCGGACTGATGTGGATGGCAAAAAACAATAAATTACCCTTATGGGGTGCAAGGGGTAGAAGGTTCAAATCCTTTCGCCCCGACCAATTGAATCAATGACTTATAAAAATCATTAAAAGCAAAAAATCACTCTCGGGATATCTTTTCTGATTAGGTGAATCACAAAAGCAGGTATTACTAAGCACTCGTTTCCTTTAGGCATTTATCAAAGTCATCGATGACGCTGAAGGAACTACAGAACTGGCTGGAGCAGGAACAGGCTCTGAGTGTTTCGATTTCGGCCATTGATAAGTTTATCCGGGACAAACTGGGCTATCGCTATAAAAAAACGGTGATCGCCTGTGAACAGCAGCGCAAGGATGTCGCTATAACCCGAGAGCAATAGCAAGCCTGGCAGAAAACCTGCGATCTGTCGAAGCATGTTTCTGGACGAAACGGGCGTATCCACGGCTATGATCCGCCGCTATGGACGGGCCTTGGGCGGTGCTCGCTGTCAGGATGCCGCACCGGCAGGTCATTGGCAGACCATGACCTTTATTGCCGGCTTGCGTGCCGACCGGCTCACGGCCCCTAGTGCCTGAACCAGGCTATGACGGGCGAAGCCTTTAAGGAATACCTGCGTTCACAACTGGGGCCGACCTTGAAACCCGGCGATATCGTCATCTGTTACAATCTGCCGGCGCATAAGGTGGTGGAGGTTCCAAGACCTTGTTGAAGCGCACGGGGCGTCGATCAAATACTTGCCGTCCTACAGTCCTGACCTGAATCCGATCGAGCAGGTCTTTGACAAGCTGAAGGCGCTCCTGCGCAAGACGGCGGAACGCACTTACGATAAGCTTTGGCGGCTCACTGGTAAACTGTTGGATGAGTTTTATGCTGATGAGTGCCTCAATCTCTTTAGACGCTCAGGCTATGCTTCTAGGTAATGGATAAATGCCCTAGATTACCTGCTTACTTGCCAATCAATTTTGCGGTACGTATAAAAAAACCACCATTTAGGCCACAGTTATTTTCAGCTACTTTAAATGCCTCCGTATTCGGATCGATAGTGATGGTATTTGGGTCTATTGATCGCGCAGTAAAATGATCACTGCCTACGGTTACTAATAACTGGTTGCCATTTTCGGTCGCCGTGCCCGTAATCTCACAAGTCCAAGCGCCTTGTTCAGGGTCAGCGGTCTGGATAGATATCAGATAATTTTTATTTCCTGTCGGGTAAACTGTCATTATGCCAATATCCTTTTTTTCATATTGACCAGCAAACACAGATAGTTTTTTATCTGCCCCCAATACAGCGAGACGTTGTTGGTAAGCACTTGAAATACAATCAATATCGTTTTTACATTTATCGCGCAATTTGATCCATCGAGCCTGATCCTGGCGTAAACGGGATTTAAAGGTGTCATTATTAGAAGCGTCGATAAAACCTTTCTAAAGCGGCGGGGTCAGGTCTAGATTAGTAGTATTGTTTGCTAATCATCAAGGTTGAACAGCCAGCTCCCCGATCCCTCCCCCTCACAAATCCCGGCGTGCGGAATTACCGTGCTGAGCGTTTCAAAACTCTTCGCTTTGAAAAAAAGGAGCGGGTTGAATTATAAAATAAACACAGCTCTTTTATTTCTCATTTCCAAAAAAAAGCTGTGAGTCTAGACCTGACCCTTCTGTGTGACCCTTCTGTGCGTGCAAATTGCATCTGGTCGTCAATGACCAGGGCGAAATCCTGTCATTCTGCATAACCGCCGGCAATGTCGATGACCGAAAACCGGTACCCAAACTGGTGAAATCATTGACCGGCAAGCTGCGACGTTTGTCAAAATAGTTGTCGTGTTTTCTATGCTGCCTGGCCTCTAATTCCGTTGTTCGATGCACCCTCCTTGTCCGGATTGAGCCATACCTCACCGACAGGCGACCAATTCCTGGTGTCACCACGCCATCGCTCAGGCCGTCTTTGCCGGGCGGTTTCGTAAACGGCTTTTCGCGCTGCCAGGATTTGATGATCAGACCCATGGTGACGTTCGGCAGGGGTGACAAAACGAATACCGCTATGCCGATGCACCTCGTTGTACCCGTTGACAAAGCCATGGACCCAGGTTCTGGCCTCTTCGAGGCTGTTGAACGGTTTCGATGGATAAGTCGGCGTATACTTCATCGTGCCGAACAGACTCTCCGAATAGGGGTTGTCATTGCTCACCGAGGGCCGACTGAACGAGGGCACCACACCCAGTCGCTGCAGAGTGGCCAGCATTGTCGCACCCTTCATCGGTGAACCGTTATCGGCATGTAGCACCAAGCCTTTTTGGGTGATGCCTTCCGCCAGGCACGCCTTTTTGATCAACAGCGCGGCATATTCGGCTTTTTCATGTTCATGGATTTCCCAACCGACGACCTTGCGGCTGTAGATGTCCATGACCAGATAGAGCCGAAAAAACAGCCCGGTTACGGTCGAGGCACAATAGGTAATGTCCCAACTCCAGACCTGATTGGGACCGGTCGCCCGATAGCCTTTGGGCTTGGCAACGTTTCTCGGCGCCTGCGCCTTGCCGCGGTGGCACAGTTGATCCGCCTCTCTCAATACGCGGTAGAAACTGGACTCAGAAGCGAGGTAAATCCCCTTGTCCGCCAAGGCCGGCACGATCTGTGAAGGCGGCAAGCTGCGGTAGTCTTCCCGGTTGCACAGCGCCAGGATCTGTTGTCGTTCCTCCAGACTCAGTTTATTCGCCGGTGTCGGCCGCTCGGCTTGTGGCCGGCCATCTTCTTTCACCTCGTGGTCCTGGGTCCAGCGCTGGTAAGTTCTCAGACTGATCTCCAACACGTCACAAGCCTGCTTGGCCGAGGCACCGGCTGCCACCGCTTCTTCGATCAGATTGACAGCTTTACGGCGATCTGAGAGCCTGATCATGCGTCCTCTCCGTCCCCCCAGATCGCCTGGGCTTTTTTTCTTAGCACCAGTAAGGCGGCTGTTTCGGCCAAGGCCTTTTCTTTATTCCTTAAATCCCGCTCCAGTTCCTTGATCCGCTTTTCATCCGCTTTGCGCGCTTCCTTTAACCGTTGGCTCTGGGCTTTGTCCCAGTCATTCGCCTGCTCACACGCCTCCCGCCAGGTTCTGACCTGTTCAGGGTAAAGGCCCCTTTGCCGGCAGTAGGCTGATAACTCGGCCTCGTTCATTGCCGCTGTTTCTATCACCGCCGCGAATTTGTCCATCGCGCTCCAGCCAGAAGGCGTGCTATCGCCATCAGGCAGCAAGCGGCCTTCAGCTCGGGCTGCTTTTCTCCAGTTGTACAGGGTCGCTTCGGAGATAGCTTCCTCTTTGGCTAACTCTGGAATGGTTTTGTTATGTGGCGGAAGCATTTTTTTCAGGACTGCTTCCTTCCGCTCTTGTGGGTATTTCATTCGTTTGCCTTGTTGCCCCCATCATGGACTCTCATTTAGAGTCCAATTCTAATGGAATGACAACTATCCTGACACAGGGGGGCTGTTCGGCGACCGAGGCTATATTTCCAAAAAATTAACTCAGCTGTTGGCCAGCCAGGATATCAAATCAATTGCTGCTGCGTAAACGCAGCATCATTGAAACCATCAATGATCAGCTGAAAAACATTTTTGACCTCGAACATTCGCGGCATCGCTCGCTGACCAATTATCTGTCGATATCGTAGCAGGCCTGATCGCTTACTCTTATCAAGAGAAAAAACCAGCGCTTAACTTGCGTGAGCCTGATCTATTACCTTTGGATCGATCTCTTATCCCGAACTGAGGTTATAAATATCTATTTTACTTACAGACTTGTGACAAATGGCAACCACCATCAAATGCTTTTAAATCCCAATCCGTAAGTGGTGATGTCATATTTTTTCTTAATCTGAGCATACCAACTTTGTTGGTAATCGGACGAATATTGACAACTGTTTGCTCAATTTTCTTTTGAACACTAGATTTTCTTTTAGTGTTTTTTTTAGAATTAAGCTTAATTGTTGAATAGGCGTTTTTAGTAATAGCACAGATTCGATTAGCATCATTCAAAGTAGGTAATTTATGACCTCGATTGTAAGGCGTTAAAACCGCGTAAGGGTTCTGGTCATCAATAAGATGTTCCCATACTTGATCTGAATGACCTGTTATCGAGCCATGATGGGGAACTTTAAAAATCTTTGCCTTACCGTCTGGTTTTTCATTTGAATTAACTATCACTCTCCAACCCGTAGAGTCATCTTTTGTCTCTTCTAAATCAGACCCCAGTAACAAAATCTCATCACCAATTCTTATGTGGATAACTATAGAACATTTATTTCGTTTTGGATTAACTGCGATTGTTTGCTGATCGTTTTCAGTTGGAATTAGATTTTTTATGTCTTTAATAAAGTTTTCTATATCTTTATCGGACGGAGAAAGAGTCCAGACTTCACAAGCACAAGAGTGGCTCAATATATTTTGATGTAAAACTCTTCTGTTGCTAATTGCATGTATTATGGATGAATGTTTCCTTTCAGATAAAATTTCTAATATGTTGTTGAGTTCATATACTCCTGAAGTCCATTTTATATCAGCAATTTCATTCTGCCTTGTAACGTACGCCATAAATTCATCCTTCTGAAGAGCGGATGAACAGCAAAATTTAGCTTGTGTACAGGCTTTGACTACGTCCGACAATTTCTTTACGTGATCATCATGCCAATGTGAAGCAACTACCAAAACAACATTAGAAAAATCAACGCCTATCAGTCTTAAGTAATCCAGTGGAGCACAAGAAACACTATCATTGTTTATGCAAGAATCCACAATAATCCATTTATTATCACCAATGTGAATAACGATGGATTCTCCAAATCCAGGTCCTAATAAAGTCAGTTCAATTTCTTCACTCAAAGGCGGTTGATTTTTTACTCTATTCATTCCCAAGCTATACGTTCCTTGAACTTCTGAGCTTTTTTATCAGCTCGGCTGATAGCACCTTTGTTCCATCTAGGTAATCGTCTAAAAATCAACTTTGACACTGTCTTTTTTGTGCCAGAAACTGGGCCTTCGTAACCAATGACCCATCTAAATACCGCCCCATTACGTAAAAGATGACGATCAAATTCATTAATATCTTTCTGTTTAAAATCCGCCTCTTCGCTAGGAAACTGTTGATTTTCTGTAACATCAAGCAATAATGCAGTAAATGTAGAGTCTTCATCATTGATTTCTTGTACATATCCTTCCCACTCTTGCAAAACATGGAAAGAGACCGGTGTTCTACAAGAAGCCTCATTGTAACTGGGAATTTGGGTAAAACGGTTTACATATTCAAATACACTAGCAAAGGATGAAGAGTAGGTATTGATAGAGTCAGAGTTCGTTATATTTTCAAAAATACTTATATTGTCCAAATTACTTGGAATTTTATTCAGAAACTCGTTTTCCGCATTTTCCGAGTTATTTGCTAAATCAGAATAAATAGTGACGCTTTCTATGGGAGCGGTAACATTCATACGGCTAGTGACATAATGTGGTTAATAATCTTTTCAGATCTGTTCATTGATGCTTCAAAATTATTTTTTACAATGGTAATTATTTTTTCACATCCAATAACTTTATCGTCTTCTTCAATTTCGTAATGGTCATTTACATTTACGACAATACCATTTAGATTCATTGAAGATTCTACTTTTGCTTGTATATGGCCTTTGTACCGATCATCTAAGTTTCTTTGTTCCATAACCAACATCCTTAAACCTCCATGTTTTTCGCCTGTTTTTGGACCTTCAATTTCTTTGCCCCAATCTCCCCAAGCATCCTGAGGGGCTAATGTTTTGCCCAATTTATCCTTTTTTGAAACATCTGCTTTAAATTCAATAGTTTTGTTCATACCAACACGGTAGATTGGTGTATGAACTAAGCATTCCCCAAAAGTACTACATATAAAATCAAGGAGTCGAATGTGTGGTTGTTTAGTTGAAATCGCGCTAAAAACATTCTTTTCAACACGAATTGATAGCCAATCAATGCTAAATATTGTTATTTCTGAATGAATAACATTAACTTCCGCTTTTTCGACCTCATCAGAATTGAAAATCCCTTGTGATTCAAACCAATAGGGCTGAAAAATCATTGGGTTAAAATGACCTATCAAAATAATAGATTCCGTATCTACTTCTGGTGGTATTCTTAAATTACCCATTTGTCATTGATCCAAAAAGTGAATTAACCAGATTGTTCTCTAGATTTTTATGTTACAACGAAATAGCTTTAGCGATACGCTGTCATGCTAAAGCATTTTTCTTGTGCCGACTAGAAGTGGCGTACACAAAATTAACTTAAAATTAGCATTGGCTAAGTATTGCTCTTGCTTAGCATCAAATTAGGAAAATAGCTCATTGCTTAATTTATCTATGGGTAATTAGGATAAACAAAGTCGCGGCCCACAGTAAGCAAGATATGCATTTTATCTTCAAGGCTACAATAAAATCTGACTTTAACCGAACTTAAAGAAGATAATTATACGATTTTAGGCGTTCTCTGATAACCCCAGTATAAGAATTTATTCTGCTTACAGACATTGATCAGAAAGCTTTTAAGGGATGAGTTGTATTCTCCTCTGAAATAAGGGCTTTACCGCTATTATCTACAGGTCGAAAAATATGCAACCCCGGTCGGGCGCCCAAAAACCGGCCTGTGTCCGGAGCGGGACATGATGAGGGTCACCAGCGGGGTCAGGTCTAGATTAGTAGTGTTGTTTACTAATCATCAAGGTTGAACAGCCAGTTACCCGACCCCTCCCTCTCACAAATCCCGGCGTGCGGAATTACCGGGCTGGGCGTTTCAAAACTCTTCGCTTTGAAAAAAAGGAGCGGGTTGAATTATAAAATAAAATCGGCTCTTTTATTTCTCATTTCCAAAAAAAAGCTGTGAATCTAGACCTGACCCTTCTGCCCCGAAGAATGGCACAAGCATCAAGAAATTGGGAGAACTCTTCGCCGACATTGAGCGCCTTGATTTCCTTCCAATGCGGCTCGGTAGGAAATAGAAATATCTGGGAATATCGAATTGCACGCTGGAGTGCACAAGGTACCTCGGAAACCAAATGTTGTAGCCAACCAGATCGGGTAATCTTGTTTTGCCGAAGATAACGAGCCAAAACTATAGCGAAGATTTCTGTTTTGATAATCTCGGTAGATACGTTATCCCAAAAACTAGCCCCCCAAAAGTCAAGATCGCGATCAGCTACGCTCAATTTTCGCTTACCGGTCATGACTGGTTTTCCATCCAAGTATCGGTGAATCAGCTTCATAATCGCTTCAGTCGCCGGCTTTCCTTCATCGATTAGTCGGAGAAAGCGATCTTGATAAATATTATTAGGTATCGACTCTGGTATCATAAGTACATTTCATGTGCTTGAGTTGAATGCAAATTCAACATTGAATCTCCGATCAATTAAAATTGATTATCAGCGCTCCTGAACTGTCTCATAAGCTACCAAGATGGATAACTAGTACTCAGTCAGCCTTGTTCTGACGAGTAAAATTCGCAGAGTATTCATAGCGTGCGAATAGTGCGAATGAATTCGCATCTACAATTTACCCGCCATAATTAAATTGACTGACTATTAGTTCACCTGCTTACTTGCCAATCAATTTTGCGGTACGTATAAAAAAAACCACCATTTAGGCCACAGTTATTTTCAGCTACTTTAAATGCCTCCGTATTCGGATCGATAGTGATGGTATTTGGGTCTATTGATCGCGCAGTAAAATGATCACTGCCTACGGTTACTAATAACTGGTTGCCATTTTCGGTCGCCGTGCCCGTAATCTCACAAGTCCAAGCGCCTTGTTCAGGGTCAGCGGTCTGGATAGATATCAGATAATTTTTATTTCCTGTCGGGTAAACTGTCATTATGCCAATATCCTTTTTTT
>SWCD01013168.1_pt2 | contig 10132 bp, 11 predicted proteins | sample 4693011 | NCBI WGS metagenome assembly SWCD01 (sample SAMN10267278, study PRJNA491770) | bioreactor metagenome | isolation source: DHS bioreactor inoculated with marine | place: Japan: Omine Ridge, Nankai Trough | reverse complement strand
AGGTAGTCGATTCTTTAGTGGGTAGGCCGAAAGACAATGAAACAGCAGCGAAGAGCGGTGGGAATTATCACGGAAAGTTAGAACGACATCAATTACTGAAAATTCTTCAAAAGGCGGTTGATCAATACCGTAGTGATCCTTGAGCCTATTAACCTTAGTAGTAATTGATTCCAAGCAGAGAAGACAAGAGCACCAAGTTAAAAAACTGAGCTTGTCTTAAAAATTAACACAAGTGTGTAAGAAACCTCATGGAGCAAGAGCAGTTATGTCTGAATTGAGCACACCACTCGGTATTACCGAGGTTGTATTGCGCGATGCGCATCAGTCCTTGCTTGCAACCCGTATGCGTATTGATGACATGTTGCCCATTGCTGAAAAGCTTGATCAAGTGGGTTTTTGGTCTGTAGAAAGCTGGGGTGGTGCTACCTTTGACGCCTGCATTCGTTATCTTGGTGAAGATCCTTGGGAACGGCTTCGTCAGTTAAAACAAGCTATGCCAAATACTCCACAGCAGATGCTTCTTCGTGGCCAAAATATTCTTGGCTATCGTCACTATGCCGATGATGTGGTCGAAAAGTTTGTAGAGCGTGCTGCTATTAATGGCGTGGATGTATTCAGGGTATTTGATGCCATGAATGACAAGCGCAACCTTGAGGTTGCATTAAAAGCGGTAAAAAAACAGGGAAAACATGCACAGGGCGCAATCTCTTATACCGTGAGCCCGGTTCATACCATTGATCGTTGGATCGATATGGCACGAGCCATTGAAGATATGGGCGCTGATTCTATTTGTATTAAGGATATGGCCGGCCTACTTAAACCCTATGTGGGGTTCCACCTAGTTTCCAGGTTGAAGGAAGCTTGTGATATTCCTATACACTTACATTGTCACGCTACCACAGGCTTATCTACGGCTACCATTGTGAAATGTGTTGAAGCGGGAGTAGATAATGTAGATACCGCAATATCCTCTATGGCAATGACATCTGGCCATTCTGCCACTGAGTCTGTGGTAGCTATTCTTGAAGAGACCCGAAGGCATACCGGGCTTAATATACATGTGTTGGAAGAAATTGCCGCTTATTTCCGTGAGGTTAGAAAAAAGTATGCCCAATTTGAAGGCTCTTTACGTGGGGTGGACTCTCGCATTCTTACCGCTCAAGTGCCAGGTGGCATGCTGACTAATATGGAGCGCCAATTGTCTGAGCAGGATGCAAAGGATCGATTGGGCGAGGTGCTAAAGGAAATACCTCGAGTACGTGAAGACCTGGGTTATATCCCACTGGTTACACCGACTTCTCAAATTGTCGGCAGTCAGTCAGTATTGAATGTCTTAACGGGTGAGCGCTATAAGAGTGTTACGAAGGAAACCAAAGGCGTTATGCGAGGTGAATACGGAGCTACTCCTGCGCCCGTAAACGAGGAGCTCCAAGCAAAAATTCTTGAAGGGGAGACCCCTATTGACTGTCGACCTGCAGATTTACTATCTGCAGAACTGGATACCCTGAGTACTGAATTGAATGATTTGGTTGAAGAGCATGGAATAGTTTTATCTGATGGGGAACAGAGAATAGATGATGTGCTTACTTATGGGTTATTTCCTCGGGCAGGGCTTCGGTTTCTAAAAAACCGAGGCGACCAAAGTGCTTTTGAAGGAGCTATAGTTACTGGTGCAGCGGCTGACCGGCCTGATGATAGTGAAGGAACATATACAATCACAGTAGACGGCATAAGTTATATCGTGAGCGTTGCTGAAGGCGGAGATATTAGTGGCTTGATGCATGTTGATGAAGTGCCCCCTGTTTATGAGCCCTCATCTGAAAATAGGATATCTTCCAATACCACTGTGGTTCCAATAGATGCCATTAATGCACCTTTAGGAGGAGGTATTATCAAAGTATTGGTGTCGCCTGGTCAGCAGGTAGAAGAAGGCGAAAACCTTATTATTCTCGAAGCCATGAAAATGGAAACACCAATAAGCTCCCCAAGAGATGGAGTGGTGGAAAAAATATTCTCAAAAGAGGGTGATTCAGTAGGGGTGGGTGATTGCCTGCTGACATTAGTTTAGCTGACAGAAGAATAATGGTTGTTGAGTAGTATGGACAGTAGAAACATGATTAGTAGGAAAAAGGCCTAATGGAAAACTTGCTTGGTTTATGGCTAGACTCGGGGCTTAGTCAGATGAGCTGGGAACAGAGTGCCATGGTACTGGTGGGGCTTGTTCTTTTGTATTTGGCAATACGAAAGGGTTTTGAGCCGCTGTTATTGGTTCCCATTGGCTTTGGTGCGATTTTGGTTAATGTTCCAGGGGCTAATTTTGATGCGGCTCCGGTATACAATGTATTAGGGGATTTGGAGCAGCCCGGCGGTTTACTGTTTTACATTTACCATGTTGGTATTGAGACGGGCGTTTTTCCATTGCTTATCTTTATGGGAGTGGGGGCCATGACGGACTTCGGCCCCATGCTGGCTAACCCGCGCACGCTGTTCCTTGGGGCCGCAGCCCAGTTTGGTATTTTTTCCACAGTTATCGGTGCCATTGGTCTGAGCTATTTTGGTATTTTAGATTTTAGTATCAAAGAGGCTGCTGCTATTGGCATCATTGGTGGCGCTGATGGACCCACCGCTATTTATGTAGCCAGCTTATTATCGCCAGATTTATTGGGAGCTATTGCTGTCGCAGCCTATTCCTATATGGCGTTGGTGCCTATTATTCAGCCGCCGATTATGAAGGCGCTTACTACTGAGAAAGAGCGCCAAATAAAAATGGAGCAACTTCGGGTAGTTTCTACAAAAGAAAAAATTATTTTTCCATTAGTCTTACTGTTACTTGTTGCCTTTCTATTGCCCAGTGCTGCACCGTTATTAGGCATGTTTTGTTTTGGTAATTTAATGCGTGAATGTGGAGTCGTTAATCGTCTTAGCGATACTGCACAAAATGCATTAATAAACATCGTTACTATTTTTTTGGGGCTGGGCGTAGGTTCAAAAATGAGTGCAGAAAAATTTCTTAACGTAGAAACGATGGGAATTTTGCTTCTTGGTATCCTGGCTTTTTGTATTGGCACCGCTAGCGGTGTCTTGATGGCTAAATTGATGAATAAACTGGGTAAAAACCCGATAAACCCTTTAATTGGTTCTGCAGGTGTTTCTGCAGTGCCGATGGCTGCTCGGGTATCAAATAAAGTAGGGCTTGAGGCAAACCCCCATAACCACTTATTAATGCATGCCATGGGGCCTAATGTGGCGGGTGTTATTGGCTCTGCTGTTGCAGCAGGTGTAATGATTAGTTTAGTAGGAGGTTAACTAATGTTAGTTCAAAATCAGATAACAGCTAAGTTGGAAGAGGCTTTGGCTCCAAATCACTTAACAGTGGAGAATGAAAGCCATAAGCATTCAGTACCACCTAACTCAGAAACCCATTTTAAAGTGGTTGTTTCTAGCGATCAATTTGAAGGTAAGCGCTCAGTCCAGCGTCATCAGTTGATCTATGGCCTGTTACAGGATGATTTGGCTGATGGTGTTCATGCCTTGGCGTTACACACTTATACACCGGAAGAGTGGGCCAAGATAGTCAGCACGCCAGATTCCCCTAATTGTATGGGTGGTAGTAAATCAGCTAGTTAAAGACTACTACTTCTGGATATGTTTTTATGAAATATATCTCTATTAATCGATTGCTAGTTATTAAGGAAAAACTATGAAGATGAAAGTTATAAACACATTTAAATTGGTGATACCTACTTTGTATCTATCAATGTCATTTCTGGTTTTTGCGGGGAATTTACCCATAGAAGAAGGCGCGAAGGTCTATATTCTTTCTCCTGCTAATGGAGCTGTCGTCACAAGCCCTGTAACCGTTCGCTTTGGATTATCGGGCATGGGCGTGGCTCCTGCGGGGGTGGATCGAGAAAACACAGGGCACCACCATCTATTGATTGATGTTGAAACACTACCGGATATGAGCCGTCCGATCCCCAGTGATAAAAATCACCGTCACTTTGGTGGAGGGCAAACGGAAGTGGTATTGGATCTAACACCGGGACAACATCGTTTACAGTTGTTACTCGGTGATTATTCTCATATCCCACACAATCCGTCCGTGTTATCGGAGCCGATCATTATTACGGTGGAGTAGAAAGTTAATATGAAACAAAAACCATAAAATTAGTAAGGTTTATTTAATCCAGATCAATTAGCCAAAGCCTCTCTCCTGTTCTAATTCTCCCGAAAATAAGTACTACTACTTTTGGAGAAGGGAAATGGAAAAGAAAAGAGCTTTGACGCTAGCAATTAACACTGTATTGGCTGGTGGCCTGTTATTTGGTGCTGCTGGTGTAACTGCTCATGAAGCAGGTGATTTTATTGTCCGTGCTGGTATAGCACAAGTTGACCCCAATGATGATAGCGATCCGTTGAGAGTGAACGGAGGTGTATTGGCAGGAACCGAAGCTGAAGTAGATGATGATACTCAATTAGGATTAACTTTTACTTATATGCTATCTAACCATTGGGGTGTTGAGGTGTTGGCTTCTACTCCTTTTGATCATGATATTGAGGCCGATTTAGGTGCAACAACTGTAGATGCCGGTTCTGGAAAACATCTGCCACCTACGGTATCACTACAGTATTACCCTATGGAATCTACTTCAAAGTTCCAGCCCTATGTGGGTGTTGGTGTGAACTACACTAAATTCTTTAGTGAAGACGTAGACAGTGAGCTTGAAACTACTTTGGGCACCACAGGCGGTGACCTTGAGCTGGATGATTCGCTGGGTTGGGCTGCACAGATTGGTTTTGATTACGAAATTGATGAGCATTGGTTAATTAATGCTGCAGTCTGGTATATCGACCTTGAAACTGATGCAAAAATTACGTTTGATCAACCAGTTGTTATTAAAACTGATGTTGATATCGACCCACTGGTTTATATGATTAGCATTGGTTACAAGTTTTAAATTGATTAAAACTTAATCTCACTAAAAAGCCGGGTTTTTACCCGGCTTTTTAGTGACTGTTTCTTTTTCTCTATTTGAGATTAAGTTTCATTCATATCCATTAGCTAGCGAGTTCTCGGAGTTTATTAAAATCCAATATCTCAATTTCTTTTTTGTCTACCAGCATTAGATCCTGCTTTTGAAAACGACCGAATACCCGACTGACAGTTTCAACTGTAAGTCCCAAGTAATTGCCAATATCTGCTCGTGACATAGGTAGTCTGAAACGTGAACCAGAAAGTTTTCGACGCAGGTTACGATTTGAAATGCTGAGTAACAGAGTGGCTACGCGCACTTCGGCTGTATTTTTGCTGAGCAGAGTGATTAGGCTCTGATCATTAGTTATTTCTCTACTCATCAGCTGGAAGAAGTGCCGTTGCAGCGATGGGATAGCAATACTCAGTTCTTGCAGGTTAGAAAAAGGTATTTCACAAACTGCAGCTGTTTCCATCGCCAATGCAGAATTTGTGTAGTGATTATGGGCAATACCATCCATGCCAAAAATTTCTCCTGGCAAGTGAAAGCCGGTAACTTGTTCCTGGCCATCATTTGTAACGGTATAACTTTTTACTGAACCACTACGTACAGCAAATACAGATTTAAATTCTTCTCCTGCATGGTAGATGTGACCATCTTTTTGCAGTGGACGACCCCGTTGAACAATTTCATCCAATTGAACAATTTCTTTTGTCTGTAATGCCAAAGGCAGACAGAGGGCATTCATACGGCAGTCGCCGCAATTTACCTCAGAACTATGGGGGCACTTGGCATCCATTAACGATATATCTCACTTTGAATTTGCTGAGTATTATATCGGCGTTCTTGATCTAGGTCATCTGAAGTGAGGGTTTTTCTGTGGTTTTAATGTGGCATGCTTTAACAGTGCTGCAGTTGGTTACAAATTTCTCGAATGTAGTTTAGTCCTTGATCTGTAATAATAAAATTACTCTCTTTTTTAGTCATCCATCCATTTTTACAAGCATTTTTTAGGATTTCTTGAGTTTTCTCAAAATGTAATAGGGTAGTTTTATCAGCTGGAAGAGATATTTGGTGTAAGCAGATTAACTGCTCTATTAATCTCCATGTATTGTTTGCATCTGGGCTGGGGTATTCCCCACAGCAACAAATGGGTAATTTTCCTTCGGAAAGGTTCGCCCCATATTCGGCTTCGATAGGTAGATTTTGATAGAAAGTATTGCTGATTCTACCAACAGCTCCGATACCGATACCTATCCAATCTTTAATGCTTGAGTGTGAAGCCCCCCACGTTGGGGTGTATTGTAATTTCCGTTGTTTTTTTAACTTGGCAAGTGGGTGATTCTCTTTCACAAAAAATCGGTCACCAAGCAGAATGTAGCCGTATTTCGACATTTTTTTTGTGATTTGGTCGAGCCTGATGGTGTTGTTTTTATTTTTGTCTAACCCGGTAATTTCTAATAGTGAGGGCTGGTTTTTAACCAGACTGTGTGACCAATTGCTTAGGTGACTCCAGTTTGATGTTGCTGCATTGAGGCGGCAATGAACTTCGCGAAATCGATATTGCTTGATTAATTCAAAGGTAGGGTCAATTACTGTTGGCTGAGGTGATAGAGTGGTATTAAAATTTAAGAGTAGGCTTGTAAAATGTAAACCTTTCATTAATGCCAGGTTACTATCATTAATATCTTCTAGCGTGCATTCAAAGCCATATTCACTGTAGTTTTCTTCGTCCATTTGAAAGTGAGTGGCAGTTAAAAAAGTAAGCTCTGTGATTTCTGCTGCACTTAGACTACTTAATGGTGCGCCACGGAACCAGGTTTTGAGTGCCTTACACGTACCAAAGTTATGGGCGTAGATACTAATTTCCTTGGTTAATAATTGAAGGTAGCCAGGATTGAAACCTTTTTGAAAGTGAAGGTTTAATGCAACAGGCGACATATTCTGAGAGCCGCTGAACAGTGCGTTTGGTTCGCAGGAGTTCAAAAGCCCTAGAAGGCTAGAGTCGGTATCTGAATTGATCTTAAAGGCCGGATTCAGCTTTTCTGAACGTTGCATATATGCCTTGGCTGTAGATTTTTTACCCTGTGGCATTAACACTAACGCGTAGTAAAAACGGGCCAAATGATATGGGTCAACCCAGTGGTTAGTTTAGGGTTGAGGGCTTGAGTCGGTGATATAAGACTGAACTATAATGAATGCTTAGTCTTTAGGGGTAGATTGCCAGAGCTTTTTCAGACGCGCATCCCGTCCACAACGGTAGCGGTAGTACTTGTAGCTTAGAGAATTATTTATATAGTAATCTTGGTGGTATTCTTCAGCAGGATAAAATGTGCTGGAAGTGCGAATAGTTGTAGCAATTTTACCTTTTAGAATATCGCTTTGTTTTAAGTCTTCCAGACTTTTTTCTGCGGCCTTACGTTGATCTTCATTGAGGTAAAAAATTGCACTGAGGTATTGGCTGCCTCTGTCACAAAATTGCCCATTTTTATTTAAGGGGTCTACGTTTACCCAATAGACCTTTAGTAATTGCTCATAATTGATGACTTCTGGGTCATAGCTTATTTCTACAACCTCTACATGGCCTGATCTGCCGCTGGAAACATCTTTGTAGGTAGGGTTTTCTTGGTGTCCTCCTGTATAGCCCGACACCGTGCTAATCACACCTTCTAACTTGTCAAAGGGAGCTTCCATACACCAGAAGCAACCTCCACCAAAAATGGCTTTTTCATCCTCGGCGAAAGCAGGGTTTATCAATAACGAAATGATAATTAGTAGTAAAGACTGTTTTAGCATAAGTGTCAGGTCATCTTTTATAAGTTAATAGATGCAAATTTGACAGAAGAAGGGCTCTAGGGTTCATTTGTATATAATACTTTTCCCTGGAATGGGGGTTACTGCGCAAGAATAGTGACTAAACCAGAGGTCAGAAATAACAATGATCCTAACCATATTATTCTGGGGGTATGGATTGGATGATTGTTGATTTTATAGAGCGCGGTTGTAATGATAAGAGCCAGTAATGGCCAAAATGCATTAATTACGACAGTAGGAATGACTCCAAGTTTATCAAGGCCAGAAAAAAACAGGCTATAGGCTAGATAGAAGCTGATAATGCCATGAAATAAGAAAGGAATATTTTCTGTGGGGAATTGGAATCTTATTTTTCCCATCATGGTCAGAACAACAACAATGGGTAGTAAAAAGATTGCCCCATAACAAAGGGCATAAAAGTTGGCGGTAAAGCCCCCATAGCTGCCCATGCTAAGCTTCATGGATATTTCGCCTAAGGACCACAATAGGGCCGTTGTCATACCTAAAGCTGCTCCAGCAAGGGATACATCTTTTTTTAATCCTGCATAGATATAGGTTCCAATCCCCATAAATAAAAGCAGCAATCCCAATATGCTAAAAGAGCCTTGCATAGCTACTGGCAAGAAAGCCAGGGCAAGCAGTAGTGTAAGCCCAGGCTTCGCCTTAGAAAACTGTGAGGCCAGTTCTATTCTGTCTTTAAACAGTAATCCGGCCAAGTAGTAGCTACATGTGGCCAGGGGATAAGTGAGAATACCTGCTGCAACGAGATAAATAGATTGGTTGTGAAATTGGAAATTGACAGTTTTATCAACACCAAAAAAATAAGCGCAGAGAGCACCTGTTGCTATAGCATAAAAAAGTGGCCATAAAACATCAAAAGGTGAATCATCATCTATTTTCTTTAAGCCTATATTCAATATGGGTACAGAAATGGCCCATAAGAAGGCACTAAAGATAGGGTAAAAATATGCCGGCATCACAAAGACTAATCACAATTAAATAAAGTAATTCCAACACCAAGATAGTGATAAAGGCTGAAAAAGAAATCTTCCGCCTATGTTTCACATAAATATCCTGGTCATTATTGTTTAATGGGTTTTCTGTAGTACAAAAACCAGATGAAGTTAATGCCTGATGAATATTGGGAAACCAAAGGCGAAAACCAACATACATAAGGACAGTGAGGCTGAGGGCACCGAGAAAAACACTATAGAAAGCAAAGAAAAAAACCATCGATAGCATCATAGAAACTACAGCGCTATATCTGGGGTTTGAGGTTACTTGATAGAAATATTGAAGTGCCACATTTCTGGTAGATTTAGAGACAAACTTATTAAAAGTAGTATCAAGAGAATCCACAGAAATTAGAAAACAAATAAATGAGACTATCCCAAAAATAGAGGATAGAGACAGCATAAGATTTCCCAAAGATCGAGTGATATGGATCCTCCATGGTATGTCGTAATAACATCAGAAGACTTATCTAATATCAGTGTGACAATTACCATGAATAATGCCGCAACTTCCACGCTCATTGAGGCTTTCCGGCGAAAGGCCTCATTCAGGGGGGCGCCCTCATCATTAGTAGTCGATAAAAACTCATTAACTAAATAATTATTTTCAGTGTCAGATTTTTTCACTTCGAAATGGCGATCACTTCTTTTAGTAACTTCACCAAGGTGGTATTCAGATCGATTTCCCTGCCATTGCACAGCACAGAGTGTTAAAAAACGGCGCAGACTTTGTACGGCATATTCGTAACTATGATCAGGTTTGAGTGTGCCGTCATGTAAAACTTCGTTTGGTTGAAAGGATGATTTGAAATAGACATACCATTGCCTAAGGAAAATAGTCAGCATAAAAATAAATAAGCCACGTCGCCAATGATCAATGGTATCCATTTCAAATAATGAAGCACATCGATTAATAAACTCATCTGTTGTACAAGCGGGAGAGCCAAGAAAAATCTGTGGCAGGCCTATAAAAATTAGTGAATAGAGTATTGCTGCAAAAAACATCGCAATAAAGATCTTTTTATTAAAGACCACCAAAACAGGGTCTTTTAAAGTTGTGTATAAGCGGAGCCTTTCAGTTTCTACACAAGCCATGTCGACAGTTTTTTCTTTGTTATTGGAATTTGGTGATCTATGTAAAGCAGACTACCACATTAAATCATCAGGAATTTTAAAGTCTGCGTAGTAATCATCTTCATCAATCTCATTCGGGTTGCTCTGATTTTGAACGAGAATAATGGTTTCGTCCCGCTGTTTGATTTTATCGGCGACGGCACCTGGAACTAATTCATATTGGTCGTCGAGTCGGACTATGGCAACAGAGCCCTTGGT
>SWCD01011459.1_pt1 | contig 10137 bp, 5 predicted proteins | sample 4693011 | NCBI WGS metagenome assembly SWCD01 (sample SAMN10267278, study PRJNA491770) | bioreactor metagenome | isolation source: DHS bioreactor inoculated with marine | place: Japan: Omine Ridge, Nankai Trough | reverse complement strand
TGCGATAATACCGTAGGTTGAAGCCAGGCCCAGACCCGTACCACGGGTTATATCTTTAGTGGTAAAAAAGGGTTCAAAGATATGGGGTTTGACTTCATCAGGTATACCGGTCCCTGTGTCTGTAACGGCTAGATGGATATAGTCGCCCTTAATGCCTTCAATTAATTTCTCTTCGATACTCTCATAGGGAACAAGTCTGCTGGTAATGGATAGATCGCCACCGTCCGGCATAGCATCAGCTGCATTAATAAAAAGGTTAAAAAGGACCTGTTCAATTTGTCCCTGGTCGGCATTTATGATCAGTGTTTCAGATGTTAATTCACTGTGAACGGTTATTTCTTTGCGTGTTCTGGCAAAAGTTTCAACGATTGAGTCGATGAGATCATGAAAATGAAGAAGCTGTACATCATACTGACCCTGGCGGGCATAACCGAGAAGCTGGCGAGTAAGACGGCCGCCGCTTTCCACTAAATTTTCCGTGCTTATGAGGTGGGCAAACTCAGGCTTTGATGGATCACAATGGGAGATGAGCAAGGAGATATGACCTTGAATACCCATGAGAAGGTTGTTGAAGTCATGGGCAATGCCGCCAGCCAATGATCCTAGCGCCTCCATTTTTTGGGAATGACGAAGCTGGGTATCTTTTTCCTGCAGATCTTTTAAAACACGGGCGTTAAGGTCAATTTCCGCAGAGAGTGATTTGTTAACCTTGGTAAGCTCTTCGGTTCGTTTTGCCACACGTATCTCTAACTCATCATGGGCTTTTTGTAAGGCCTCCTGCTGCAGGATAATTTTTCTTTTAAGATGAATTTGCTCCAGACAATTTTTCAGGGTCACTTCCAGCTCAGACACACCCACCGGTTTGAGGAGAAAATTAAAGGCTCCTAGGCGCATGGCGCGCAGGGCCGTATCAAGATCGCCATGGCCGGTTATCACAACTGATTGTAAGTCAGCCTGTTTCTTTAAGGCTTTTTCTAAAAGCTCAATGCCGTTCATACCCGGCATCTTGACATCAGTAACAAGAATATCAATATCATTGTCCTGAAGCTTCTCTAGGGCCTCATCGCCTGACTGGGCAGTGAAAATGGTAAAATCTCGAGCTTTCAGTTGACGTTCGAGAAGTTCAAGAATCTCCGGCTCGTCATCAACGAGGAGGATAGTGCCAACAACGTTTTCTTGTTCTGAATTCATAATTAAACTTTTTGGTTACTCGGCTGTATTAAAAAACTTAGGCAAAGAATACTTCAATTATTATTTATAGGTGTCATAAAAATTCTAAACAGGCTGCCTTTTCCTTTCGTGCTTCCCACTACCAACTCCATGTTCATCTCATTAACAAGCCCATGAACAATTGACAGTCCAAGACCTGTTCCCTGGCCTACATCTTTAGAGGTAAAGAAAGGATCAAGGCAACGCTCAAGCTCGTTTGCGTCCATGCCGATTCCATTATCCTCTACTTCAAAGATAAGGCGCCCATCTTCCAGGTCTTGATAAAGACGGATTATGACTTCAGGGGTATAGTCGCCGTTTACCTCTTCAAGACGGGTGGTGACAGCGTAGCGTGCATTAGAGAGGAAGTTGATAACGATTTGTTCGAATTTTTGGGCATTAGCCCTTACTCGAGGAAGATTTCTGTCGATTTCTTCTCGAAGGACGAGGTTGTTTTTCTTAAATTGCTCGTGAAAAAAGGAGAGGGCGAGGTTTAATGGCCGGGCAATATTAACAGCGGTCATTTCACCTGTTTCAGCCCGGCCAAAAGAACGCATATTGTTAATGATGGTTGTAGAGCGTTCTACCTGGTTTATGATTTTGGTAACATCAGATGCTTCGATGGCATCAGCCGCATTGCGGTTAAAATAATCTTTCAGGCAGTCAGCAGCAAGACGGATGATATAGAGCGGCTGGTTAAGCTCGTGAGCAATACCCGTTGCCATTTCACCCAAGGCACTGAGGCGGCCGGCATGGATCATCTGGGTTTGCTTCTCATCAATTTCACGTTTGGCCTCATTAAGGGCTGTAGTATCTTTGCCAATACAGATAATACCGTTGAAATGGCCCTCCGGGTCCCGAACCATGGCTGCGGAAAACATCATATCGGTGACGCTTTCATCTTTATTGATGAAATGGAGTTCCGTGTTGGCAAAGGTGGTCTCTTCAATAAATTGTTGAAGATGCCTTCCCCAAAAAAGGTGAGATTCTTTGAGAAACTCACTGATGTGTCTGCCAAGCATTTCTTCTTCTGTATAACCAAGCAGGTTTACGGCGTATGGATTTATTTCAACGATGTTGCCCTCTGGATTCAAAGCAATACGAGAGTCCTGCAAAGAGGCAATGGTCTTTTCTGAAATCTCCCTGGCACGGGCCAGGTCTGCAGCATAATTACTCAGTCGAGCGTTCAGACTGGAGATAGTGAGCCAAACAACAATAAGGAGGAGAATAATTAATGCTGAAGCCAGAGTGAGCTTAGTACGAACCTCCCTTTCAAGGTCTTCGATAACTGCCAGGTTATTACTGAAATGGGCAATGCCAAGCAACTCCCTTGAAAGAGGAGAAAAAAGAGCAATGGACACAGTGATACAGTTTTCTGGGATTTCCTCTCCAAAACTAAAGTCCAGCGAACCCGGCGGTGCCTTGACTACATCGTAATCAAGTTCCAGACTGATTTTTTTGGTAAATGGTTTTTGTGATTGAGGAACACGGAAAAGGAGGATTTTATCCATGGCAAGGCTGAGCTTCTCCTCGCGCTGCCGGTCTTCTTTTTCTGAAATTTCAAAGGCGAGAACCTGGGCCTGGGCGGTGGACAAAGCTTGGGAGTAAGCAGAAGCTTCGGAACGAAGGCGAGGCTCGAGGGCAAAGAGCCAGTAGCTTGCCAAGGCTCCTTCCAGAATGGCAGCCAGCAGAATAAAGACCATGGTGATACGGCCATGGTAGGAACCTGTTTTTGAGAAAAAAGAGCGTATAAAATGCAATTTATTTCAACTTCGGGATAGCGGGAGGCAATACGAAGAAAAAATGGTTTTAAATTTAACTTTGAATCCGCAATTGTCACTGTATTCACTTGCGGAAGGATACGCGCTGTAATGGCGATAGAGCCTGTAACACCGAGATCTACATCGCCATCAAAAGGGGAAAAGGTGATAATACTTTTTTGTTTGCCGTAGTTCACAATGGCTGCCAGGTGCGGGAGGTGGGGCTGGGCTATGAAAATTGCTGCCGGCTGATGTTCTTGAAAGTCGTCATAATCATCGCGAACAATGATTACTTTGAGAGGAGCCCCTTTTATCGACTTTATATCTCTAAGTTTTGAAGCAATCCGCTGAGCGGTACGTTTATCGTTATGATGAACTATGTAAAGGACCAAGTCACCGTTTTCATTTAACTTATCTTTTATACGAAGATCTGCTGCCAGAAAACTTGGGAAAAGATCCAAGCCAGCCCTGAGACGCCGGGCAACATGGGTGTTTTGATCTTGGGCTGCAAAAGAAGCCTGGACAAGACAAAGCAGGAATAGGCCGCAGAGCATAAGGCCACCCGATGTCTTGAACACAGCTATTTTATTAAAATAATCTCTCACGATTTTAATGCGCCCTGCTTTTTGCTCTCTGTTTCATTTCTTACTGCTTCTTTTTGAAGGATTCAGTCAATCTTTCTACAACTCATAGGAGAGTTGAAGCCACCAGTATCTATCTTGTGTCTCATAATCATCAGGGTAGCTCAGTGCTGATGATGAAGGATTAAGTATTTCATTATTAAAGACATTTTGCACCCCGGCCCGAACTGTCAACCCTTCAAGTTCAGAGGGGAAGTAAGAGATGGTTAGGTCTACCTTGTCATAACTCTCCAAGTCATCACGGGGATCAGTTTCACTTCTGACCCGATCATCAACAAAACGATATTGGCAGGCAAGAGATACCCAGGAAAAAGGTTGATATATAAGAGCGGCATTTGCCTGCCATTTTATGGCTCCGACAACCTCTTCATGGGTGTCACTATCTCTGGTGCGGGCATAAGATATGTTGCCGTCAAATTTCAGATTAGACAGAATATCTTGCTCGATTTCCACCTCAAAGCCCATCTGTTTGGCGCCGTCACTGTTAGTGAATTGGGCGATAACCCCATTTGGAACCGTTACTATCAGGTCATTAAGACGAGAGTAAAAAAGAGTGAACTTGCATGAGTGCTTGTTTTTACGATGGATATAACCAACTTCATAGGTGTCGATGGTTTCTGGATCGATGTCAGGGTTCCCTTGGATAAGCCGCTCTGAGCCATAGAGTTCCATGAAGGTTGGTGGTCGGAAAGCACGGGCAGCCTGCGCTTTAAAAATATGGTGTTCATAAGGTTGCCACACTGCAGAAAGGCGAGGGGTAAGGCTATCACCCATATCACTATAATGATCAGCCCTGAGGCCCGTTGTCAGAGTGATGGAAGGGGTCATGTGCCAAACATCCTGAAGGATGAGGCTGGAAATATCGCGACGGCTGTCTTCATCTACAAACAAAGTGCTGCCGGTAACTTCTTGCCAGTAGGTCGGGGCATAGGTAACAAGATCAATATTTGTCTTCTGCCAGATATCGCGTAATTCAATATGGTTATAAGAAAAACCTGCCAAGATTTGGTGATCATCAATGCCACGCCAGGAGGCCTCTAAGCAGCTGAAAAATTTCTCCTCAAGGCTGTAAATCGACATCTGGACACCATCCGTGTATGTGTAACCCAAAAAAGAAGGAGTAGTGCTAGGTGGCATGAGATTTATTTTGTTGCTGTCAAAAGAGTAGTTTTGCCATCCGGCTTTGAGTTGGATGTCGAGATCTGCGACGGGATAGAGACGCTGTTGCATTTCAATATTTTCATAAATATGGGTTTGGGCGACATGATCCTCATCAATGGGCTGGACACCATAGAAATCTCCCACACCTTCATCAACATAATTAGCAAGCAGAGTAAAATCTTGATACTTCACGGTAAGAAAGGCATTGCCGCTTTCGCGCAACTCATTGCTGTTGCCATAGGCGCCATAGGAATCCGGGCCTGCGTAATGGGATTGGCCTTCACTGTCCGACAATGAGCCATTGATTGAAATCTGAAGATCGTTGGCCTCGCTCCGGTAATAGGCCATTGCGCCGCCAGCGTAGGATTTGTTTTTACCCAAAGTGGCAAAGATACGGTTGTCCTCTTCACGAGTGATAATATTAATAACTCCGCTATAGGCAAATTCACCATGAACGGCAGCGCCGGGACCACGGATAACCTCGATACGGTCAATCTGTTCAATGGGCATATTGCAAACACCGGTGGCAAACCCGAAAAGAGTAGTGTTAAGGGGTGTGCCATTTAAAAGAATCATGGAGGTTGCAGAGATATACGGGCTGCCGATACCTCGGCTGATAAGAGCAGGTGTGCCGTTTGAGCTGAGTGTCACATCAATACCGGGCACCAGAGTTAGGGCTTCCATGATATTTCGTTTGCCACGCGCCTCAAGATCCTTGCCATGGAGAACAGTAACCATACCAGGGGTGTAGTCGGCGTTCATTTTGGTTTTAGTGGCGATTTCAGTATGTTTATTAAGGACATCAAGAAGATGGGAAAGATCCTCCTCATCCTCATGGGAAAGGTCATGATGGTCGGCAAAACTTGCAGAAGCAAGAAATGACAAAACGAAAGAAGAAAACAGGAAGTAACGAAAAACTTGAAACATAGAAAAAACACTCAAAAAAAGTTGCCCGGCAATAGTTATGCAAACTGTACCGGATGAAACATGAACAAATTAAAAATCCTGTTTTAATTTGAAAAACAGGAAGAATGCTCAAGAAAATAGGAGGTTAAATATTGCCGCTTACTGATTCTTGGAAGTTATAAATTAATGAAGCGTAACGACTCAAAAAATGTAAGGGAAAATATAATATCGTCCTGGTGGTAAAAGTCAATTGAATCTCAGGGTAACTCTTTGAAAATAGTTGCCTTTTGAATTTTTTCTTCAACAACTTGCCTGAGCTTGTTTTGGGAGCAGAGAGAAAGCAGTTTTTTAGCGCTTTCTCTGAGAACAACGTTCTGCTCCGGAGGAGAGCTTGGTGCATCCATGGCACCCCGCCTCGCCTCGTAACGATCATGGGCTTCTGTCAATAATATGCTGGCCAGGGTTTCTAGTGCGTCATGGTCCTCCAAAAGAATGGCAGCCCACAGCATATGGTCGCTTTCAGGGTTTATTTTACTGTCATTATGGTGAAATTCTTTATTGAGGCGCATTATGGCAAGCTTTTTGACCATGGCTGCCTGCAGGCGCTGACGCAAAGGAGGCAGGGCAGGCTGGTTTCCAGACTGTAATTTTTTTTTTTTTTTTTTTTTTTTTTTTTTTTTTTTTTTTTTTTTTTAAATAAGATTTATAGCAAAGCAGCATTTCATACAATATGGGTAAATTTCATACTTGGCAAGACTGAGCACGCTTAGGGGTGTGGCAAGATTGACAAAGTTCATGATGGATGATAATCATTTGTGCCGGTACGTATAATTACTTGGGTGATTCTACCCGGTGCAGATTCAGCAATGACAAACGAGGTATGGAATGAAATATGATGACATCTTTTCGCTAAGCATCTCCGACCCAGAGAAGTTCTGGGCAGAGGCCGGTAAAGCAATAGATTGGTATAAGGAGCCGGATGTCATTCTGGACAGCAGCAATCCACCTTTCTATCGGTGGTTCAAGGGTGGTGAGCTTAACACCTGCTATAACGCCGTTGATCGCCATGTGGAAAATGGGCGTGGTGATCAGGTGGCTATCATCTTTGATAGCCCTGTTACAGACACTCTCCGTAAGATAACATACGCTGAGTTACAGGATCAGGTCTCTCGTTTTGCCGGTGTTTTACAAGATAAGGGTGTCAGTAAAGGTGATACGGTTATTATCTATATGCCTATGATTCCTGAGGCCGCTTTTGCCATGCTGGCCTGTGCCCGTCTTGGCGCTATCCACTCCGTGGTTTTTGGCGGTTTTGCACCCAGTGAGCTGGCGCTTCGTATTGATCATGCCCAACCAAAGCTTCTTATCACCGCAAGTGGTGCCATTGAGGGTAAAAAGACCCTGGCCTATAAACCTTTGGTTGATGAGGCCCTTGATATTGCCACCCACAAGGTGGATTCAGTAATTGTTTTCAAACGCGATTTTGTTGATGCCGATCTTCAGGCTGGCCGTGATTATTTCTGGCAGGATCTGATGAAAGACGCCCAGCCGGTGGATTGTGTGCCGGTGGAGGCCACATCTCCACTTTATATTCTTTATACTTCAGGTACAACAGGTATGCCCAAAGGAGTTATGCGCGACAATGGCGGTCATGCTGTTGCCCTTAACTGGTCCATGAAGAATGTCTATAATATCGATCAGGGCGATGTGTGGTGGTCTGCTTCGGACGTGGGCTGGGTGGTCGGCCACTCGTATATAGTTTACGGGCCGCTTCTTGCCGGTTGCACCACGGTCTTTTATGAGGGTAAACCAATCGGCACTCCTGATGCCGGTGCTTTTTGGCGTGTTATATCAGAGCACCGAGTTAAAACCCTTTTCACTGCCCCCACCGCCTTTCGGGCCATTAAAAAAGAAGATCCTCAGGGCGAGTTAATTAAGAAATATGATCTGGATTGCTTTGAGGCCCTCTACCTTGCAGGGGAACGTCTTGATCCAGACACCTATCATTGGGCTTCGGATATTCTTAAGGTGCCGGTGATTGATCACTGGTGGCAGACAGAGACCGGCTGGGCAATTGTTGCCAACTGCCGTGGTATTGAAGAGTTTCCTGTTAAAGCCGGTTCCCCCACTAAACCTGTACCTGGCTATGATGTTCAGGTTGTTGATGATGGAGGCAAGGTGGTCGGACCAAATGAAGAGGGTAATGTGGTCGTTAAACTGCCTCTTCCTCCTGGAACTTTAGCTTCTTTATGGCGGGATGAAGAAAAATTCAAGAAATCCTATATGACCACCTTTCCTGGTTATTATGAGACCAGTGACGGCGGTTTCATTGATGTAGACGGCTATGTCTATATCATGGGCCGGATGGATGATGTTATTAATATTGCCGGTCATCGTTTGTCCACAGGCGCCATGGAAGAGGTTGTCTCAACCCATCCCGACGTAGCTGAATGCGCAGTTTTCGGGACTGAAGATCAGCTTAAAGGCCAGCTTCCTGTGGGGCTTGTTGTTTTAAAAGCTGGACGTCAGCGTGATACGGATGAATTGGCGGCCGAGCTTGCCAAGATGGTCCGTGAAAAAATCGGTCCCATTGCCTGCTATCGAACAACAGCAGTGGTGGACAGACTGCCAAAAACCCGGTCTGGCAAAATTCTCCGCGGTACCATGCGCTCCATTGCCAACGGTAAAGAATACCGGATGCCTTCAACCATTGATGATCCTGTCATCCTCGATGAGATCACTGATGTTCTCACCGGTTTAGGGTTCCCAGGTAAGTAAAGAGATGAAAATCCATGAATATCAGGCCAAGGAGCTTTTTGCCCAGGCAGGTGTAGCTGTTCCTCAAGGCGGCAAGGCGACAAGTGTTGCCGAAGCCTGCCAGGCAGCAGCCAGCCTCTCAGGGTATCCTGTGGTTGTTAAGGCTCAGATCCATGCCGGAGGTCGGGGTAAGGGTGGTGGTGTTAAGCTTGCCCATGATGAAAACGAGGTTGCAACCATTGCCGAGGAAATTCTTGGCATGAATCTCATTACCCGCCAAACTGGCCCCCAAGGTAAGCTGGTGGAAAAAGTCCTGGTGGAAGAGGGGCTTGCCATCAGCCGGGAACTCTATCTTTCCATTCTCCCTGATCGTGACAGTGCCACCATCATGATCATGGCCAGCTCTGAAGGGGGGATGGACATCGAAGAGGTGGCAGCAGCCACTCCCGAAAAGATCATCAAGGTACGGGTTAATCCCCTTTTAGGCCTGCAGGCCTATCATTGCCGGCAACTGGCCTTTGGTCTTGGTCTTTCCGGCCAAGCAGCCAAATCTTTTAACGCACTTCTCGGCAATCTTTTTACACTGATGGTCACTAAAGATTGCTCCATGGTTGAGATTAACCCACTGGTTGTTACTGCGGATGAAGAGGTAATTGCCCTGGATGCCAAAATAGATGTGGATTCAAACAGCCTCTACCGCCATCCTGAAATTGTCAAAATGCGTGATGAGAGTGAGGAAGACCCGCTTGAGGTTGAAGCATCGCGCCACAATCTTAACTACATTAATTTAGACGGCACCATCGGCAATATGGTCAATGGGGCCGGTCTTGCCATGGCCACCATGGATATCATCAAACAGGCCGGGGCTTCTCCTGCGAATTTCCTTGATGTTGGCGGTGGTGCATCTGCCGAGATGGTGGAGCAGGGTTTCCGTCTCATCCTTCGTGATGAGCGGGTTAAGGGTATTTTGATCAATATCTTTGGCGGTATTCTTCGTTGCGATGTGTTGGCTGAGGGTATTGTCCAGGCAGCCCGGGTTGTGGATATCAAGGTGCCGGTTGTCATCCGCATGGAAGGAACAAATGTGGAAAAGGGCCGGGAAATTTTGGCTGCCTCTGAACTTAATTTGATTACAGCCTCTGACTTGGCTGATGCTGCGTCTAAAATTGCAGCCATTGCAGGATAAGGATTATGGCGATTTTTGTAGATGGAAAGACCCGGCTCCTTGTCCAGGGAATTACAGGGCGTGAGGGACAATTTCATACCTCGCAGTGCCGTGAATACGGTACCCAGGTTGTCGCCGGTGTTACTCCCGGCAAAGGCGGTCAAGACGCTGACGGTGTACCAGTCTTTAACACAGTGCGCGAAGCGGTTGATGAAACAGGCGCTAATGCCTCGATGATATTTGTGCCACCTGCCTTTGCAGCTGATGCGATCATGGAAGCGGCAGATGCCGGGCTTGAACTTATTGTCTGCATAACCGAAGGCATTCCAGTGATGGACATGCTGAAGGTGAAGACCTTTCTTGCTGGTAAAAAAAGTCGGCTCATTGGGCCCAATTGTCCTGGGATTATTACGCCCGGCCAGGCGAAAGTCGGCATCATGCCAGGGGTAATCCATAAACCGGGCGGCCCCATTGGCGTTGTTTCACGCTCTGGTACTTTGACTTACGAGGTGGTGGATCAACTCTCAAAGCAGGGCAT
>SWCD01021981.1_pt1 | contig 10142 bp, 9 predicted proteins | sample 4693011 | NCBI WGS metagenome assembly SWCD01 (sample SAMN10267278, study PRJNA491770) | bioreactor metagenome | isolation source: DHS bioreactor inoculated with marine | place: Japan: Omine Ridge, Nankai Trough | reverse complement strand
CATCGGCGGGTCGTCTGGCGATTTTGCGCGCAACGAACGCGATCACCAGTGACGCCATGTCCGAAAAATTGTGTAGGGCATCTGCGATCAGCGCCAGGCTGCCGGAAAGGATGCCGCCAACGATCTGCGCGACGGTCAGAAGCCCGTTGGCCCAGATTGCGATGGAGACCCTACGATCACCTGATTCAGGATCAATGTGGGTATGGCCATGATCATGCGGCACGGTTGTTCTCCTCATGGCTGTGGTTCGGTCGACTGAGACCAGGGACCTTTGGCAACATTCCACGACGGATGCGGCGAACCCGGGCATTCATCCAGTGACGGATGACGTGGCGATAGAGAAAGTCACGCGCAAATCCGAAGTTCTGACTATATTTCAAATAAAAGTCATCGGGCGCATCAAAGGTTCCAAAATCACGAACGATACCGGTTTTCTGAATATAAGTGCTGCCGCCGTTCCAACTGACTGGTGGCGCACTCAGGCAATCCGTTCCAGCGCCGTAGCCGCAAAGGCTTTCTGTTTCGCTGAATTCCTTCTGAAGCGACTGCAGGAAGGGGGCGTCCAGAATGAAGCCTTCGAGATTGATCCAGCCCTCTTCTGTTTCGACTTCGACCCACGAGTGCAGAATTTCGGACGGTGCGAGGGGGTAGACCAATTCGGGCACCACGCCACGCTGCAGGGCCTTGTGGATGGTGAAGCCGTGCAGTCGGCAGCGGATGCCTACGCTGCGCAGCAGTGCCATGAGAAGCGTCCCTTTCGTGTTGCACTGCCCGTAGCCGTCGGTCAGCACCGCAGAGGCGGGAATGTCGTCGACGCGGTTGTAGCCGAACGCAATCACGTTCCGGACAAAGTCATAAACCGCGCCAATCCGGTCGACACGGGCAAGGTCATGCCAGCCACGATCTCGTACCAGGTTCGAGATTGAGGGCGAGTCAAAATCCAGCAGTCTTGTTGCGGTTAAATAGGAATCGGTGGGTGCCACAGGGTCTCTCCTCGAATCGTTCACGAGGAGTCTTAATCTCTACAGTGACTAGAGAGACAAGCCTTTTCTCAAATGTTACTTTCGATCACAGCTCTATCCGATAGTGCCAAGGGCCGGGAAGGTTTCGAGCAGCCAGAAGGCAAGGCGGCTGATCTGACCTGTCATCACGCCGATACCCATCAGCACCATCAGTCCGCCCGATATACGATAGAGCCATCGACCAGCCGCACCGATCCGCTTTAGCCTGCCTGCAATCTCGTTGGTGAAGAGCGCTATGATTAGAAACGGCAGTCCAAGCCCTGCGGAGTAGATTGCCAGCAAGGCCATCCCGTCCGCTCCAGATGTCGCGCTTACTGCCAGGATCGACCCAAGCACAGGGCCTATGCAGGGCGTCCAGCCAAAGGCAAAGGCAAGACCCAAAAGGTAGGCTCCAACGGCGCTGCCGCCGTCAACTTTTACGTCGGGCCTCGTGTCACGCATCATTGCGGGGATCTTGATCGCGCCCATCATGACAAGTCCGAACAAGACGATCAAGAAGCCACCCGCAAGCCCGAGTTCGTATTTCCAGCGCAAGAGCATCCCGCCCAAAAGACTTGCCCCGGCCCCGAGCGCCACGAAGACTGTCGAAAACCCGAGCACGAACCACAAACTCAGGACCACGCTGCGCGCCCGTTCGGCAATGCTGCGCGCCGCCCCGGATTTCGCGGCGGGCTGTCCCGCGATGTAAGAGACGTAGCCAGGTGCAAGAGGCAAGACGCAAGGCGACAGAAAGGATATAGCGCCACCCAGAAAAGCCGCGACGATTCCAACACCTGAGATTTCGAACATTCAATTCCTGCCTTGCTTTAGCCTGTGAAACGCGCACCGTTGTAAAAGCTAAAGCTACTGTAGGAGCAATGCCGTTTTATTACGCTCCGCGGGGTGCCGCGAGGATGATGGCAGCACCCAACAAGCATACAGTGGTGCCGAGCAGATCCCACCTGTCCGGCCGGTGCCCTTCGGCGAGCCACATCCAGAGAATGGACGCGGCAATATAGATCCCACCATAGGCGGCAAAGGCGCGTCCCGCAGCCACAGTGTCGACCTGAGCCAGAAGCCAGCCGAACGCCACCAGCGCCGCCACACCGGGGACAAGCCAAAGTGGGGACGCGCCAAGACGCCACCATGCCCAGATGGCAAAGCATCCGGCGATCTCAGCCAAGGCCGCGAGCGGATAGACGAGCACTGCGGTCATCTCAGGCGCCGATCTCGTCGTGGTCCGTCAGGCACTCGGAATGGTCGCGCAACACCTCCAGCACACGGCAATCGGCCGTGTGCCCGCCGCTGCATTCGTGCACCATCCTCTGCAATTCTATCCGAAGGGCTTCAAGTCGGGCCATACGTTGCTCAACCTGCTTGAGTTGTCGGCGAGCGATGGCATCGGCCTCCGCGCACGACTTGTCTGGATGATCGCTCAGATCAAGAAGCTCACGGATTGCGTCCAGCGAGAACCCGAGTTGCCGCGCATGCCGGACGAAAGACAAGCGGTCAAGCTCACTATCTCCATAGCGCCGCTGACCGCCAGCCGATCGCCCGGGCTCGGGCAGGAGTCCGATCTGCTCGTAATAGCGGATCGTCTGCACCTTCGTCCCGGTCCTTTTTGCCAAAGTGCCGATTGTGAGCATATCACCTCTCCAAACTATCTACAGCCCGTGTAGCTTTAAGCGTTTTTTTGCACAAGTTCCGCTCGGCATCTCACAGGTCAGTGAACATCGCTCTTTCATCCAGAATAGGTCTTGAACCTACAGTAGCTAGAGGGTGTAAACGCGCCTAAAATATAGAATCAAATTCGGGCGGAGCGGCGTGCGGCTATCAGGTCTTCAGAAAGTACTACGGGTTTTGGCGGGTGTGGCGGCGCTCGTTTTCATCTGGTCGTTGTTGTGGTGCGACTATTTTGTCGCCCAGCATCGGGTCTCGACGGGCGCACTATCGTAAGTATCGTGAACAGACAAAAAAGGACTAACCTTGAAACGGCGCTAGCCTGAGAGCGCGACACCATGGAGAGCGGGTCCAGCTTGCGTTCGACGCGGAAAAACGACTGTTTTGTAGGAAGCCCAGACGAGCATCGCTGTCGCCTAGTTGGTCGGAGTCTTGGCTCTGCCCACTGTTTGAGGGGTCGACGCCGTCACAAAGGCGTTCGGGACTAGCACGTTGCTGTAACTTCCCGAGACTGAGCGCGAAGAAAAAGAGGTCAGAATATGCGTACAACCTTGGCAGGGTATCAGGGATTGCTTATCAGTCTCGCACTCTTTCTTGTTTTTGTGGCAAGCCCTGTTCGCGCCTTGGAATCCAATGCGTATCGTTCCGAAGTTCTGACGGCACGTTTGATCGTCGCGGAAGCAGGAATCGCCCCAGGATCGCAGTTCCTTTCGGCGGGTTTGAAGATTGAACTGGAGGAAGGATGGAAAGCGTACTGGCGGTCGCCAGGCGAGGTTGGCCTGCCGCCAGAGATCGATTGGGAGGGGTCCACAAACCTTGAATCCGTCGACATGCTTTGGCCCGCACCCACGCGTTTCCGCGCCTTCGGAATTGAAAATTTCGGCTATGCCAAACAAGTAATATTTCCATTGCAGTTGCGGCTTGCGAACTCTGATAGAGCGGCCGAGCTGAAGGGACTCGTCGATCTGCTGATCTGCTCCAATGTGTGCATTCCGGAAAGGTTTGAATTGACACTCCCTGTGCCATTGGGAACGGGCGTCGATGCGAAAGCCGCGACCGATATCGCGACATGGGCCGCTCGCGTACCTGTTGCAGGGCCAGAAAGTGCAATAGCGGTCTCGGGCGCATCGCTGAAGCAGGATCAGGCATTGGTTGTTCAAATGACGCGGCCTTCTGGCTGGAACAATCCCGATCTTTTTCCAGAGTTTGGTGCAGGCTCTGCATTCGGCGCACCCGACATCCGCCTTACAAGTGATCGCACCGGTCTCTGGGCAAGTATCCCGATTCTCGCGTTAAGCGAGGAACAAACCTCCCTTCGAATTACGGTCGTAGACGAGGGTGTCGCGGTTACATTCGATGATGTGAACACTACCGACGTTGTACCTGCGCCACCTTACGCATCCGAGACCAGCCAAGATAGGGGTCAGTTTTTCCCGATTCTCTTGCTGTCCTTCCTGGGAGGGTTGATACTGAACGCAATGCCATGCGTCTTGCCAGTTCTATCGATTAAGTTCGGGTCGGCGCTCCGAATGAAGAATCGCTCCCTTTCACAATTGCGCGCGGGATTTCTCGCTACGGCTGTGGGAACTGTTGCTTTTATGTGGGTGCTGGCCTTGGCGGTCATAGCGCTGCAGACGCTCGGATATGCCGTTGGATGGGGTGTGCAGTTTCAGAATGCATATTTCCTAATTGCACTCATTCTCGTTGTCGGACTCTTTGCGGCAAATTTGTTTGGAGTTTTTGAAATTTCTTTGCCCAGCAGCTGGATGGTTAGGCTATCTGGCCGCTTTGGGCGGGGGTATGCCGAAGACTTCTCCACCGGCGCTCTGGCTGCGATACTTGCAACGCCTTGTTCAGCCCCGTTGCTGGGGACAGCCATTGCCTTCGCCCTTTCTGGCACGACAGGCGATATACTTGCGGTTTTCACAGCGATGGGGATTGGGCTTGCACTGCCATATATTCTGGTTGCCGCTTGGCCTGGTTTCCTGTCTCGACTGCCCAAACCGGGACCCTGGATGATAAGCGTGAAGATCGTTCTCGGATTGCTGCTTGCCGGAACCGTTGCATGGCTATGCTGGGTCTTGATTGGTGTGACGTCGCCAACTCTCACAGGCCTGGTGCTGCTGGGTCTTGGGCTCATCGTACTGGCGGCGAGAGCCTATCAGGTTCAGCCTCGTAACGGTTTGCTGTGGGGAATGACTGCGGTTTTGGGCATGACGTTGGCGGCCCCTGCACTGCTGCCAAAAAGCTCCGATGATGTAACAGCCTCGATCACTTCTTACTGGGTCGAGTTCGACCGGTCCCGGATCGCGCGTGAAGTGTCGCAGGGCAAAACTGTCTTGGTGGACGTTACTGCGGATTGGTGCATCACTTGTAAAGCAAACAAAACCCTGGTCCTGGATCGTGAACCAGTTTTGGGAGCACTTGGCGAGGAAGGCGTGATTGCGATGCGCGCGGATTGGACGCGACCGGACGCGAAAATCCAATCCTATCTCGAGGCGCACGGCAGATACGCAATTCCGCTCAACATCGTCTACGGTCCAGATGCTCCTGAAGGTATCATTTTATCTGAACTACTATCTGCGGATGCCGTTCTCGAAGCACTGTCGGCTGCCAATCTCAGCGCTGTCCGAAAACGATGACATAGTGCCGTTGCATTGCTCAAGGGAGGCAGAACCTACAGTGGTTTAGTTTCAGGTGAAAGGAAAGCTGTTATGTATCTGAGACCACGCGGCCCCAATTTATTTGTTGATCCGATCCAATCGGGCCGTGGCGGCGGCACGCATAGGGTCGGTTTCCGGAAGGCTTTCGGCCAAGGTGCGCGCATTGTCGGCGGCGTTCTGGGCAGCATCAAAGTCACCCAATACACTGTACGCCTCCGCAAGCCGAAGCCATCCTTCAAGATTGTCTTGGTCATCCAACAATCGCGCCGCCAAGCGGTCAACCATGGAGCGGACGAAAGCGCTGCGTTCCTCGACCGACATGTCCTGAGCGGCCTCGATATCGGCCGCACCGGGGCTACGCGCGTCCCGAGAGTCCGGAAAGAAATCAGCTAGGGTGACAGGGCTCTCTCCAACCTGTTCCCCCAATCGGTTGGCGACAGACAGGAAAAGTTCCATCCACGGATAGGCGCGATCCGCTCTCTTGAGGCGCTCGATCAAAAGCGTCCTCGCTTCATCTGGAACCCCGTCCTGTTCGAGGATCCGGGCTCTATAGAAAATTGGGCCTGGATCATCGGGGGCCATCTCCGATGCGCGTTCGATCACGCTTTCCGCTTGCGGCGTCACGATCCCGTTCTCGGCTGCGATCAAGGCCTCGGCATATAGCAATAGGGTTGAGATATCTGCATTGTCGCGGACAGTGACGCGTTCGAATGCATCGGCGGCATCATCGTAACGAGCCATACGCATATAGGTCTGACCGAGCAGAACCCAACCATCACTTGGTCCACCAGACTCGTCTGCTTCAAGCCGGGTTTTTAGTCTCTGGGTCAACTCTGAGAGGTTTGCGGCTTCCTGGGTTTCAGATGCGCGAGACGCCAGAGGCTGGCTTTCGATCTGTGGCGAGCCGATTTGAGAATACAGAGCGAAGGCTACCAATGGCGTGGCAATGGCGGACGCGAAGATGGTGCTTCGCCCACTTGCGCGCGACGATTCACGTGTCGCAAGCCGACCGGCAGCCAGAATGCGGCGTTTGATTTCAACCCTGGCCGCGTCGGCCTCGGTAACGGATATCAGATTCCGCTCTTGATCAGTATCAATTTCGGAAAGCTGATCCTTGAGGATAACCAACGCTCCATCCTTTCTGTTCAGGACTTCACCCGTTCGATAGAGACCGGACAAGAACAGAAGGACAGTGATGGATGCCATCGCGCCTAACACCAACCAAATCATGGGTCTCTCCGTCCTTCATTTTCATGAAAAATGGCTTCGAACTCACGCTCTTCATCGGGGCTCAGTGGATCAGCAGTGCCATCAAGAACGGCCCTGCTTCGGTACCTGATTGTGACAAAGACAACGCCAATCCCAACGGCAAAAAGAACCGCTGGTCCGAACCACAACAGATACGTGGCGGGTTTCAGTCGCGGCCTGAACAGGACGAAGTCACCATATCGATCTACGAAAAACGCAATGATCTCGTCATTTGTTTCACCTGCAATCAGACGTTCGCGCAGCAAGGTGCGCATCGTTCGGGCAACACCCGCATTTGAGCTATCGATATCCTGATTCTGGCAGACAACGCAGCGTAGCTGCTTTGAGAGCTCCCGGGCGCGCGACTCAAGCACCGGATCATCCAGCAACTCATCTGGCTCCACAGCCCATGCCGCGGTTGTTGCGGAAAGCATCAGCACCAGTGAATAGAGCCAACTCTTCATGATTGACCACCTGCTGCGGCCAACGCAGCACGAATTTCATCCTGTGCCTCTGGCGTCACAATGGGACCAACGTAGCGATAGACTACGATACCGTTCGCATCGATCACAAACGTCTCAGGCACCCCCGAAATACCCCATTCGATACCGACCCGGCCCTCGCTGTCTGATCCGATCCTCTCATAGGGGTTGCCAAGCTCCTCCAGCCAGTTTGCGGCATCTGCTGGTTTGTCCATGTAGTTAATCCCCATCAGCCGAACACCGTCCTGTTCAACAAGCCTGGTTAGCACCGCATGCTCAGCACGACAGGGCACGCACCATGAAGCGAATACATTGACCAAAACCGGCTCGCCAATGCTACGAAGGGCTGCGGCCGACAGTCCGGGGGTCTGCGTGCTCTCTACCGGTGGAAGCTCAAAATCCGGAACTGGTTCGGAGACCAAAGCGGAAGGAATTGCGTTAGGATCTCGGTCTGGGTTGAGCCCCCAGAACAAAAATCCACCCAAGACCACTGCGACCAGCGCTGGCATCGCGAGAAGGATTTTCTTCATCATATCATTCCGCCGGTTGAAGCGCTGACGACCGGCTTTTTGGCGACGGCGCACCCACCCGCAATCTGCGGTCCGATAGCGAAAGGGACCCGCCAAGCACCAGCATCGTCGCTCCGATCCATATCCAATTAACCAGTGGTTCGTAGAGAATGCGCAAATTCCACTGGCCCGACGCCTTTTCGGTCGCAGGCTCACTGATGGTGACGTAGAGATCACCTCTGAGCGTTGATCGGATTGCAGATTCGGTTGTGGACGTCCCCGCAACTGGATAGTTTCTGCGCTCCGGACGAAGAAGCGTAATCTCCCGTCCATCTTTCAAGACGCGAAGCTGGCCTTGTTGTGCGATGTAGTTTGGACCACGCAACCGTTCGACACCGTCGAATATTACCTCAAAACCGGCGATTTCCACGGTCGTCCCCGGTTCTGCGAAAAGAACACGTTCTTCCTTCCAGGCTGTGGAACCTACAAACCCAAGCACAAGCATTGCAACGCCAAGATGCGCGAGCGTCATACCGTGCGCAGCGCGCGGCAAGTTCCGCGCGCGACGCAGCGACTGTGAAAGGGGTAAATCAAAGAGCTTGATGCGCAACGCCCATTCGCGCAACGTTGCAACAAAAACCCAGGCTGCAATCCCTATTGAGACCACTGCAAGCAGGGGCCCGTCTGTCTGAAGGTACCAAACGATCCCCGCAACACCAATCGCGATACCAAAAACCAAACGCAGCCGCTGCCAGATACCGGGAAGATCGGCCCGTTTCCAAGACAGGAATGGGCCAATTCCCATGATGATGACTAGCGGCAGCATGAAAGGGATAAACGTCGCGTTGAAATACGGTGGTCCTACAGAGATCTTTTCATCAGTCACCGCTTCCACAAACAACGGATAGAGTGTTCCAAAAAGGACGGTCGCCGTTGCGGTCGCGAGCAGAAGGTTGTTGAGCAAAAGCCCCGCCTCGCGGCTAATCGGCCGAAATACGCCACCCGATCCAAGCTGAGGCGCGCGCCATGCGTAAAGTGTCAGTGAGCCGACAATGGTTACGCCAAGAAGGCCGAGAATGTACACGCCGCGCGCCGGGTCGACCGCGAACGCGTGAACGGATGTCAAAATGCCGGATCGGACGATAAATGTCCCCAGAAGTGACAGTGAAAAGGTCAGGATGGCCAAAAGAATGGTCCAGCTTTTGAACGTGTCCCGCTTTTCCGTGACGATAGCGGAGTGCAGGAGTGCCGTACCCAGCAGCCATGGCATGAAGGATGCGTTTTCCACCGGGTCCCAAAACCACCAGCCGCCCCAGCCAAGTTCGTAATAGGCCCACCAAGAGCCGAGTGCGATCCCCGCAGTGAGGCTGATCCAGGCCGTCAGAGTCCAAGGCCGCACCCAACGCGCCCATGCGGGATCCACCCGACCCTCTATCAGAGCCGCGACCGCGAAGGAGAAGACGATCGAGAAGCCGACATACCCAAAATACAAGAGCGGGGGATGCATCGCCAACCCGATGTCCTGCAGCAGAGGATTAAGGTCTGTGCCATCCAGAGGCGGCGGAAACACCCGCTCGAACGGATTGGATGTAAAGAGCATGAAGCTCAGGAAACCGACGCTGATCCAGGCTTGAACGGATAGAGTTCGCGCTTTGAGACCAACCGGAATGTTTCTGCCCAGCAGCGCGACCCCAGCCCCGAAAAGTACGAGAATAAAGGTCCAGAGAACTAGAGACCCTTCGTGGCTGCCCCAAGTGCCGGCAACCTTGAAGATCATCGGCTTCAGAGAGTGGGAATTTTCAACCACGTTTCGAACCGTGAAATCACTGACAACAAAGGAGCGCATGAGCGCGCCAAACGCAATTGCAACTAACGTCACCTGAAGCACCGCTGTTGTCTTTGCACTTTCCATCCAAAGCACGCGTCCCGTGCTTGCTCCGACAATTGGCAAGATGCTTTGAACAATCGCGACGGCAAGCGCGAGGGTAAGGGCGAATTGTCCGATCTCAGGTGTCATTTTGCGTCCTCCTGAGTAGCGCTTCTGCATCCGAGCCGGACAAGGTTTCCGCATCGGGATAGTTCAGCATGTTCATCGTCCATTCTAGTGAGATCATATCGCGACATTCTCCACTTTCCGCCTGTGTTCGCTTCTGTGAATCGCAACCGAGTTGGGGTTGGGCGGAAAACCGAATGGGATGAAGTTCTTTGCGCGTGCATGCCGTGAGCAGGATCCGACAGTTGATTCGCGTCCTTTGTAGTTCCTGTAGTCGCTGTAGGTTCAAGCGTTATTTTAGACTGATACCTTAAAAAATGACCCATGCTTGCAGTGCATCTGCGTAGCAGCTTTGTATCTGCAGGCCCGGTTTCCGCAGGCGTCGGATTTAGCGGAAATTGCCGTTGCCTTCCCTTGATGGCCACCTGCAGGGTCAGACGAAGCAGCGAAACATTGAGTGACGGCAGGTTTTGAAGCGCTGAATAGAGAGCATTAGCTTCACAGGTGCGTGACGTGCTGCCGCAGGGCAAGAATCACGCTTGAACCTACAGTAGCTAGAGGGTGTA
>SWCD01023393.1_pt2 | contig 10144 bp, 7 predicted proteins | sample 4693011 | NCBI WGS metagenome assembly SWCD01 (sample SAMN10267278, study PRJNA491770) | bioreactor metagenome | isolation source: DHS bioreactor inoculated with marine | place: Japan: Omine Ridge, Nankai Trough | reverse complement strand
GTGATCAACTTAAAGTCAGATGTGATTGACTTAAGCACAGTTTCTATTTCGGCTTCAAAAATCACACCCATGCATTCCATTGCACAGGTAGATGTAAATATCAGACCTGTGAACACCTCACAGGATGTATTGCGGATAGTGCCAGGTTTGTTTATCGCCCAACATGCCGGGGGCGGAAAGTCAGAACAGATCTTTCTACGCGGCTTTGATGCAGACCACGGTACCGATGTAAATGTATCAGTAGACGGATTACCTGTCAATATGGTGTCGCAGGCACACGGGCAGGGTTATGCTGATTTACACTGGCTGATTCCTGAACTGATACGGGAAGTTGATTTCGGTAAAGGGCCATACTATGCTGAACAGGGTGATTTTGCTACCGCCGGTTACGTGGCATTCAAAACGCTGAATATGGTGGAGCAGAATATGATCAAGCTTGAAGCGGGCCAATTCAACACCTTCCGTACGGTTGGTCTTTTTAACCTGTTGGGGAACGAATCGGGTAAAAACGGTAAAAATGCCTATGTGGCTATGGAGTATTTTATGAGTGACGGACCATTTGAGAGCCCGCAGAACTTTAACCGGCTGAACCTTTTTGCAAAACACAACCAGATCGTGGATCAGAACAATATGTTCACCGTCAGCGCTTCAATATTTAACAGCAAGTGGGATCAATCAGGACAAATACCTCAAACCTTAGTGGATGAAGGATCTATTTCCCGGTGGGGTTCGCTTGATCCCAGCGAAGGTGGCAATACGCAACGATACAATTTCTCGGTAAAATCGATGCATCTGCTGAAAAATGACGGTGTTTTCAATAACCTGTTGTATTATACCCGCTATAATTTTGACCTGTATTCAAACTTTACATTTTACCTGGACGATTCAATCAATGGCGACCAAATACGCCAAAAAGAAAATAGGAATTTGTATGGTTATAGAGGCTCCTACCTAAAATCATACAGTATATCAAAAAACAACACAATCGAAACGCAAATCGGAGGGGGGTTCAGGTTTGATGAAATAATGAATTCTCAATTGCTGCATACGAGGGAACGATTTATGATCATCGACACTGCCAATTTCGGGGATATTTACGAAACCAACCTGAACCTTTTCGGGCAGGCCACCTGGATGAAAAACAAATGGATGGTGCATGCCGGAGTCCGGTTTGATGCGTTCAAATTTGAGTATATCGATAAAATGACACAGGATTTCAAATCGAATGTAACATATCAAAACACATTCAGTCCGAAATTGAATGTGGCCTATAATTTTTCAAACCGTTTTCAGCTTTATACAAAGATGGGCAAAGGATTTCATTCAAACGACGCAAGGGTGGTGAGCCGGAACGACAGCATTTCAACCTTAGCAGCAGCTTATGGTGCTGATTTTGGTATGACCTGGAAACCCGCTCCACGATTTATTATCAATACCGCAATATGGTATTTGTATTTGGAGGAAGAACTTGTTTGGTCCGGTGATGCCGGCACCTGGGAACCCAGCGGAAAAACACAAAGAATGGGAATTGACCTGAGTCTTCGCTGGCAAATAGCCGATTGGTTGTTTTTTGACGGAGATGTGAACCTGTGCAAGGCACGATTTATTGATGAATCTGAAGGAAATAATTATGTGCCTTTAGCACCTCTGCTTACATCCACCGGCGGGTTTACTTTCCAGCATTCTTCAGGATGGGGTGCCGCATTACGATACCGTTTCATGGGTGAGCGCCCCGCAGATGAAACCAATGATATAAAAGCATTGGGCTATGCTATTTTTGATTTAAAACTCAATTATGCATTTACAAAATGGTCGGTGGGTGGATCTATCGAAAACCTGTTTAATTCCAACTGGAATGAAGCACAGTTTGCAGGAGATTATCGGGTTACCCAATTCTCAGAACCTGAATACGGACTCACATATACGCCGGGAACACCCTTCTTTTTAAAACTGCACGTGGCCTATTTATTTTAGAAAAAATGAGTTTGTATACTTTGGCAACTTAATGTGATGAAATTAACAATAAAGCCATGTGTTATGTACATTAATTGTACCTTTGTATCAGTTTTAGGGCAGATTGTAAAGATCTGTATTAAGCTGAAATACAAAATATTAAAACGAATTATAAACTGAAAAATCAGGTAATGTTTAAAAAATTAAGCGAAATAGTAGAAATTGCAAAAAGTAAAACAACACAACGAATAGTTGTGGCCGCAGCTGCCGATGAAGATGTATTAGAAGCGTTGAAAAATGCCCAGGAACTTGGAATCATAGTTCCGGTACTTGTGGGCGATGTGGCTATGATCAAGGAGATTGCTGCCAAGATTGGACTGGACCTTTCAAATATTGAGCTGTATGATTACCCTGATAAAAATGAAGCATCCGACATGGCGGTGCAGTTGATCAGGGAAGGGAAAGGCGATATTTTGATGAAAGGAATGGTTAGCACAGGAATCTTGCTGAAATCAGTTTTAAACAAAGAAGATGGTCTGCGAAAGGGTGATTTACTTAGCCATGTGGCCCTGTTTGAAACGCCATATTACCATAAGCTTTTGGGGGTGACTGATGCGGCCATGAATGTAAAACCTGACCTGGTAGACAAAATAGGAATCATTAAAAATGCTATAGAGATGTACCACAAACTAGGGTTTGCCATGCCTAAGGTAGCTATAGTAGGTTCGGTTGAAACCATTAACCCTCGTATGGAAGCCACCATGCATGCCGCAACTATTTCTATGATGAACTACCGCAAACAAATTACGGGTTGTATCATCGACGGGCCATTGGCAATTGATGGCGCTGTCTCGAAGAGAGCGTCAGAGCTTAAACATATAACCAGTGATGTGGCAGGTGATGTCGACCTGATCCTTGCACCCAATATTGATGGGGCTAACATACTGTATAAATCCTTGAATTTCCTTGGTGGTGCAACTGCTGCCGCGGTTATTATGGGAGCTACTGTTCCAATCGTTTTGACTTCAAGAGGTGATACCGAACGTAGTAAATATTTATCAATAGCATTGGCAGCAGCCATTTCATAATTGACGGCTTGTTTGCAAGTCAGCAATTTCTTTCGGAACTTTAGCCTGTCGAAAACAGGCATAAACCAATATTGATGGAAACCATACAGGTACTCGCAATAAATCCCGGCTCTACTTCTACGAAGATAGCTGTTTATCAGGATGGCAGCCCTGTATTTATACAAACCATCAGACATACTACTGAAGAGTTGGCGCCTTTTAAAAAGGTAACCGACCAGTACAATTTCAGGAAGGATTTGATACTGGATCAACTTCACAATGCGGATATCGATGTCAATTCGTTGAACATCATCATGGGACGTGGTGGATTATTAAAACCTGTAGAGTCTGGTGTGCTTGAGGTTAACGAAAAAATGATCGAAGACCTCAAAAGCTGCGAATTTGGTGAGCATGCGAGCAATCTTGGCGGAATTTTGGCATATACTCGTGCCCAAACCATTCCCCATGCAAATGCTTATGTCAGCAACCCTGTGGTGGTGGATGAGTTGAATGACCTGGCAAGAATTTCAGGCCATCCGTTACTACCGAGAAGGTCTATTTTCCATGCCCTGAACCAGAAAGCAGTGGCACGACAGCACGCCAAATCCATTATGCGAAAGTATGAGGAACTGAACCTGGTAGTAGTGCATTTAGGAGGAGGTATCACTGTAGGTGCGCACGAAAAAGGGCGCGTGGTGGATGTAAACCAGGGACTGGATGGTGATGGCCCTTTTTCTCCCGAACGCTCAGGAACTTTGCCAGTTGGTGATTTGGTACGATTGTGTTTTGCGGGAAAATATACAGAAAAAGAAATCCTGAAAATGATCACTGGGAAAGGTGGATTGGTGGCCTACCTGGACACCAATAGTGCTTCGGAAGTTGAAAGTCGTGCAGCAGCAGGAGATACATATGCCAAACTTATTTATGACGCCATGGCCTACCAGGTAGCTAAAGAAGTGGGTGCCATGGCTGCCGTGCTGAAATATGATGTGGATGGCATCCTAATAACCGGGGGCATTGCCCACGATAAATATTTCGCCAACCAGATAATCTCCTATACCCATCGAATTGCGCCAGTACATGTATATCCTGGCGAAGATGAAATGGAAGCATTAGCCATGAACGGCATGCGTGTGGTAAATGGGGAATTGCAGGTGAAAACTTACAAGTAGAAAGAATCCTGAATTTCGATTATTTGAATAGTGGAACATCCCTTATCTATTTTCCTTCTCGGAAGACCAGGGGTTGATAGTGAATTGTTCTCAAGACATTTTTGTTCAATAACCCACCTCTAAATCCCCACCGGGGAGGGGACTTTACACTTTGTAAAAACAAAAAAAGCGGCCATAAGCCGCTTATATGTTGAATTAAGATGAACTTTTAGTTCAGTGTTTCTTTTGCTTTTTGGATGGTTTCGGTTACTTCAGGAATTTCAATAGCCTGCTCGGCAATCTGATTGAAAATATCCATGGTACCTTCATCAAAAGGCGCGTATGCAAGCGACATCTCAATATATTCAGAAGCTTTATCATAATTTTCTCCGTTCAACGCCTCAGCAGCCTGGGTTAAATAATTTCTTGAAACAGTGGCTTTGGCAGCACCAACAAAACTCTCCATCTTTGGATTGTCACTACCAAATTTAATAACCAGGTCCATTTTCTCGGTCATCTTGTCCATGTCTCCTTTTTCTTTAAAAACCTTATACGGTCAAGGCATGGTTTTTGGATAGTTAGGCTGCATGTTCAGCGCCATTTCATATTCAGCATAGGCTTCGTCAAGTTTTTTTTCATCGAGCAGATTATCACCTTTTTTAGTGCGTAGCTGGGCGATGGTAGAAGCAAACTTCTTAACCATTTTGGTATCATTTAGCTCATTGGCAAAAGCATATCCTCTATCCAGTGTTGCAAGAGCACCGTCGATATCAGTTTTATAGATGCTGACACCTTGTTTATAGTATGATGTTGTTAACTGGCCTTCAATTTTGCCTTTTAACTCTTCAGCTTCGGGGCCTGCCTGCGTTGCTATATCCAGTGCTTCACTATACATTTCAATAGCTCCTGCATAATCTTTTTCATTGAACGCATTGTTGGCATCGTTGTATTTAACTCCCGCGTCAACAACTGACTGGGCAAAAATTCCGGCCGACAAAATGGTCAGTCCGATCATTAATAATGATTTTTTTAACATATTCATTGTATAAAGTTTTGATTAAATGCTGTATCGGGCGGCGAATATACAAATAAATTATTGTTGATACTGAAGCGGTTCTGTTAAAAAATGGTAAAGGAGCATAGGCGAAACATAAAAAAGGCGGGAATTTTTATTTTATTCATTGTCTTTATCCACTCCCACAAAATATAAATCAAAACCACCCAAACCGCCTTCCCTATCGGAGGAAAAAACCATCATATGTTTTTTATAATCAACGCCTTCATCAAACAGGATAGGGCGATACTCGTCATGTTCGGTATTAATGGTGGCACCGAAATTTTGCGGTGTACTCCATGTGTCATTTTCAAATGTTGAGAAATACAGATCGTAACCGCCAAATCCTCCCGGCCTGTTGGATGTGAACACCAGCGTATTTTCAAAAAAATAAGGGCATTTGTCGCTGTAATCGCTTGAAAGCGTTGTGTTTTTAGTTACCGTGTGCATGGTGGTGTCTGCCAACACATCGACAATTTCTTTTGCACTTGCATCTATATCAACGCTGTAAATATCGAATTGATCGTTTTCACGGTTGGAACAAAAATAAATACGGGTAAAATCATCATTAAATGAGGGATAGGGATCATCAAAGTTAGAGTTCAGATATTGAACAGGTTTGCTCTCCGAAAAAGAATTGGCAGAATCACTCGCGTTAAAAGTATACCTGATTTGAAAATTACCATCAACATCGGATGCGTACAATATAACAAACTCAGCATCAGAAAGAACACTATTGCGGTCAAAGAGCACATTGGGGCCAAATTCATTGGCTTCCGTGTTGACTTTAAAAAGCCCCCTGTTCAAAACACCATATTCTTCAGCATAAATACCCCAGCCCCCATAATCTGACGAAACTGTTAAAACGCCTGTTGTTTTATCAAAACTTACATCCATGGGTTTATAGATCACATCAAAGTTTCCGCCAGAAGTTCTTCGGCTGGTTGAAAAGCAAAAAGGGATCAATTTTCCTATTGTTGGTGCCGTGGAGTTATAATCATCGTATTCGCTGTTAAAATCGACAAGGTTGACAGGCTTGGTGGGCAGATCTCCCTCGTTGTATTTGTATCCGACAGGTCCTTTCTCGCAGGAAATAAATACCATAAATAGCAGGAAGAGAATGAATGTAAGGGATTTCATTTGAATTTGGTTTTAAAGTTGAATAAAAATGCACAATTATTATACCGGTTTCAGACAATTTAAGGATTGATAATAAGACACGGAATTTATTCAATTGTTTTTAATGATTCTGAGTATTATTTAAAACCAATAAACTTCAAATCTTTAACAAAACCTTAACAAATTCAAATCTCGATAAATCAGCTCATTAAACTACTTTTAGCGGCTTACAAACACACACCTTTTATGAAGAAAGTACTTGCTAAGATCAGCATACCCCACGTCTTTATTTTCCTGTCAATTATCATTCTATTCTGCAGCGTTTTAACTTACATTGTTCCATCAGGAACTTTCGAACGGAAAACAGAAACCATAAAAAATGTTCAGCGAACCGTTGTCATGCCCGGCACCTATAAAGAAATTCCGAAACACTTTTCAGTAAAAGGTCTCATTCTCGGGGAGGAAGTGGAAGGTGCAGCGAGCCCCACCAGCCTGCTCGGTCTTTTTTCATCTATACCCAAAGGGATGAACCAGGCTGCATCGTTGATATTTTTTGTTTTTATTATCGGCGCAGTTTTTAACCTCATCCAACATACGGGTACTATTAATGTTTTTGTGAACGCCCTGTTAAAGAAATTCAGAAACACGCCCATGCTTTTAACCTTTGTTCTGTTTGCCGCATTCGCACTGGCAGGCACTTTTTTAGGGATGGGTGCCGAATTTATCCCGCTGATTCCTATATTATTGATGCTTTCAAAAGAGATGGGATACGATCGTATGTTTGGCGTTTCCATACTGTTAATCCCTGAAGGAATTGGCTGGTCAACCGCCATTACAAACCCATTCACTGTGCAAATTGCGCAACAAATTGCAGAAGTTCCCATTGGCAGTGGGATTCTACTCAGAATTATCATGTTTATCATTTGTTTTACCATAGGATTTGTTTTTTTAATGTGGTATGGTAAAAAGGTGAAAAAAAATCCTGAAAAATCAATTATGCCCGATGACGAATTTAAACTTGATGAAGATGCTAAATTGGTTGATACCCCTTTCACAAAACGTCATTTTTGGATTGCCACAGTAGCACTGGTGCTTTTTGGCCTTATTTTATATGCGGTGCAAACCATGGGCTGGGGTTTGATTGAAATGACCGGTGGTTTTTTCATGGTTGGACTCATCACCATACTCATCAGCGACATGTCAGGCAACGAGGCCATGAAAGCATTTGTAAAAGGTCTCGAAATAATGATTATTCCGGCTTTAATAGTTGGATTTGCACGTGGCATACAGGTAGTGATGTTTGAAGGCCAGATCATTGATACGATCTTGTTTCATGCGGCAACGATGCTTCAGCAAATGCCAAAAATGATGGCCGTCGAAGGCATGTATTTTTTCCAGACGCTGTTAAACTTCTTCATACCTTCGGCCTCAGGACAGGCGATGGTGTCTATGCCGTTGATGGTGCCTTTGGCTGACTTGCTGGGCATTACCCGGCAAACAGCCGTACTGGCATTTACTTCTGGTGATGGGTTTTCTAATATGGTGATTCCCACCAATGGCGTTTTAATGGCTATACTTGGAATCGCTATAGTGCCTTTCGAAAAATGGTTCAAATTTGTACTTCCCCTTTTTGTTATCCTAACGGTTATCGCAGCATTGTTTCTGATGATTGCGGTATATATTGGTTATTAAAAGCTTGTTGTTTAAGGAGTGTTGCTATTCCAGTTTAGAGCTTCCGTGGCTGTTGAAATTCTCAACTTCAATGATTCAGAATTTGAAGCTGTTGCATACCCCAATCCATTCAAAATATCTGTAACAATTTCTTACGAATTAACATAAACTTCATCAGTTCAACTTAGCATATACAACCAACTTGGTTAGCTCTTCTATCAGCGCTCAGAGCAATAACAAGGTGCTCAGCAAGTGCAATGGAATGGGATGGGACAAGCTGAGGGATTGTATTATTACCAACTTCAGGCTGGGGAGCAGAGAACTGAACGGAAGTTGGTTAAAGTGAGGTAGTGTATTTGTATGGTCCATAGGTTTTAATTAACTTAGCCCTAACCAAAAACACCAATAATGAAGAAGATTTTAATCACCACCAGTTTATTACTGATCATTTGCGCAACATCAGTAACCGCCCAATCATGCTTACCTGAAGGAATCACCTTTGTTATACAGCAGGACATTGAAGAGTTTCAAGAAAATTATCCTGATTGTACTGAAATATCAGGCTTTGTAGAGATACACGGAAGCTTATGGGATTTGGGAGGATTAAGCAATATTACAAGTATTGGAGGAAATTTAAGGATCATTGATTGTGATGATCTGACAAGCCTGGAAGGATTAAATTCACTAACAACTATAGGAGGCAAACTGGAAATATATGAATGTCAGAATTTGTCCAATTTAAACGGACTGCAAAGTTTGATAAGCATTGGCGGTGATATGGAGATCCATCAGAATTATAATATGATAAGTTTATATGGTTTGGGCTCTCTTTCAACAATTGGCGGGGATATGAAAATCATGTCGAATTCAAATATGATGAGCCTCTACGGACTTTCTTCATTGGTTTCAGTTGGGGGCGATTTGATTTTGCAAAGTAACGGAGACCTGGTTGAAATTGATGGTTTAATCAATCTAACATCCATTGGTGGATCTCTAAATATTACAAATAATGATGATTTACCATCTCTTTCCGGGTTGGATTACATTGATCACAATTCAATGGATGAAATCGTTATTATTTACAATAATAATCTATCCACATGCGATGTTGAAAGTGTATGCGCATTTATTTTAAATGAAACCGGTTTTGCTACTATTTATGGCAATTCCACCGGTTGTAACTCCCCAGATGAGATTGAAGAAGCCTGTGATGGGGTTTTGGTTTCAGAAATAGATTTTTCAGAAAACTTGTTAATCCATCCCAATCCCTTCATCACTTTTACAACTATAGAATACGAACTGATACAACCTTCAACAATACAACTCAGCGTTTTCAACCAACTCGGACAGCTAGTTTATCAGTACTCAGAAAAGCAGCAACAGGGTATTCGAAAACTGCAGTGGAATGCAAAAGATCAGCCGGAGGGCTTGTATTATTACCAACTTCAGGCTGGGGATCAGATATTAACAGGAAAACTGGTAAAAGCCAGGTAAACTCTTTTGCAAGTATTCTCACATCCGCACAAAGCACAGCGCTTTATACATAACGCATCAGCGAGGACAACACCAAAACAACAATGGCCGTTAAAAAAGCCAGTCCGCCAAAGGCAGCCTGTTTCTTTTGCAATTGAACCAATTGAGGGGAAGGTCCCCTAGCCGCCACTTTCATCATTTTTGGCGACAGGATTTCAAATGTATACACCGCAAGTAATACCATAACCCCATAGCAAATGTGTTTGATAAATGAAATGATCTCCCAGCTATTCTCAAAATTGATGATGCTGATATAGTTTTCGTTGATAATTTTCAATGGGATGCCTGTAACGCCCAGCACTACAATTGAAATATATACCACAATCCGAAACCGTTTCATCAACGCACCCATCAGTTTTCCTGCTTCTGATGGCGAAAGTGCTTTGCCCATGGCAGGTCTTACAATCACAAAATTGGTAAACATACCGCCAATCCATGTTATCGTAGCCATAATGTGCAGCCAGTCGATAAGTGTTTTTACAAAAACATTGTCCATACAAATGAAATTTTAAATAATTGATAAATCGGTTGCTAAAATAGTTGATTGTGCCAAGCAATTGCATTGAATTGTTAAAAACAGTAGGGCTCTGGTTTTT
>SWCD01024424.1_pt1 | contig 10146 bp, 10 predicted proteins | sample 4693011 | NCBI WGS metagenome assembly SWCD01 (sample SAMN10267278, study PRJNA491770) | bioreactor metagenome | isolation source: DHS bioreactor inoculated with marine | place: Japan: Omine Ridge, Nankai Trough | reverse complement strand
TTGATTTCCTGAATGCAGAAGAACGAATCGGCTGACGCGTAGCGGATATCGCAGGCGGAGATGAGATCCACCGCCCCGCCGATACAGCCCCCCTGAATGGCGACCAGGGTCGGCATGCGCGCGTCATCCAGGCAGGAGAAACTGCCCTGCAAGGTCTTCACCCAGTCACGCAGCATGTGGCGCTGGCGTCCGGCCTCGACCTTTTCACCCCCCGCGCCCGCCGTGGGCGAAGTGAAGACCGACAGGTCCATCCCGGCCGAGAAATGTCGCCCGGTGGAGGAGATCACAATCACCCGCGCCCGTGCGTTGTCATTGATATCGTTGACGATTTCAGGGAGCTCATTCCAGAAATCCCGGGTCATGGTGTTCAGCTCATCAGGGCGCTTGAGCTGAATATGGGCCACGTGGTCGGTAATCTCGACCTTGAAACAGTTGTACGTCATTGGGGCCTCCACCAGCGCCTTAGGGATTTGAACAGGACTATCCCATCCAATCCGGGAGCCAGCAAGCCGCCCGAATCAGGGCTATTTTCCGGGTCGGCGCTTGATCAAGATCAATGTTGGTGCTTGAAAATGAGCGTTGAGTGCGCCCGGAATGAAGGGTGCGGTGCGCCTTTCAAGAAGACCAAAGCAGGACAAAGAAGGGGAACACGGGATATGCGTGTACGGATGATCACTGCGGCGCTGGCAGGCGCTCTCGTTTTGGGAGCCGCGGCTCCCGCCATGGCCGCCGGCGGGGCGGATAGCTGGCAGGTACGGGCACGCGCCATTGGCGTTCTGCCGGATACCGATTCTTCGTTGACGCCCGCGCTGGTCGCCGACGTGGACGACGCCTGGATGCCGGAACTCGACTTCACTTACTTCATGACCGACAACATTGCGTTCGAGCTGATCCTTGCGACCACCGAACATGACGTGTCGGCCAGCGGCATCGACCTCGGCAGCGTTTGGGTGCTGCCGCCGACGCTGACCGTTCAGTATCACTTCAATACGGATCAGCAGATCCAGCCGTACCTCGGCGCCGGTGTGAACTACACGGTGTTCTATGGCGAAGACGGCACGCCTGGCTTCAGCACCGAGTACGACAACAGCTTCGGCTTTGCGCTGCAGGCGGGTGTCGACATCATGATCGACGAACACTGGCTGGTGAACTTCGACGTGAAAAAAATCTGGCTGAGCACGGACGTGAACGTGAACAACGGCGCGGTCACGGGCAACGTTGATATCGACCCCTGGGTCGTTGGCGTGGGTATCGGCTACCGCTTCTAAGCTTACCCCTTGTGCCGCACCACACGGCGGCGCTCGCAAGAAAAAAGGGCGGGACCTCACCATGGGGCCCGCCCTTTCCTTTTGGTGCCTGTGGCCGACGCGCAGTCGTTTTACCCCTGCGGCACCCTCGCCCCCTTCCGAAGCACATGATAGGCTCAGCGCCGTACCGTCGCTTATGACGCAGATGCAAGTGAGGTCACATGATCAAGCTTTCCAAATGGATCACCATCGCGCTCATCGGCATCTATGTCGCCATGAACACCCTGGGCGCGCTGACCATGACCGTCATCCGCGTGTCGGGCAGCGTTCCCGCCGCCGCCCCCACGGAACAGGCCGCCTATTTCCTTGCGCTGCCCTGGGGCGTGATCGCGCTGATGTGGGTTGCGCTGTTCGGCTATGTCGCCGCATTGGCGCTCATCGCATTTCACCGCCCCGGCGCGACACGCACCTTGAGCGCGGCGGTCGCCATCGACATTGGGCGCTGGCTATGGGCGCGTTCCATTACGGCCTATTCTGACGCCGTTTCCCCCGCCGAACAGACGTTTGAAGCGCTCGCTTTTGTGCTGCTGATTTCCATCATTGTACTGATGATTGTGGAGCGCCAACGGGATGCGCTGACCTGATACCCCAACCGACAAAGGGACCCTTCCATGCCCATCAACTATGACCTGCTCATGAGCCTGAAATCCGAAGGCGACGAGTTCACCTATACCGACCGGGAAACCATGCTCTACGCCCTCGGCGTCGGCATGGGCCGCGACCCGATGGACGAAGCGGAGCTCAAGTACGTCTATGAGACGCCGGACATGCGTACCGTCCCCACCATGGCGACGGTCATTTCCTGGGGCCAGAGCACGCTGGCCAAGGCGGACCTGAACTGGCTGATGATTGTGCACGGGGAACAACGGCTGGAACTTCATAAGCCCCTGCCCGCCGCCGCCACCATCGTTGCAAACGGCAAGGTCGTTGGCGCGGTGGATAAGGGCGCGGACAAGGGTGCACTTGTGATTTCCGAGACAGAGATTTTCGACAAGGCAACGGGCGATCATCTTTGCACGCTCGGCTCCACCATTTTCGCGCGCGGCGACGGCGGCTTTGGCGGGCCCAGCGACGGCGCCCCGCCCGTCCATCAGGTGCCGGATCGCGCGCCGGACATGTCTTGCGAGCTCGAAACCCGGCCCGACCAGGCGCTGCTCTATCGCCTCTCGGGCGACCGCAATCCGCTGCATGCCGACCCGGCCTTCGCCAAGGCCGCCGGGTTCCCACGCCCGATCCTGCACGGGCTTTGCACCTACGGCACCGCCTGCCGCGCCGTCTTGAAGACCGCTTGCGATTACGATCACACCAAGATCAATGGCTTTGACGTGCGCTTTTCTGCCCCCGTATTTCCGGGCGAAACGATTATCACCGACATGTGGAAGGACGGGAACGTGCTTTCGTTCCAGTGCCGACTCAAGGAACGTGACGCCACGGTGATCAAGAACGGCAAATGCATTCTGGCGGATTAAGACCATGAGCAAGACGGTTGGCATCTATATCTTTGACGGGGCGGAGGAGCTCGACTTCGTGGGGCCTTACGAGGTCTTCACCATGTCGAACGAATTGGCCGACCACCTGGAAGAAGAGGAGCCGCGCACGGACGTGGTGCTGATTTCTGAGAAGGGCGGGCGCACCGAATGCGCCAAGGGCATGACCGTCGTCGCCCATCATTCCATTGCCAATGCGCCCAAGCTTGACGTAATCCTGATCCCCGGGGGCAAGGGTACGCGCAAGGAAGTGCTGAAACCGCAAGTGCTCGACTGGGTGGGCAAGGTCGCTCGCGATTGCGAGTGGGTCACGTCCGTTTGCACCGGCGCCATGGTGCTCACCGCCGCCGGCCCCGCCGCGGGCAAACGCGTGACCACGCACTGGAGTTTCATCGAAACGCTCGAAGAACGCGAAGAAGCCGCCGAAGTCCTCTCCCAGGTGCGCTATGTGCGCGACGGCAACGTCGTTACCGCCGCGGGGGTTTCCGCCGGGATCGACATGGCGCTGTGGCTGCTCGGCCAGATGTACGGGCCCGAGCACGCGCGCATGGTTCAGCGCATGATGGAATACGATCCCGCGCCGCCCTATGCGGCAGAGGTCTGACGCGGATCGCTTAACGTCGCCTGAAATCCGGGCCGTGCGAGCCAGCCCTTCACCGCACGATTCAGATTCGGCCGCGCTTCCATGATTTTCTTGCCTTCCGGAAAGATGCCGAAGGCCCAAAACATGGGTCCGATCATGATGTCCGCGATGGTGAGTTGATCGCCCGCGAGGAAATCGTGCCCCTCCAGCGCGGCATCCAGAATCTCCGTGTAGCGCTCGCAAGCGGGCAACGCCGCCTCGACCCGCTCCCGGTCCACATTGCCGTCCTTGGCGAAGGCGTAAGGGAAGACGTAACCGCGCATGATGGTGGGATCGAGATAGGAGCTCGCCACGGAGATCCATTGCCGCATCCGGGCGCGCTCAAGGGGGCTGTCGGGCTGGAGCGCGGGGCCGTCAAAAGCTTCGTCCACGTATGAGCAAATGGCCGCCGCCTCATAAATATGATGATCATCATGCTCTAGCGCCGGGATGCGCGCAAACGGGTGGCGCTTGAGATAGGCCGGGTGGTTCAGATCGCCCGGGGTGGGGCCGCCATCTGGCTGAACGAGCTCGTAAGCCACGCCCTTTTCCTCAAAAGCCCAGCGGGCAGATTTGACGTAAGTACTTCTGACTATTCCATAAATTTTTGGGGTAGACATGGGTTTCTCCAAACATGTTGATCATCATATACAAATATGATATTGAACATACATCAGAGTCAAGCGGAGCCACTTACCATGCCCTACGCCCCTGAGATGAAGCAGAAGAGCCGTGGAAAAATCCTGAAAGAGGCCATCCGCCTGTTCAAGGAACGGGGCTTTGAGGACGTCTCCATCGACGAGGTCATGGGCGAAGCGGGCCTGACCCGTGGGGCCTTCTATGCCCACTTCACCTCCAAGGCCGACCTGATCGCCCATGCCTTTCGCGCCGCCTCGGGGGTGCCTACCCCCGCCATGGCGAGCGCCGAGGAATTGGGGCGGTTCGCCGACACCTATGTTTCCGCCATGCACCGCGATAACCCGGGCGCGGGCTGCCCGGTGGCGGCGCTGACCGCCGAAATTGCCCGCGAGGGGCCGCAGGCCCGCGAGGCCTATACCGAGTTTCTGAAGTACTTCACCGGCGTGATCGACAGTTATCTCGGCAACGACAAGGATGACCTCAGCGACGATGCGCTAGCGCTCGTGGCGCAAATGGTGGGCGCGGTGCAGATATCGCGAGCTGTCGCGGACCCCATGCTGTCCACGCGCGTCCTGAAGGCGGGCCGTCAGGCGGTGGATTATCTATTGCCGCCCGAGAATGAGACTGACGCGGCGTAAGCCCTTCCCCCCTTCCCCGCACGGGTCTACGCTTTACCTCCCGCCGATGCTTCACGGGAGCGCCCATGCCAGTATTCGAATCCACCGCCGACCTTTCCTCCGATAACGCCAAGAAGAACCGCGAGGAGCATCTCACCCTCCTGAATGAGGTGCGCGACTTTGAGGCGAAGGTGCGCGCCAATTCAGAACGCGCACGGGAAAAGTTTGAGGGCCGCGGGCAGTTACTACCGCGCGACCGGCTCGACCTTCTGCTTGATCGGGGCGAACCCTTCCTCCAGATCTCGTCGCTTTGCGGCCTCAATATGCATGACGACGATGGGGACAAGAACGCCTCCGGCGGCGGCGGCATCGCCGGCATCGGCACAATCGCGGGCGTGCGCTGCATGATCGGTGCGTCCGACAGCGGCATCAAAGGGGGCGCGGCAACGCCCATGGGCATGGTACGCGGGCTTCGCTGTCAGGAAATCGCGCTCAAACAAAAACTCCCGTATGTGCAGCTCGTGGAAAGCGCGGGTGCAAACCTGTTCCGCCAGGCGGACATGTTCATCCCCGGCGGGCGCAGCTTCGCGAACGAGGCCAAGCTCAGCGCAGCCGGCATTCCCGTTGTCTCCGTGGTGCACGGATCATCGACGGCGGGCGGCGCCTATCAACCCGGCATGTCCGACTATGTGATCGTTGTGCGCGGCCGGTCAAAGATCTTTCTCGGCGGGCCGCCTCTTGTGAAGGCCGCTACGGGCGAAGATGCAACGGACGAGGAACTGGGCGGCGCGGAAATGCACACCACCATCACCGGCCTTGGCGAATGGATGGCCGAGGATGACCGCGACGCCATCCGCCAGGCGCGCGAACTGATGGGTTCACTTAATTGGAATGAACGGCAGGTGTTTCCCGCCCGCTCCGAATACGATGAGCCGCTGTATGATGCCGAAGAGCTTCTTTCCGTTGTGCCCACCGATTACCGCAAACCCTATGACGTGCGAGAGGTGATCGCACGCATCGTCGATGGCTCCGTTTTTCTCGACTACAAGGCGGAATACGGGCCGCATACGGTGTGCGGGCTGGCGGCGATCGAGGGGCTTCGCGTCGGGATTATCGGCAACAATGGACCCATCGACCCCGACGGCGCGGTGAAGGCAGCGCAATTTATCCAGAGCTGCAATCAATCAGGAACGCCGCTCCTGTTCCTGCAAAACACCACCGGATACATCGTGGGCAAGGACGCGGAAACGCGCGGTATCGTCAAGCATGGCAGCAAGATGATCCAGGCGGTAACCAACGCCACGGTGCCAAAAATCACCATGCATATCGGGGCCTCGTTCGGCGCGGGCAACTACGGCATGTGCGGGCGCGGCTATGACCCGGATTTCATCTTTGCCTGGCCCAACAACCGCATCGCCGTGATGGGCGGCGAACAGGCCGCCACCGTCATGCGGCTGGTGGCCGAGGGCAGCGCGCGCCGGCGCGGGCAGGAACCAGACAAAGACATGCTCGACGCCATGTTCCAGCAGGTGGTCGAAACCTACGAGGCGGAAAGCCGCGCGCTCTTTGCCACGGCGCGGCTGTGGGATGACGGCATCATCGACCCGCGCGACACGCGCCGCGTCGTCGGCATGTGTTTGTCCATCTGTCAGGAAGCCGCGCACCGCGAGTTGCGCCCGCAAACATTCGCTGTGGCGAGAGGATAGAACATGAGACTCACCGAGCAGCACGAACAGATCCGCGACAGCCTTCGCAAGTTCATTGAGACGGAGATCAACCCGCACGTGGACGAGTGGGAGAAAAACCCGCCCTTCCCCGCGCACGAGGTCTTCAAAAAAATGGGCGATCTCGGTTTTCTCGGCATCAACAAGCCGGAAGAGTTCGGCGGCATGGGCCTCGATTACTCCTATACCGCCGTCTACATCGAACAGCTCGGCAATATCAATTGCGGCGGCATCCCCATGGCAATCGGGGTGCAGACAGAAATGGCGACGCCCGCGCTCGCCAAATTCGGCAGCGACGAAGTGCGCAAGGAGTTTCTCGCGCCTTCCATCGCGGGCGACTATGTGGCGTGCCTGGGCGTCTCGGAAGTAGGCGCGGGCTCAGATGTCGCCTCCATCAAGACGACGGCGCGCAAAGACGGCGATGATTACGTCATCAACGGCGGCAAGATGTGGACCACGAATGGCGCGCAAGCCGACTGGATGTGCCTGCTCGCCAATACCGGCGATGGCCCGGTGCACAAGAACAAGTCGCTGATCTGCGTGCCCATGAAGGCCAAGGGCGTGACGGTGGCGCGCACGCTCGACAAGCTCGGCATGCATTCCTCGGACACCGCGCAGATCTTTTTCGAGGACGTGCGCGTGCCCCAGCGCAATTTGATCGGCGTCGAGGGGCTGGGCTTCACCTATCAGATGGTGCAGTTCCAGGAAGAACGCCTGTTCGCCGCGCTCAATGGGCTGACCGGCATGCAGAACTCCATCGACGAGACCATTGAATATTGCCGCGAGCGCAAAATCTTCGGCCAGTCGGTGCTCGACCACCAAGTGGTACATTTCAAACTGGCCGAACTGCAGACCGAACTTGAGGCCCTGCGTGCGCTCACCTGGGACACAGTGGAGCGCTATGTGGCGGGCGAGGACATGACGCGCTATGCCTCCATGGCCAAGCTGAAATCAACGCGGCTTTCCCGCATCATCAGCGATGCCTGCCTGCAGTATTGGGGCGGCATGGGCTACATGACCGAGACACCAATCTCCCGCCGTTTCCGTGACGGGCGGCTCGGCTCCATCGGCGGCGGCGCGGATGAGGTGATGCTGTCCATCATCGCCAAGCACATGGGCATCTTGCCCGGGAGGGCCCCCAAGTGAGTGCGCCCAAAGTGAGTCTTACCTCGCTCCTGATTGCCAATCGCGGCGAGATCGCCTGCCGCGTCGCGGAAACCGCGAAAGCGGAGGGCCTGCGCGTCATTGCAGTCTATTCGGATGCCGACGCGGGCGCGCTACATGTACAAATGGCGGACGAGGCCGTGCGCATCGGCCCCGCGCCGGTCGGCGAGAGCTATTTGAACGCCGCCGCGATTCTTGATGCGGCGAAACAAACGGGCGCCGAGGCAATCCACCCCGGCTATGGGTTCCTTTCTGAAAACGCGGAGTTTGCCGAGAGCGTCATCAAGGCGGGGCTCATCTGGGTGGGCCCGCCGCCCGATGCGATCCGCGCCATGGGCGACAAGGCCGCCGCCAAACGCCTGATGGGAAAAGCGGGCGTTCCCATGGTCGCCGGTTACGAAGGCGAGGACCAATCAGATAGAGCCCTGCAGAAGGCCGCGCTCGACATCGGCTTTCCATTGATGATCAAGGCTGCGGCAGGGGGCGGTGGGCGCGGCATGCGGCGGGTCTATTCCGATACCGCCTTTATGGAAGCGCTCACCACCGCGCGGTCGGAGGCAAAGAATGCCTTCGGTTCCGATGTGGTGATCCTCGAAAAACTTATCGAAGGCGCGCGCCACGTGGAGGTGCAGGTCTTTGCTGATCGATTTGGTCGCACGATCCATCTGGGTGAACGCGACTGCTCCGTACAACGGCGGCATCAGAAAATCATTGAGGAAGCCCCCTCCCCCGTGGTCAGTCGCGACCTGCGCGCCGAAATGGGCCTCGCCGCCATCAATGCGGCGAAGGCGGTCGCTTACGAAGGCGCGGGAACGGTGGAGTTTCTGCTCGACCAGGATGATCGCTTCTACTTTTTGGAGATGAATACGCGGCTACAGGTGGAACATCCCGTGACCGAGGAAGTGACAGGGCTCGACCTTGTTGCCCTGCAGCTTGCCGTGGCGCGCGGCGAGAAATTGCCTGAAGTTTCAACCGAGCCCGAAGGCCACGCTATCGAAGTGCGCTTGTATGCGGAGGACCCGGTACGGGATTTCCTGCCGCAAACGGGCACGCTACTCGCCTTCGATGTTCCCTGGGAGGTGCGTTGCGACACGGGCGTCGAGGCGGGCGCGGAAGTCAGCGCCTTCTACGACCCCATGCTCGCCAAACTCATCACCCACGGTGCAACGCGCGAGGAAGCGCGCAAACAGATGGTGGCGGCGCTCACCCACCTTGTCGTTCTTGGCATCGCTACAAATCGGGATTTTCTGATTGATGTTCTGAATTCCGAAGAATTTGCCGGCGGCGGCGCAACAACGGATTTCCTTGACAGCTGGTCTGCGCCCGCGCCGACCGATGACGCGCGCGCCCATGCGCTCGCCCTTGCCGCCGCGTTGGTTATAGCAAGCGACGGGGGATTGTCTTGGCGGTCCACCGGCGAGGTATCTGTGCCGCTGCGTCTGCAGATGGATGACACGGTTCACAACGTTCGCGTCGCGGGGCGCTTCGGCGCCATGACCGTGACCACGGGCGACAAGACCTTTGACTTTGCCTTGGCAAGCGATGGCACCAGCCTTCAGATTGCCGAGGACGGCAGGACGCGCAACGTTCCCTTCGCCGCGCGCGGCGGTCATCTCTATTTCGTTGACGGCGGCCGCACTTGGGAAGCCGAAGACGTAACTTTCGCCCCGCCCGATGTCGCGACGGGAGCGGCGGGCGCCGTCCGCGCGCCCATGGCGGGCCGCATCGTTTCCATGCGCGTTGCAGCGGGGGCAAGCGCGGCCAAGGGCACCATCGTTGTCACGCTGGAGGCCATGAAGATGGAACACGAGCTTGTCGCCTCAGCCGATGGTACCATCGAGGCTGTGCATGTGGCCGAGGGCGATCAGGTCGCCGCCAAGCAATTGCTGATCACATTCGAGACACTGGCCTGAGCGCATTGCCTGACATCTTTGTGATTGCCCCAGAGAGGAAAGCGCTCCGCCGGGTGCGGCTTTGCGCGTAGGCTTGAACCTCTGAAGAAAGCAGTTGGGGGTACGACAATGACGAAATCAGTCTTTTCAGTTGGCATTGCACTGGCGGCCTTGATGGGCGCACCGAGCTTTGCTGCGGCGGAAATCTGCGTTCCCGAGAATGAAGTGAACCAAGTCCAGCAGGACGTTTCCAACGAGGAAGCCACGTCACCGGCACACGCGCGGTTCGAACTGCACTTTGCCTCGCTTGGCGCGGAAACCGGCTCGCGGATTCATTCCAACGGGCCAAGCATGAGCCACCCGGTACGGGTCGTCTCGGCGGACGAGTTCAAGCTCGATTGGCGGCGTTAGGCGCAGACGGTCACAACATCGCCTTAAAGAAGCACTGATTTTGCCGCGGGCGCGCCCGGGCCCCGGCATAATCAGCGCGCAGGCTCCGCCCACCCCATATGGATAGGGAGGGAGCCCCCCCAATGACACTCATTCACCGCAGCTTCGTCTTTCTACTGGCGCTGACACTGCTCGCCATGCTGGCGCTTGGCGCCTGCAATGTGGTCGACCCGCGCGTCCACGAGGACGACGAGGGCACCGATAATCCGCCCGAGACCACATCCACCGAAACGTCCGCCAACAC